>Ga0307487_1001070_pt1 | contig 20109 bp, 28 predicted proteins | sample CBIW12metaG_FD_203665 | JGI IMG/M metagenome (GOLD analysis project Ga0307487, IMG submission 203665) | Sea-ice brine microbial communities from Beaufort Sea near Barrow, Alaska, United States - CBIW 1.2 | ecosystem: Environmental > Aquatic > Marine > Coastal | place: USA: Alaska | collected... | reverse complement strand
GCTATGCATTAGCAGTTGCACTACTCCTCCCACATCTTGCGAGCTGAGTAAAAAAGGAATAATTTATACTCATGGACGAGTTTGAGTTCGACGAAACTAAAAGTCAGACCAATCTGGATAAGCACGGCATTGATTTCGTGGCCGCCCGAGTTCTGTGGAAAGATCCGTATCTATTGGAAATCCGCGCAAAATCAGAGGGCGAGCCAAGATTCGTGTTGATAGGCAAGATTGGGGAAAGACACTAGTCGGCGGTCGTCACATACAGGGAAAGCCGTATTCGTCTGATTTCGGTCAGGCGTTCCCGCAAGAAGGAGGTTGAGCTTTATGAAAGCTAGAGACTTCGATAAAAAATTCGAGGAAGGTCAGGACGATATTGTTGATGACCTAGATCTGTCCACGGTCCGCCGTGTCAATCAGGAACAAAAGCGAATCAACGTGGACTTTCCTGCTTGGGTCGTAGAGTCACTGGATCGTGAGGCGGCGCGCATTGGTGTTACCCGCCAGTCAATCATCAAGGTGTGGCTGGTTGAGCGACTTCAAGCAGAGTCTGCTAACAAGTGCGTCACTCGGACGCACTAAAGTGCGCCGGTGCGCTCAGCGTTGAGGCTGTAGAAAAAGGTCGGAGGCTTTTTTGGATCTAGAATTGGTCAATAAGTAATCTAAAAATAGCGCCTATTTTAAAAATCCGAAGCACTTGTCATCGAAAAAACGTCTAAATTTTACATAGGAGCATCATCGTAACAAGGCTCTATAGTTTTTCTACAGCCTCGTTAGGTGCGTAAAATCGTAATTCTCTGGAGGGAAAGTGAGTAACGAAATTTTAGATCAAATAGATATTTGGGAGTTGTTTGAAGTGGAAATGCGCAACGGCGGCACCGTCATATACATTAAAGAAGCCCGAAAATAACGAGTAGTGGGCTTTGTTTAGACTATAAAACAAGCCATAACCAGCAGCATAAATTCCTCGGCTAAACACAGGTTTCAAGCAAATGCCCAGCCAGCAAAAACTTGCCACACTCAACGAACAGTTCGCAATAGAAGGGCAGCTGCGATTCAACGCGACTGGCGATTTGATTGTGGCTGACATCACTAACCAGCACGCCACGGCAAGCATTGCCCTGCAGGGCGCGCAGGTGCTGTCCTGGGCTGCTAAAAGAGAAGCTAAAGGGGGTGCCGAAAGAGGTGCCAACGAGCAGCAACCGCTGATCTGGCTTTCAGACGAAGCGACGTTTATCGCGGGTAAAACTATTCGCGGCGGCATTCCAGTGTGTTGGCCCTGGTTTGGCGCGCATCCTGATCGTGAGGATTATCCCGCCCATGGTTTTGTCAGAGCCGCTGTTTGGGACGTGGTTGAAACCAGCACGACGGCTGCCGGGCAAACGAACATAGTATTTCGCCTGCCGCAAACGCAAGTGCCCCCAGCCTTATGGTCACACAACACCGAGCTAGAGCTACATGTCAGCGTCGGCGTAACCCTTGAGCTGAACTTGATCACGCGCAATCATGGGTTAGAAACCGTCACCATCAGTCAGGCGTTACACAGTTATTTTGCCGTGAGTGATATCAATGATGTGACGGTTAAGGGCCTGGAAGGCTGCCAGTTCATTGATTCCCTGGATGATTGGCAGCGTAAAGTCGAAATCACGCCGATTTGCATTGATGCCGAAATTGACCGCATTTATCAAAATACCAAGCCCGTCTGCTCACTCGAAGACAAAGGTTGGCAACGTCGTATCAACATTGAAACCAACAACAGCCGCTCAACCGTGGTCTGGAACCCCTGGATTGATAAATCAACCCGGCTGGGTGATATGGGGGAGGGCGGTTATTTGAACATGCTGTGTATTGAAACCGGCAATATTGCCGATGATCGTGTCAGCATTGCTGCGGGTGCGGAGCATTGTTTGTCGGTCTGTTATCGGATTGCGAAAAATTGAGTCGAGGCACTACAGGATTTTTACTCTGACCCTAAATATCCTGTATGAATGGCAAAATTATTTAATTTTATATACAAAATAGTTAATTCTAAAAGTGAGTGAAAATACTCCTAACAAACGCGTCAATTAGGACGCTCGAAGCTCGCGCCTATTACGCGGGCGTTATGCAATACGTTCGTCTTGACGTACGTATCTAATGGCGTACACTGATTAAATATTCAACACATCAGAGGTGCGTCATGACCGGAATTACGGCAACTGAGGCGCGCAGCAACCTTTACAGGTTGATTGACGAAACGGCCGAGTCCCATCAACCAATCGTTATTATGGGTAAACGGAACAGGGCTGTTCTCGTTTCCGAGGAAGATTGGTCTGCGATTCAGGAAACGCTTTACCTGTTATCTGTACCAGGTATGCGCGAGTCTATTCGAGAGGGAATGGAGACCCCTATGGATCAATGCGATGAGGAGCTGAACTGGTGACATGGAAGTTGGTTTACACCAAACAGGCCCAAAAAGATGCAAAAAAGTTAGCTGCCAGCAGCCTCAAGCCAAAAGCTCAGGGATTGTTGGCGCTGATTGCGGAAGATCCGTATCGGAGGCCGCCGCCGTTCGAAAAGCTCATTGGTGATCTTGCAGGAGCATACTCTCGCCGCATCAATATCCAGCATCGTGTTGTTTACGAAGTGCTCGAAGATGAACGAGTGGTAAAAGTTCTCCGGCTCTGGAGTCACTACGAATAATGCATAACCAGCCGCTGTTGCCGGACAATTTTTCCACCGCTGTGCGGTTCCACAATTGCCGCAAAGCTTCGCGTTATGTGTATAGAGAGAGGAGCTGTCTTGAACATAACGAATTTGCCTTTTGGCGTCACTGACTGGTCTGGAGTTGAGAAAACCGAGCATTCTGGCGAGCAGGGTGTTGCTTACTGGAGAACTCGAAACTTTGGTGACATCCGAGTTCGAATGGTCGAGTACAGCCCGGGTTATTTGGCCGATCATTGGTGTGCCAAGGGCCACATACTTCTTTGTCTCGAAGGCGAGCTTCATACTGAATTAGACGACGGCCGGCATTTCGTACTCAGGCCGGGATCGAGCTATCAGGTCGCAGACAACGCAGAACTACATCGCTCATCGACAGAGCTTGGATCCAAGCTATTCGTTGTCGACTAAATCCACATAACCAGGCCGTACCGGATGCCAAAACCTTCGCTGCGCTGCGGTTTTGTTTCCAGTGATGGCTAAGGCTGGCGGAACGCCCGGTAAACGAAGGGGCATCCGATTGGCAGATCGTGAATTGATTGAACTGGCAGATCCTCGAGTGCAGCACATGCCCGTCGCCGACTGCGGAGAATCTCTGATTGATGTAGCAAAGAGCGGGATAATCGCTTATGGCTCGCCTCCAGAGTGTCCCGAGACAGCGCCGTTTTATAGGATGTTGCGAGAAGAGGTCGTGAATAGGCTTGAAAAGGCGCAGCAACGGCTTCCAACAGGTCTGCAGTTTCGCCTTCATTCCAAAGCTACGCGTGTTGGCGGCGTTATACGTCAAGAGAGGCGCAGGCAATGCACCAAATTTTGGTATACGCAGATTCGTTGAGTTGGGGCATCATCCCTGACACTCGTGGTCGATTTCGATTTGACCAAAGGTGGCCGGGGGTTTTAGAGAATGCACTGCTCAATTCGGGTAAGTCCGTTCGGATTATTGAAGACTGTCTTAACGGTCGCCGTACCGTATGGGATGACCCTTACAAGCCGGGGCGAAACGGACTTGAGGGGCTAGAACAGCGCATCGAAATCAACTCGCCGTTGTCATTGGTTATCATGCTATTGGGAACCAATGATTTTCAGTCTATGCATAACTTGACCGCATGGCAGTCCGCACAAGGTTTAAAAACTCTGGTCGGGGCGATACGGCGCGCTCCTATTGAACCAGGAATGGAAGTACCGGCAATTGTGCTTGTGGCGCCCCCCGAATTGCAGAAGGCTAAAGGTAATATTGCGCCCAAATTTGAAAGAGCGGAAGACAAAGCCGTAGGTCTGGCTGACGCAATTCAAGTTGTGGCGGAAGAGTGTGGATGCCATTACTTTGATGCTGGTTCGGTTACTTCGACAAGTCGTGTAGATGGTGTTCACCTAGATGAAGACCAACATCGCACACTCGGTCTCGCGCTTGCCAAAGTAATACAACCGTTAGTCCAATAATTTTGCCGCATAACAAGTGCCGGTAACGGATGCCCTTGAAGTCGCGCCGTTCACTACTTGATCGAACACAAGTTGGATCTGTCGGTGTTTCACCCGAAATATCGCAATGACAACACCGGACGGCTGACTGACGATCCGGCCTTACGTTACTAGAGTTCAAGGTTGACAGGAATCAGAGTATCCTGCGGCTCACCGGTGTGCGCCGCGCGGCCGTTCTGGTTTATCAATTGCTTAGACGATCAAGGATTTCAAATTGCGATGCATATAATACGGAAGTTGATGCTTTCCAGTTTTTTCTGTTTCACCGCTGCTGCGGCATCCGCTGAGACCTTTGTATTCACGGCCATCCCGGATGAAGACGAAACCAAACTTGTTGAGCGTTTTCGCGGTGTCGCGGACTACCTCTCTGAGCAACTGAATGTTGATGTACGCTATATTCCAGTGAAGTCCTACGCGGCTGCCGTTTCAGCGTTCCGTAACAATCAGGTTCAGCTGGCGTGGTTTGGCGGTCTTTCTGGTGTGCAGGCACGCAGGCTGGTTCCGGGCGCTGAAGCCATCGCCCAAGGTGTTGAAGACGAAGCCTTCGAGACCTATTTTATTGCCAATACCAACACGGGTATTGAACCCGCCGCAGAGCTTTCAGAGCTGAAAGATCAGTTGCAGGGTAAAACCTTTACCTTCGGTTCCAAAGGCTCCACATCTGGCCGGCTCATGCCTGAGTTCTATGTGCGCGACACCTTTGGTGCAAAGCCTGATGACTTTTTTTCGCGCGTTGGCTTCAGCGGCAACCATACCCGCACCCTTCGCCTGGTTGAAGCCGGTACGTACGATGTAGGCGCGCTGAACTTTCAGGTTTGGGAGAAAGAACTTGGTGATGGAAACATAGACACCGATGCCGTTCAGGTGATCTGGAAAACGCCCGACTACCCGGATTATCAGTGGACGATTCGTGGCGATGTGGATGAGCGTTTTGGTGATGGTTTCAAGCAGCGTGTTACCGAGGCGCTGTTGAACCTCGATAACCCGAAACTGCTGGCAAGCTTCCCGCGTTCAGGTTTTATTCCTGCTTCTAACGCCGACTATGAGCCGATTCGTAAGACGGCTCAAGAGATCGGAATTCTCGATTAATGTCAGGCTTTGACCTTACGGACCTTACGGCCTCATTCAGCGGCAAGCGGGTTATAGGTCCGTTGTCGCTGAAGGTTAATCCGGGCGACAAAATCGCGCTGGTGGGTAAAAGTGGTGCGGGGAAGTCCACCTTGATTCGCCTGATTTACGAACGGATTAACCGGGATTCGTCTCTGATCCCTCAGGATCTTGGCCTGGTAAACGCCCTTTCGGTGTTCCATAACGTCTTTATGGGCCAACTGGATAAACATGCCACCTGGTACAACGCCCTCACGCTTGCCCGCCCGTTCGCCAAAGACAGGGCTGAAGTGCTGACCTTGTTGCAGTCACTGGGTATCACGGAAAAGCTATGGACACCCGCAGCCTCTCTGTCCGGTGGGCAGCGCCAGCGTGTTGCTATCGCGCGTGCGCTTTACCGTAACGCAGCCGTGCTACTGGCCGATGAGCCGGTTTCTGCACTCGATGGCCCCATGGCGAACTCGGTCATGATGCAACTGCGTGATCGCTTCACCACCAGTATTATTGCGCTGCACGATGTGGACCTCGCACTGAATTACTGTACCCGAATCGTTGGCATTCAGGATGGCCAGGTCGCCCTGGATCAACCCAGCGAACACCTTGCAGCGGCAGACATTGTATCTTTTTACTAGGTAACGCGGCCCGTTCTATGCCCTCTTCCCCAACGGTTCGTGTCAGCCTGATTTTCCTTGCCATCGCCTTGGTTGGGTTGCTGTTTGCGGATATCGCGGTGACCACCTCCAACCCCTGGCGGGATCTCGGTAATTTCCTGTTTGGCATCGCAACGCCCAACTTTTTCAGCACTGAAGGGTTGATGACCGCACTGTTGAGGACGGTCGCCTTTGCCTTTGTCGGGGTTGCGCTTGGGAGTGTCGCAGGCTTCCTGATGGCATTGGCTTACCGATCCCTGCCCGTGCGGATTTTTTGCGCCTTTATTCGCGCCATTCACGAGCTTTTCTGGGCGCTGATCTTTCTGCAGTTCTTTGGTTTTCACCCACTCACGGGCGTATTGGCCATCGCCATTCCCTACGCCGGGATTTTCGCCAAGGTCTATTCAGAAATCCTGGAAGAGGCCGATCCGGAATCTGGCCGTGTGCTGCCGCCCGGCACTGGGAATATGTCGGCGTTCCTTTATGCCCGTATTCCCGATTGCTGGGTAAAGATGCGCACCTACACAGCCTACAGGCTGGAATGCGGCCTTCGCTCCAGTGCCATTCTTGGGTTCGTTGGCCTGCCCACACTGGGTTTTTATCTTGAGGCATCTTTCTCCCAGGGGCTTTATTCCGACGCTGGCGCGATGCTGATTCTGTTCTATGTATTAATCGCCACCATGCCGCTCTGGGTAAGGCCAAAGCTTCTGCCCGTGTACGTTCTTGGCGCTCCGTTTTTTCTTGGTGAAGGGTTGCCCATTGTATGGGGCAATGTGCAGCGTTTTTTCACCGAAGACATCGTGCCTGCGCCATTGCGCAACGGGGAAGGTTTAACGGGGCTAACGCCGTGGCTAAGTGATTTGATGATCAATGAGGCCCTGCTGGGCATCTGGAACACCCTTGTGCTCACCCAGATCGCGCTTGTAGCGACAGGGATTCTGTCGTTACTGGCATTCCCCTTGATATCAAACCACTTTGGCGGGCCTGTACGGCGCAGTGCCGGGCATGTGGTTCTGGTGATCGTACGGTCCACGCCTGAGTACATTCTGGCGTATATTTTGCTGCAACTCTGGGGGCCTTCAATGCTGCCTGCGGTGGTTGCTTTAGCGCTGCACAACGGTGGGATTATCGGGCACCTGATTGGCCGGCAAACCAATTCCATTAAACTCCGCGCAGACGCTGCAGAAGGTTTCAACCGTTATAGCTGGGAGCTGGTACCCCGCGTATATCGCTCATTTCTGGCGCTTCTGTTCTATCGCTGGGAAATCATCATGCGGGAGACAGCCATACTGGGGATTCTCGGCATCTACACGCTTGGCTTCTATGTAGACAGCGCTATTCAGAACATCCGGTTTGATCGTGCCATGGTGCTGATTCTGGTAACGGCTCTGCTCAACATTGGAATTGATACTCTTGGGCGTTATATTCGCCGCAAGCTCGCCTTGCAAACCATGCCGACCTGCTGAACGAGAAACCGTTGACACCAAGGCTAGGGGTGAACAAAAGTGCGATCCGGACACGGCTGCTTTCGAGCCAATGCGGCCCTTGGAGTGGTAGAGTTGCGGATGCCAAACCACCTACATCAACGGGAGTAAGAGCATGGAGATCGAACGCTTTATTGCTGACTGCATCACTGCCAACGAAGAGACTGATGCACAAGCCGCCGTCAACGAAGTACTTGCCCGAGCGGTCTCTACACCCGCAGCTGTGTTGGCCGCGCTAGGCGATCCAGGCAAGGCAGGACTAAATGTACTTCTAAGCTCCCCAACGCTGACGATATTTGCCGCCACGTGGACTCCGCAGATGAATCTCATGCCTCATAATCATCTGATGTGGGCTAACATCGGAATCTACACAGGCCGTGAGGACAACATTTTTTGGAAAAGGACGTCTGACGGAATCAAGGCATTCGGTGCAAATGCCTTGTTTGTAAAAGATACCGCAATGCTAACTGAAGACGCACTACATTCTGTTACCAATCCGTTGCAGCGTTTTACGGGTGGCATTCACATCTATGGCGGTGACTTCTTTGATACCCAGCGGAGCCAATGGAATTCAGAGACACTTGAAGAAGAGTCTTCTGATGGCACCAGGATTCGCGAGATTTTCCAACGTGAAAACGAAAGACTGGGCCTCCAGCGCTGCTGAGCTTAAGCGTTACGCGCAAAATACAGACGTTAGCAGCCCAGGTTTCTGACGTTGGTTATTGGGAGAATATTTCATGTCGAAGAAAGTAGTCATGTTTGAATACGAGAAAGAAACAAAAAACAGTGTTCGCTATAAGGAGGTCCCTGATGAAGGAACTGCTCCGATCGTGGGTACTTTGTATGTTCAGAAGTGGTTTGCTGGTAACAGCAAATCTATTGAGATAACGATAGACAAAAAAGACTAGCTGGCTCGCGATTATTCCTGCTGCAGGCGTTATACCTAGAGGGTCACCATGGATTGGCTAAATTTCATATTATCCGTCATTGAAGCAATCGCATGGCCAGTAGCGTTTGTTGCTGCGGTGGTATTTCTACGCCAGGAATGGGTTGACGTCATCCAAAGTCGCCACAAAGCTTCGTTTTACACGTTAACCCGTTTTTTTTGGGGTTTTGGTTTCAAACGGTAAGACACTCGTCATTTCAACAACATTGGGGTATCCAGTATGTTTTCCGGCCTGAGCGCATTTCCTTTGACCCCGATGAATGAACGCGGTTTGGACGAAGCGGCGTTTGTTCGATTGATTGGGCGGCTTGTCACCGCCAACGTCGACTCAATCGGCGTACTCGGCTCGACCGGGAACTATGCTTACCTGACCATGGCGGAGCGTGCGCGGGTGGTAAGACTTGCGGTGGAACACGCAGGAAATGTCCCAGTGGTGGTGGGTATTGGTGCGCTGCGTACGCGCGATGTGCTTGCCTTGGCTGAAGACGCAGAGGCTGCGGGTGTCTCTGGGGTACTGTTGGCACCAATGTCATATCAGAAGCTGCGCCCAGAGGAAGTTTTTGGGCTCTATGAAGCGGTAACGCATGCACTGTCGATACCGCTGTGTGTTTACGATAATCCCGGTACCACGCAGTTTGTGTTCAGTGACGAGCTTCATGGCCAGATAGCACAACTTCCGAACGTAGCATCCATCAAGATTCCGGGAGTGCCTGAGGATCCTGTTACGGCAAGATCGAGAGTGGAACGACTTCGTGCACAGATTCCTTCACACGTCACTGTGGGCGTCAGCGGCGATGGTTCTGCTGCAAACGGATTGAACGCCGGCTGTGATGCCTGGTATTCGGTGATCGGGGGCGTGTTTCCCTCCACCGCACTTGCGATTACTCGCGCAGCCCAGGCTGGGAATGCGAAGGAAGCGATACGCTTGTCGGAACGATTGCAGCCGCTGTGGGAGTTGTTCAGCGAGTTTGGAGGCAGTCTTCGCGTTGTTGCAGCTGCTGCAGAGTTGCTGGTGCTCGTTGAACACCCGTGTTTGCCGTTGCCGCTCAAGGCCTTGGATGGAGAAGGGCGCCGACGACTCGGGGAATTGATTGATGAACTGGATTTATCCTGACGGGGCTAACCCGCTGCGAAGCAGAGGGTTAGCCTTTCTTTAATCACTCAAAGAGGGAATTATTCAACGCGGGTTAAGGTAACGTCGATGTTGCCACGGGTCGCGTTTGAGTAGGGGCACACTTTGTGCGCTTCGTTGATCAGCTTTTCAGCCTGAGCATCGTCCATGCCCGGCAATGAAATTTTCAGCTCAACTTCGATACCAAAACCCCCCGGAATCTCACCGATGCCGACTTCGCCTTCGATTGAGGCTTCTTCCGGCATTGCCAGCTTGTCGCGGCCCGCGACGAACTTCATGGCACCAATAAAGCAGGCAGAGTAACCAGCAGCGAAGAGCTGCTCAGGGTTTGTTCCTTTGCCACCGGCACCGCCAAGTTCTTTCGGAGTGGTCAGCTCAACATCCAGAATACCGTCTGATGAGATGGCGCGACCGTCACGGCCACCCGTGGCTTCGGCGGATGCGCGATAAACGATTTTTGCAACAGACATAATGTTTGCTCCTTTCGACGAGCCGTTTTGATGGCTCCTCGTTTGCGTGATTAACGAGTGCGCAAATTGTAAGCGCTGTTCGATTACTAAGTTAGCGCACAAATAGATTGTGCGCAAGATAAATGGCGGAAGTGTAATAAGCGCGTGCCAGGTGAAGGAGCTCAGGTGGGTGTTTTCAGATTACTGCGCAGTTTGATCAGCTGCTGTTTCAGTTCCATAAGGTCGGCGACTGACTGACCACTGACATTCACAATGCAACCCGGTATATCCTTGGCTTGGTCCTGAAGAGCCCGGCCCTGTTCTGTGAGATGCAATTCAACCACGCGTTCATCGTCTTTCCGGCGTTGCCGGTTCAGCATACCGTCCGACTCGAGCCGCTTGAGCAGAGGCGTGAGCGAGCCGGGGTCTGTCAGCAATCGCTTGCTGATATGGCTCACGGTTATCCCGTCTTCCTCCCACAAAACCAGCATGGCCAGATACTGCGGATAGGTCAGATTTAGGGATTTTAGCAGTGGCTTATAGGCTTTGGTCATCATTAAAGACGTCGAGTAGAGGGCAAAACACAGCTGGTTATCGAGCAGAAGCTCGGAGTAGGAGTCGTTGTCAGGCATGAAAGATCCATTGTGTCGGCGGCGATAAAAGCCATCGCGCTAAGTATTTAACTCCGAGTGTACGGCGTTTTTTAGGGGTTTTTCCAGTGAACATGACTGGCAGCACTGAAAGAGCTCCCCTGCGTTTGGTTCCTTTCGCTAGGCTCCGGTGCGGTTTACCATTAGTGTCAATGACCTAAAGTTGCCAACGAGTTTTTTATGAAAGAGCTTCTAGAACAACATGATTTTATTGTCGCTGAGGCCGCCATCGTCGAAAGGCTCCGCCGCAACAAACTGATAGAGCTAGACGGCAGACTGATGCATGCCCCCCTGGTATTTACTGAAGAGGGTAGGGCTGCACTGACGAACCTGTATCAGGAATATTTAGGCATCGCGGAAGCCAATGACAGGCCTATCTTGCTTTGCACACCGACCTGGCGGGCAAATAAGGAGAGAGTGCAAGCCTCAAACCAGCGGCAGGACATTAATGTTGAGGCCGCCACGTTTCTAAAAGAACTGGTTGCCGAAGAACCTAGAAAAGTACCCGTTAAAGTTGGTGGCCTGATAGGCTGCAAGAACGATTGTTATTTGCCTGACGAAGGATTGTCACTGAGTGAAGCGAGCGAGTTTCATCAATGGCAGATCAATCAGCTAGCCAGTGCAGAAGTTGATTTTCTAATGGCAGTAACCTTGCCCTCTGTAGAGGAGGCGGCTGGAATTGCTTTAGCCATGGAAGCAACTGGATTACCTTACATTATCAGTTTCGTGATCGGCTCTGATGGTAAGGTTCTGGATGGAATGGACATCCAGAAAGCAATTGAATACGTGGATTCCAAGACTGTGAACCACCCGCTCGGCTATTTTATTAACTGTTCCTACCCGTCATTTTTGAACCCAAAGACTCTTTCTGAAAAAGTATTTGAGCGGCTGATCGGTATTCAGGCGAACGCGTCATCTCTTAGCCATGCGGAACTAGACGGTTCCACAGAGCTAAAATCTGAATCTGTTTCGGAGTGGGGTAGCCTTATGGTTCAGCTGAACCGGGATTTTGGACTAAAAGTACTAGGCGGTTGTTGTGGCACCAGTGGCAAACACCTCCGTTATCTAACAGAAAATATTGTTTAGCACGTAAAGCAATCGAGCAGCATGAAGATAATATTTTTTCATTAACAAATCGGATCACCAGATGCGTAATGCACGCTGCTGCCAAGGAGTAAATGATTTGCCTGAATTGAAGACTTTTGGCCTTTTTATCATCACTGCATTAGCGGAAATTCTTGGCTGTTATTTGCCATATCTTTGGCTTCGGGAAGGCAAAACAATCTGGCTTCTGGTACCCGGTGCTCTGAGTTTGGTCGCGTTTGTCTGGCTGCTGTCGTTACATCCAATGGCGGCGGGCAGGGTGTATGCAGCCTATGGTGGTGTTTATATTTTTATGGCGATTTTGTGGCTGTGGACAGTCAACGGAATTCGACCAACAACATGGGACATAGTGGGCTCTGCGGTGGCACTTTTGGGCATGGCCATCATCATGTTTGCGCCTCGCACCACGTAACCCGTCAATTAAGTGGGTTATCTGCAACGTTTGGTTCCTGAAGGATGAGAGCTTACCAAGCGGGCGCACCGCTTCCTTCGCTTCAGCGTTAAGCCTCAGGATGGACAGATCCTATAAAAATCTTGCTGCCGGCAAATTTAGTCATTACTTTTGATATCTCTATTGTTTATTCCTTCTGTTTGGCCAGGGGGAATGCCATTCATATTCAGGATGATACATTCTATGTTAGGCGCTTTTGGCTTGGTAACCCCGGCAGAGATACTGTTCGGACGGGGGCACATAGCCCAATTAAACGATCGGGCGACAAAACTGGGTACGCGAGCATTAGTAGTGCATGGTAGAAATCCAGGCAGGCTCTCTGGTGTCTTTGCGTCATTAAAGACCGTCGATATCGTGCAAACGCTGTCCATTGAGAAAGAGCCAGATCTGCAAACACTGATGGAGGCTATTGATCACGGCAAGTTACTGGGAATAGACCTGGTCCTCGGTATCGGCGGTGGTTCTGTTATGGATGCCGCTAAAGTACTTGCGGCTATGCTGCCCAGTCAGACAGATTTGATCAGCCATCTGGAGGTCGTCGGAAGCGGGTTGCCACTGTCAGCCAAACGCCTGCCGTTGATTCTGGTTCCCACCACCTCTGGCACAGGTGCAGAAGTCACTCGAAACGCGGTTATTGATATTCCGGAAGCCCAGCGCAAGGTGAGTCTCAGGGATAACCAGTTACTCCCGGATCTTGCTTTGGTAGACCCTGCGCTTACCGACAACTGCCCCCGGCAAGTCAGCTTATACTCGGGGCTGGATGCTGTTACTCAGGTAATCGAGCCGTTTCTTTCGTCGCGCTCAAATCTGTTTACGGACATGTTGTGTCAGGAGGCTATCCCCAAGGGGCTCCAGGCTTTAAAGCAATTAATGGACAGGGAATCCGAAGAAGCGCGTGACTCGCTGGCTCAGGTGAGCCTTTTCGGTGGCCTTGCGCTTGCGAACTCGGGGCTGGGTGTTGTTCACGGCATTGCTGGCCCGTTAGGCGGACTATGCGGTGCGCCGCACGGCGCGATATGCGGCGCATTGTTACCAGCGGGCATAGCGGCTAACCGCGATAACGTAGTTGAAGTAGATCACATCGCTCGTATCGATCGGGTGATTGACTGGATTGCTGAAGTATTTGAGACCTCCAGAGGCCAAGCATTGCACCGTTTTCGGCAATGGATTATTCAGAATGGATTACCCGGTCTTGCGTCAATCGGAGTGACGGAGGAACACATTATTTCAGCCTCACAAGCAGCGGCCAGCTCGTCCTCCATGAAGGCCAATCTTGTGGTTTTGTCCACTGCGAGCATAGAAAACGTGATGCGCCATTCTCTATGATGACAACCCTGACATGCGGCCAAAAGAGACCTGATTGCGCCCTTGCAGCTTGGCCCGGTAGAGTTCCTCATCGGCCCTGGCAATAGCTTGGTCCAGGGTGACATGTTCAGCATGGCGGCTGGTGACACCGATGCTGATGGTGCATTGAATCAGCCTGCCGCGGTCATTGGTCACCAGCTGCTCAATATTGTGGCGGAAACGTTCGGCCACTTTGAGGGCCTCCGCCTCGCTCGTTTCCGGCAACAAAAGAGTGAATTCCTCACCCCCCCAGCGGGCCAGGAGGTCGCCGCGGCGCCGCGATCTATCAAGCTCGTCAGCAACTGCCTTCAAGACCTTGTCGCCGACGGCATGGCCATATTGATCATTGATGTTCTTGAAACGGTCAATATCGATCATTGCCACACAGACGTTTCTGTTCTTGCGCGTGACCAGGCTCCATAGTGATTCGGCGACAGGCAGAAAACCGCGCCGATTGTTCAGGCCGGTCAGCAGGTCAGTCTGTGCATTTTGTTCGGCTGCCGTTCGGGCCTCTTCGTTTTTACGAACCAGATCGGCCAGCGCCAACATCAACAGTATGGCATCCACTACCATGCCGATGTCCACGGCGTAGTACCCAAGCTGGGTATAAGGAATCATGCCGGTTACCGTTGAGGCCGTAATCGAAGCGCCAACAACGGAGGCTAATGTGCCCAGCATGAAATAGCGTGCGGACTGGTTGCCCGCCACCCAGCTCGACACGCCCATGTAGACCATCAATACACTGAACACCGGCACAACCAGGAATGCCAGGCGCAACGCCAGGCCCTGTTCGTCTAAGGCGAAACAGGCAGCAAAAAGCGCAAAATAAGCCACGCTGATTGTCTGGAGGGTTCTGTGGAACCGTGGTTGGCAGCGCTTGATGTTCAGAAAATTCGTCGCAAACGCCAAACCGGAACTGGCAAAACACAGCATCAGCAGGGGTGGCGCCCATTGTTGCCAGCCCACCGCCTCGGGCCAGAGCAGGGCCATTCCGATACCGTTGTAGGATGCCGTCGTGGCCACAAAGCTGCCGGTGTAGAGCGAGTAGAGCAGATAACGCCGCTGCCGAAGGCCGGCGAACAGCATCAGGCTGCAGGCCGAAAGTGCAAACATGACGCCGTAGACGAAGCTGTAGAACGCCGTTTCTGACTGCTCTCGACTGTGGCTGGCCGCAATACTGGAAAAATACAGTGGCACCACCATTGGGTCTGCTGTCTCAATCCGCAGCAACAGGCGTGTCTCGCCGGGCGGAAACGGATAGTCGGCACTGGGTATGCGTTTGGCGAGGGAGCGCTCATTCAGCGGAATACGATCACCACCGATAAAGTGCTGTGGCAGCCGGCCTTCTGTGATGAAAAAGAAGTCGACGTGCTCCAACCAGCCTGTTCTGACGGACACGCGGCGGAAAATGGTGTCATCGGTCGGATTGAGAACATTCGCCACCAGCCAGATCGCACCGGAATTGATGCCTCTGGTTAACACGCTGGACTCAGGGTACTTCAGAACAGTGGGATTCCCGCGAATCAGGGACTGAACCTCGTCAACGGAGAGCGCCTCTTCTTGTTCAGCGAGAAATGCCATCTGACCGACCACTGCGTCCTGGTATACGGTTCGAACGTCAATGACAGGCACTGCTCCGTCATCGGCATCGGATTCAGCCCGCGCGCACGTTGTCAGGTTCACAATAATCAGAAGAAAAATGAGGGGCCAATGCGGTCGCACTTAACTGTTTATCCGTTAATGTCATTTTCGTAGAATATAATTAAATCGCCAACATGTCATATCTGGCGTCATTGTTCTGCACGAGCGCGTCGCAGAAGGTGAAGGCCCTGTGCGATTTATCAGGTCAGACACGTGTCGGTTCTGATCGCAGGGGAGCATGCGCATTTCGAGCCCATGGTGCAGACGTCGCATGAGATTGTCGGAATGATGGAAAAGAAGGTTAATGGCTGCTCGCCCGCTCTTCCTGCAGCTTGGCCCGAACGTTTATCAACACGTTGCCGTGCCAGGCTGAAAATCTATTCTTCGTCGCTGAAAGCCGACCGGTGGAACTCTGCGGCTTCTCCAGCTTCCTTGACGCCTGCTTCCCAGAGTTTGGGTACGTCGCCACCCGTTAGCACCTCAAGCACAGCGTGAACACCTTTGGCCAGCGAGGAAAGGTTGTATCCACCCTCCAGAACGAACGCGAGCTTGCCCTCGCAGTGTGTGTCAGCAATGTCCTGAACGATTCTGGTCAACACTTTAAAACCGTCATAGGTGAGGTTCATCGCCATATCGTTGTGGTGGGGGTCAAACCCTGCCGAGACCAGTACCAGGTCCGGTTTAAAGTGCTCTGCGGCGGGCACCAGTATGTCTCGGAAGACCTTCTCGTAGGCAATGTCGCCGGTGGTTTCTGGAAGTGGGACGTTGATGGTGTAGCCTTCACCTAAGCCAACACCCACTTCTTCAATCAGACCAGATCCGGGATAAAACGGTGCGGCGCAATGGGTGTCAAAGAACAGCACATCCGGGTCTGCCCAGAAAATATCCTGGGTGCCATTGCCGTGGTGCACATCCCAGTCAATGATCAGAACACGTTCACAGCCCAGCTTTGCCTGGGCATGGGCGGCCGCTACGGCAACGTTGTTCAGTAGGCAGAAGCCCCGTGCACGCACGGGCTCGGCGTGATGTCCTGGCGGGCGCACAAGGGCGAAGGCGCTTTGTGCCTCACCCTTGCAAACGCTTTCCACGGCAGCAATGGCGTTGCCGGCTGCCGCGGTGGCCGCTTTGATACTGTCGGGGGAAACCGCCGTGGTGTCTCTGTCGAGCCAGGCGCGTTTGCCATCCAGTGAAAAGAGATGGTCCAGATAGGACGTGATGTGCACGCGTGCCAGTTGATCGTAGGTGGCAGCGGGCGCTCCTGACTGGAAATGAACGCCGGGTATGGGGTTTTTATCCAGATGCGCTTTGATCGCCGCCAACCGCCCCGGATGTTCAGGATAGCTCCATTTAAAATCCAGTCCCTGGAGAATAGTCCTGACTCGTTTTTCTACCCGGCTAGGAATGAACGGCAGATCCACCTCGGGATTATGCCCCAGCATTATCTCATCATAAAACACATTGACACTGCGATCGCCGATCACAAGACACTCTCCTTCTTGAGCTCTTTCGGTTGCTTGCCGTAGCTAACGTTTCGAAACAGTTTCGAAACGATTTCGACAGGCTCCTCATGGTTGCTGTGACGCAAGGGCTTCCTTCACAGTTGAGGTGAAGGCCGCGGCGCGAATACCGGTGGTTTTAAAGCCTAATTTGGTCCACGCTGCTTTAGCCTCTTTATTAGATTTAGCGTATTCGAGGACCAGCTCATGTACATTGTGGCTTTCCGCAAACCCAACCAGCTCTCGTAGCAGGGCCTTGAAAACACCAAGGTTCCGAAACTCGGGCGCCACCCACACATCGTCAATTATTCCTGATCTAAAAACCAACGCTTCCGCTTGTTCCCAAATTCCTTGACTGTGCCACACATAGATATAGCCCATTCCGATGAGGCCGGCATCCGGGTTCTCGGCCACAGCCAGTAATTTATTATCATCTCCCAATGAAGAGCGCAGCACATTCAATAGCCGGTTATGCTCAATTTGCCTGAGATTCTGCGGCGGTGATCCAGAAACATGCAGCGCAAGTTTAGCGAGGAACTCCACGAGTACCGGAAGGTCCTCTTCGCGTGCTTCCCGAAGCACAAAGGTCGCTTTACCGGCTTTTTTTCTGGCCATGAAAGACTCCTGGAACTGAATGACGCAGAACAGACTCCACTGAAGATCAATCGGAGCTGTATCTCCCGTTTACTTTAGCCTAACAATTCACAGCTCTCCTGCTTCATTTCAATTTCCCGACTATTAATTGCCGTATTGCGCATGCTCTGCGCCAGAAGCTGGCAGTCGGGCTTCGGCTATCCGGTTTTCTGTACCTTCGAGTGGCTACAGCAGCGTGAGAAAATTCCGGTTGAACGTCAAGCCCGGGTAACGTTCGGACACAGTCACAGAACTGTGTCAGTGGATGAAACTCTGCTTGCCAAGGGAACGTATGTATTACAGTTATATGAAATTTATAAAGATTCACCTAAATTTAGCATATTTTATTATTCACTTTAATTTTGAATTTATTAAATATTATTTATTTTGTTAGTATTATCTAAGATTTACATTAATACTAATAGATAGTTGTTTTTTACTGCCATATACGGTGTGATTTAGTGCGAGAGTTATAATTATGGGTACTAATATAGACGTGCTAACAAGAAATAATGTTACCGTTTTAGGTGAAGGCAATATAACGGTGCTGTTAGCAAATGGATTTGGATGTGACCAAAATATGTGGCGATTTTTATTGCCGCATATTAACGGCGACTATAAGATTATTTTGTTTGATTATGTGGGGTCGGGGAAATCTGACGTATCGCAGTTTCAGCCACAGAAATATAATACATTAGATGGGTACGCCGAAGATATTCTAGACGTGTGCAATGCATTATCACTTAATAATGTGAATTTAGTTGGTCACTCTGTCAGTAGTATTATTGGTTTGTTGGCCGCTATAAAAAACCAGAGTATTTTTCCAAGCTGGTTATGGTGTGCCCAACGCCTTGCTTTTTGAACTTTCCTCCTAAATATTTTGGTGGTTTTGATGAGGCAGATCTGCATGAATTGTTAGGCTTAATGGATAAAAATTACATTGGCTGGGCCGAGTATCTAGCACCCTTAGTGATGGGCGTTAATAACTCGGAAATGCTGACCGATGAACTTTCAAGCAGTTTTTGTTCTACTGACCCTCTCATTGCTAAAAGCTTTGCTAAGGCGACATTCTTTTCTGACCACAGAGAAAATTTAAGTCAAGTTATACATCCAACATTAATATTCCAAAGTGATGATGACGCCTTAGCCGCTAAGTCAGTTGGTGAATACATGCAGAATGAAATACAAAATGCATCAATAGAAATCATTAAAGCGGAAGGGCACTGTTTACATATGACGCACCCTGAAAAAATCGCACCTCTATTAATAAAATACCTAAATGAAAAATAACTTGGCTAATATTGATAATGAATTTATGTTGGATAATTTACCTTGCGGCGCGCTGGTCACGAGCGCTGAGCATGTCATTCTTGATGTGAATGATTATTTTTTTAATGAGTTTTGTTGGGATAAAAGCCTTCTTGTTGGCCGTAATGTCGAAAGCATTTTAACGAAAGCATTTTAACGAAAGCCTCTAAAGTTTTTTATCAAAGTTATTTTATTCCCACATTATTGCATGAAAAATATTGTGGAGAAATGCAGTTGATTATTGTAAATAGAAATGGAATACGTATTCCTATTACCGTTAATGCAAAGATAGGTGTGAATGGAAATGTCTATTGGGCTTTTTTTGATGCAAGCAATAGAGACAAGCTGTATGAAGAGCTTATTCAAGCTCGTGAAAAATTGGAATTGCAAGCCCTCGAGTTGAAGGAGTTGGCGTCCATCGATGAGTTAACAGGCCTTTTAAATAGGCGGGAAGTTAAATCTCGATCAATACCTGTTTTGTCTCAGTTTTCCAGAACGAAAAATTCCTTGTCGATTCTTATGATCGATATAGATTTTTTCAAGCGAATTAATGATAGGCATGGCCATTCAGAAGGAGACAAGGTATTAAGAGATTTTGGTCGGTTGTTAACAGAATGTGGCAGGGAAAGCGATTTAATTTCTCGATTTGGCGGGGAAGAGTTTTTGATTTTATTGCCGGACACTAACTTAGAACAAACGATGATTTTTTCGAAAAGACTGCACGGTCTAGCGAATAAGATATTAATTGACGAAGAAGCGTTAACCGTAAGTATTGGGGTTAGTTTATTTGATGGTGAAATGTCTTTCGAAGAGATGGTAGGTAAAGCTGATATCGCGTTATATAAAGCGAAAGACTTGGGTAGGAATAGAACTGAAGTATTCTCCCTAATCTAGCCGCCCGGAAACACTGACTTTTTATTCAACTTATCTTTCATCTCCCGATTATTAGGCGTACGTTGTATATATGGTGTCTATCGGCTGGAAAACCGGCTCAGACACGCCGAGCTCACCCCAGGTGGGTAAACGGAGAAAGCTATGCCAGGGGTAAACGACACGCACAAAGTTGAAGCGCTGGGCTCGCAGGGAATTTACAGAAGTATCGCTAACCAGATCAGCTGGGTGATCATCGGCATCAGCGTTTTTGTGTTTCTGTCATGGGTCTTTGATATCGAAGCCGGAAAGCGAGTGCTGCCCGCCTTACAGTCAATGAAGTTCAACACGGCAGTCTGCTTCATCGCTTGTGGCGTCATTCTGAGGCGTAAGTTATGCGCTAAGGCGCCCGGCCGCGATCCGGTCGCGGCGTTTTTGATTGTTTTTATACTTCTGGTATCAGGCCTCACGATTTTCGAATATGCGTCAGGTTGGTCGCTTGGCATCGATAATCTTGTGTTTTTGGACACGGCAACCGCGGCAGAGAACGGGCCCGGGCGGATGTCGGGAGCCACGGCGCTGTGTTTCAGCTTGATCGGTTTCGCGTGGCTGGCCAGTATGTCTCCGATACGCCACTCCACTGTGATGATGCAACTTCTCGCCTTGGC
>Ga0307487_1001069_pt1 | contig 20116 bp, 19 predicted proteins | sample CBIW12metaG_FD_203665 | JGI IMG/M metagenome (GOLD analysis project Ga0307487, IMG submission 203665) | Sea-ice brine microbial communities from Beaufort Sea near Barrow, Alaska, United States - CBIW 1.2 | ecosystem: Environmental > Aquatic > Marine > Coastal | place: USA: Alaska | collected... | reverse complement strand
ATCGTAACCCAGATAAGGCACATGCTATTATTACAGACAAAGGTGATATTACATATCTAGTCAGTGTGAGAGCACCATTAACTAAAAAACAGGTGCGGATACCTTGGTGAGTCAATTCCCAACAGGTGGTGGGCGTAAAGCTGCGGCAGGGATAAATGCTTTACCAAAAGCAATGTTAACGACATTTATCGACGCATTTGAGCGTACATATCAAGTCATGAGAAAGGGTTGAAAGGATTGCCATGAAAGTCTTAGTGTTAGGTGGCGCGGGTTACATTGGCTCACACATGTGTAAATTATTATCAACACACGGTCATACAGTTGTGGTGTTTGATAACTTGAGCACGGGACATCACGAAGCGGTGAAGTGGGGGCCTTTAGTTATCGGCGATATTTTAATAAAAGATGATTTAGAGCAGTTATTTACACAACATGGCCGCTTTGATTTAATTATTCATTTTTGTGCTAAATCTTTAGTGGGTGAATCAGTAAAACAACCCAATGAGTATTATCGAAATAATGTAGTTGGCACACTTAATCTACTTGATCAGATGGTGAAAACCGGCCACGATAAATTGGTTTTTTCTTCGACAGCAGCAGTATTTGGCACGCCATCGGTTGAATTCATTGATGAGAAGCAACCGAGGCTACCGATAAACCCTTATGGGCAGTCAAAGAAAATGGTCGAAGATATTCTACAAGACTACTTTATTGCATTTGGCTTGAAGTCGGTTTGTTTACGCTATTTTAATGCTTGTGGTGCCGATCCTGATGCTGAGATTGGTGAACGCCACGAACCAGAAACGCATTTGATTCCCAATATTTTAAAGTCAGTTTTGAGTAGTTCAGAGCAAAAATTAAAAGTGTTCGGTAATTCTTATCCGACGGCCGATGGAACTTGTGTCCGTGATTACATTCATATCAATGATCTAGCTTCAGCGCACTTATTGGCAGGTCAATATCTAGCTAAAAATCAAGGTGCATATGCATTTAATCTTGGTAACGGATCTGGTTTTAGTGTGTTAGATGTTATTTTAGCCGCTGAACACGTAGTAGGGAAAAAGATTCAGTATGATATTGAGGAGGCACGAGCAGGTGATCCTCCCGTTCTAGTCGCGAATGCAACGTTAGCTAAACAACAATTGGGTTGGCAACCTGAGTACACAGAGATTGAACAAATTATTGCTACCGCTTGGCGTTGGCACCAGAATGAATGCTTTTGATTTAGTGTGAGATTTATTGAATTAAAGCATAGTGGTGGCTGGTTTAGTCTTAAAAGTTAGAAAATCAAAGCGCCATTTATACAGATAAATATACCTTACATTGTCCATAAGTTCGATACTATAGAATCTTCAATTCTGTTATGACAATCACTCACAGTTGCATCTTTATTTCCGACAGTGCGATTATTTCGCATTGATTATGAATAATTAAATTGATAAGTTATGACGTGAAAATATGTTTAAGTAGCTTGAGTTTCCTACAGAAAGGGCATAAAGTTTATATCAACCTAGATGTGGTAAATGTAATAATTTTGTGTACATATTTTAAGGAGATAGTTATGTATTCTCGTCATAAGAGACATTTTTTTGGTTTGTTCTCAACGCCGCGAAACGAGTGGCAATCTATCCGAGATGAAAAAAACGATCTCGTTCAACTTAGCTTGACGCGGTTAATCTTTTTTGCCGCAATTCCTGCCGTGTCATTCCTTATAGGTCTGAGTTATGTTGGATGGAGTTTTACAGGCGCTGAATTTAATATAATAGCAATGAACTCAGCCTTTTTGATGGCGGTCGTTTTCTATGGACTGATCATTGCTGCAACATTATTAATGGCTTATTTTACCTTTATAACCGAAAGGTCTGTTGCAGAAGAGGCTAGTTTTGAACGATGCCTAATGTTTGTTGCTTATACGGCTACACCGATGTTTCTGGCTGGCTTGATTGGTTTTATACCGATTGTATGGCTATGTATTTTAGTGCTAGTAGTTGCCATACATTACAGTCTGTATTTATTATATATAGGAATACCTATATATATGGATATACCCGAAGGTAAAAGTTTTATGATTGTAACGACCATTATAACGGCTGGTCTGTGCATGATGTTGTGCTTTGTCATCGCTGTTTTAATTATCATGAATATGATAGCCGCTTAGTAAATAGTGGCTAGTCTCAACCACATATAATAATGCGCTGGTTTTGTTATGGTTTAGATTGTTAACTAATTGGGAATTGATCTGTGTGTAAAATCTGTAATTTATTTTCATGGGCAAAATCAGTGAGAAAATCAAATAACATTTCATCTTCTTCTTCAAGCATTGCATCAATCACCACACACTTTATGCCTTCTATCGCTGCTAGTTTGACGTTAGGATGAAAGATAATTCGACGTCCTGGACCGTAACTCGCTACTGCTCCACACAAACGCTCAGCCCAATCGCTGGGGCGGAATGTACCTCCACTCTCAGTAATGCCTTGGATAATGACTTTACCAGTAATACTCATGATGAACTTGCTCTTTTCATTCTAAATTAGTATGTATTGTACTGTAAAAGCCCTGCATTATCATAGCTTATAGCGCGTTGGCTGGGGCAAGTCGGTCCAATAAAGTATTTAAAGCTATAAGTCGACTGTCTGCATCAGGCATATATTCTACGAAGCGTAATTTATCTTGGCCATCGAGTTTATATTTTGCTGCTTGTGTTTGAATAAGCTGAATAATGACAATAGGTTCAATATTAGGCGTCTGGTCAAAGATGATGCGGCCACCTTGATCATAAACATCAATTTTCCGAATGCCGATAACTTTAGCTTTGAAACGAAGCTCATGAATGGCAAATAAGGTATTAACTTGTTCGGGCAATAGACCAAAACGATCAATCATTTCGACTTGTAACTCTCGTAATGCTTCATGATCAACTGCTGCCGAGATACGTTTGTACAAGACAAGTCGAGTATGAACATCCGGCAGATAGTCGCTTGGAATCAATGCTGGCACATGTAAGTCGATTTCTATAAAGTGGCGATCGGTCAAATTTAGACTTGGATCTTTGCCGGATTTAAGCGCTTTAACGGCGCGTTCTAATAGTTCATTATATAAACCAAAGCCAATTTCTTGCATTTGGCCACTTTGATCATCACCTAACAACTCACCAGCACCACGAATTTCCATGTCATGAGTTGCCAATGTGAAACCTGCCCCTAAGTCTTCGAGCGATTCAATAGCTTCAAGCCGTTTAATGGCATCTTTAGTCATCGCATTGTGTGGTGGCACAATCAGATAGGCATAAGCACGATGATGGGAGCGACCTACGCGGCCACGAATTTGATAAAGTTGAGCCAGGCCAAGTTTATCGGCACGGTCAATAAAGATAGTATTGGCTGAAGGAATATCAATACCAGTTTCAATAATGGTAGTGCAGACCAGAACATTAAAACGTTGATGATAAAAGTCGAGCATAACTTGTTCTAATTCACGTTCTCGCATTTGACCGTGAGCGACGGCCACTTTAGCTTCTGGTACCAGTAATTCAATATCGCGTGCCATACGATCAATATCATCTACTTTATTGTGTAAGAAATAGACTTGTCCACCACGCTTAATTTCTCGCAACATCCCTTCACGAATATTATCCGGCTTCCATTCTTGGACAAAGGTTTTAATGGCAAGACGGCGAGCGGGTGGTGTGGCGATAATCGACAAATCACGAATGCCTGAAATAGACATATTTAAGGTACGCGGTATCGGAGTAGCCGTTAGCGTAAGAATATCTATTTCACTGCGGTATTTTTTGATTTGTTCTTTTTGAGTAACACCAAAGCGATGCTCTTCATCCAAAATGAATAGACCAAGCCGTTTAGGATCTATATCTTGCTGTAATAGTTTATGAGTGCCAATAATAATATCAGCCGTACCATCAGTCATTGATGATTTAACAGTATCGAGTTGTTTTTTTGATCTAAAACGTGACATAACTTCAACGTTAATGGGCCAATCTGCGAAGCGATCTTTGAAGTTTTCGTAATGTTGTTGAGCCAATAATGTTGTCGGTACCAATACCATGACTTGCTTGCCAGATTGAGTGGCGAGGAAGGCTGCACGCATGGCAACTTCTGTTTTTCCAAAACCAACATCACCACAAATTAAACGGTCCATCGGTTTATCAGATGTCATATCTTTGATGACATCATCAATTGCATCTTGTTGATCAGGCGTGGTTTCAAAAGGAAAGGCTGCGGTAAAGGCTGTGTATTGCTCATCAGGCGCATCCATCGGCGGTTTTTTATGAGCAGCACGTTGTGCATAAATATCAAGTAATTCGGCAGCCACATCTCGCACTTTTTCAGATGCTTTGCGTTTAGCCTTTTCCCATTGTCCCGAGCCTAATTTATGCAATGGAGCAAGCTCAGGTGCCGCGCCTGAATAACGACTGATCAAGTCTAATGCCGCAACAGGCACATAAAGTTTGTCACCTTTGGCATATTCTAGGGTGACATATTCGGTATTGATATCACCGATATCCAATGTTTGTAAGCCAAGATAACGGCCAACACCATGATCTTCATGGACCACAGCATCACCAATATTAAGTTCAGCTAGGTTACGAATAACGGCATCGGCATCTCGCTTTTTACGGCTTCGACGTCGGCGTTGCATAACTTGCTGACCAAATAATTGCGGTTCAGCGATAAGTGCAATTTTATTATGTTGTAATATTAAGCCGTGTTCGAGCGGTGCTATAGTGATACCTAATGCTGAATCACCTTGTAGAAAGTCATCCCAGTTTTTATATTTCTGCGGTTGTATTGCATTTTCGTGCAATAAAGATAATAGCGTTTCACGCCGACCTGCCGTTTCAGCGGCAAATAAAATACGGCCATCGAAATTATCAATAAACTGAATCAGTGCGTCACAAGGATGATCATGGCGGGCATTTAAGGTGAGTTGTGGCGGAATAGCAGTGTTGTAGTTATAGCTGCCCTGTTTGGGTTCTAATTCAAACGTTTGAATATTGATCCGTTGGTAATGTTTAAAACGAGCAAATAATTCTTCAACCGAAAAAAACATTTGATTAGGCGCTAGTAAGGGTCGCTCTTTATCAACATGATGTTGTTGATAACGTTGATTTATTTCTTGCCAAAAAGATGCAGCCGCATGATGGGGTTCATTGATATTAAAAAGTAGAGTGTCACTCGGTAAATAGTCGATTAAACCTTCTGTTTTTTCGAAAAATAATGGCAAATAATATTCGATACCACCGGGCATGTTGCCCGCAGTCACTTCTCGATAGATAAAGCTGCGTTGCGGATCACCTTCAAAATGACGACGAAATTGTTGGCGAAAAAGTTGAATACTTTCATCGGTTACTGGAAATTCTCGTGCCGGTAATAACTGAATGGTATTAATGGTGTCGATGGAGCGTTGTGTTTCGGGATCAAATGTTCTTAAGGTATCAATCTCATTATCAAACAAATCGATGCGGTAGGGATGTTTACTACCCATTGGGAACAGATCAATAATCGCACCACGCACCGCAAACTCACCATGTTCCATTACTTGTGAGACATAACGATAGCCTGCTTTTTCAAGCTTTAGACGCCAAACTTCAATATCAAGCTGATCACCGGTGGACAACATTAGAGTGTTGCCCGCTAAAAAGTCGCGTGGTGCGATGCGGTGCATTAATGTGGCGATGGGTACTAATAAAATACCGCGTTTAAAATCAGGCAGTTTATGTAATGCTTCTAGGCGTTCAGAAATAATATCTTGATGCGGTGAAAACGTATCGTAAGGCAAGGTTTCCCAATCGGGAAAATGCATAATGGGTAATGGATTACTGCCGAGATAAAACTTGGCTTCTAACTCTAATCGCTGTGCCGCCGCCGTATCATCCGTTAATACTAAAATCGGTCCACTATGTTGTTGAGCTGCTTTGGCTAATAATAAGCCTTGCGAACTACCGTACAGTTGTCCTGCTTGAAACAAATCGGTGGAGCGACTTGGTAATTGTGGTGCTAATGGGTTTGATAATTCTGATGAGGCCATGTTATTGATATGTATTTTAGTTTTAATTAGACGCGCCATTTTTACACAAATCATGATTGAAAACACAGCCAATCATATTGTTAGATGATTGTAGGGTGTTATATCGAGGATGATTAACAACAAATTTTAAGTTTACGAGCATTATTGCGTGTTGCGAAGATGAGTCTATTAATCGTTCAGAATATTGCGCTTATTTGGAAGTTTAGTAAATAAATCAATAACAAAAACAGTCTTAATTTAAAAAATTGTGGTTCAATACTTAACATGTATTGACCATGCTAAATGTGTGATAATAATAAATTAGGTTTAACCTTAATGCATGGGAAGTAAAAATGAGACGAATTGAAAACGTAATCTTATTAAAGGTAATTGGTAGCGGTGAATTGTTAGCTGCTTTGGCCATGTTTTGGTTTTTTAGAGAGAATATGCCCGCATTGGTTGGCGGTGTGATTTTATTAGGTTTATCTGTGAATAGTTTTGTGCAAGCTCATAAATGTTATTTGCGTCAATATTCACCTAGAAATGAAACTGAAGCTGATGAGAAATAACGACAATAATGATAGAAGAAAATGGGCAGATAGAAACCGTAGATAAAGGATTTGATTCTACCGCTTTTTTAAAAACATTAACCAGTCGTCCAGGTGTCTATCGGATGCTAGATAGTGACAATACGGTGATTTATGTTGGTAAGGCAAAAAATCTAAAAAAAAGAGTATCGAGTTACTTCCGTAAGACGGGATTAACGTCAAAAACGCGAGTGATGGCGGGGCAAATAACCGCCATCGAAATCACGGTGACTCATACTGAAAACGAAGCACTTATCCTTGAAAATAATTTAATCAAGGAATTGATGCCTCGTTACAATATTTTATTACGTGATGATAAAACCTATCCTTATTTGTTAATTTCAGGACATAAATTTCCTCGGTTGAGTTTGCATCGTGGTGTTAAACGCAGCACGGGGAATTATTTCGGTCCCTATCCTAGTGCTGGTGCAGTTCGAGAAAGTCTTAATTTATTACAAAAGATATTTCCCGTTCGCCAGTGTGATGAAACCTATTATCACAATCGTTCTAGACCTTGTCTGCAACATCAAATCAAACGATGTACCGCACCCTGTGTGGGTTTAATCTCTGAGCAAGATTATCAAAAAGATGTCCAACATACGATTTTGTTTCTGCAAGGTAAAAACCAGCAAGTAATGGATGAATTGTCACAGCAAATGGACGTAGCATCAAAAGATCTTGATTTTGAACTAGCGGCTACAATTAGAGATAAAATTATCAGCCTACGCAGGATACAGGAACGCCAATATGTTAGTTCTGAGCAAGGTGATTTGGACGTACTTGCTGCGATTGTACGAGATGGTATCGCTATCGTTGAAGTGTGTTTTATTCGTGGTGGACGAAGTTTGGGCAATAAGAGTTATTTTCCTAAAGGATCATCTGAAAGTACACCAGAAGAATTATTATCAGCTTTTATTCCCCAATATTATTTGGGCAAAGATGTGCCAAGTGAGATTTTGGTGAGTCACATACCTGAAGATATGGCGCTTTTGGAAGATGTATTGCGTTCAGAATCCAAACATCGCGTGCAGTTACGCTGCCCACAACGTGGCCCTAGTGTTCGTTGGATGACCATGGCAACCACCAATGCTGACATTAGTCTTAATCAACGCTTGAGTAGCCGAGCTAATCTGTTACAACGTTTTGAATTACTTCAAGAAGCATTAGGTTTAGCAGATATGCCCAAGCGCTTAGAATGTTTCGATATTAGTCATAGTAGTGGTGAAAGGACGGTTGCTTCATGTGTCGTCTTCGGTTTAGAAGGAGCGATAAAAAGTGATTATCGCAAATTTAATATTGAAGGTATTACGCCCGGTGATGATTACGCTGCGATGAATCAAGCCTTAACTCGCCGTTTTACTCGTTTACAAAAAGGTGAGGGAAAACGACCTGACTTATTGTTGATTGATGGCGGTAAAGGTCAACTATCTGAAGCCAAAGCGGTGATGGCTAATTTACAACTCGATATTGATATTTTGGGTATTGCCAAAGGTCCGGAACGAAAACCCGGCGAAGAAACATTATTTTTGGTGGGGCGAGCAGGTGAAGTACATTTGCCACCAGATTCACCGGCTTTACATCTATTACAACAAGTGCGTGATGAAGCGCATCGGTTTGCAATAACGGGACATCGTCAACGTCGTGCTAAAGCACGAAATACTTCGCCACTAGAAGGCATTGATGGGATGGGTCCTAAACGTCGTCAAAAGTTGTTACAACAATTTGGCGGCTTACAAGAAATTCAACGCGCTGGCGTGGAAGATATCATGCGAGTAGATGGCATTAGCAAGGCGTTGGCTCAAAAAATTTACGATGTCTTTCATAGCGATGATTAAACACAAAATGCTACTATTCACCTAACAAACTATCTGAAGTCTAATTTATAATGAATTTACCTAATATATTGAGCTTGCTCCGAATTGCATTGATCCCAGTGTTGATTGGCATGTTTTTCTTACCATATGAATCAGCACCATTGTGGGCCACCCTTGTCTTTACAGTTGCATCATTGACGGATTGGTTAGATGGTTATTTAGCAAGGAAGTGGCAACAAACTTCAGCATTTGGCGCTTTTCTTGATCCCGTTGCAGACAAATTACTGGTCGCTGTCGCTTTAGTATTGGTTGTTTATAAAACACCACAATGGTTTGTCTTGATCCCGGTCGTTATCATTATCAGTAGAGAAATAACTATCTCCGCATTACGCGAATGGATGGCTGAATTAGGTCAAAGAAACGCTGTTAAAGTATCCTCTATTGGCAAGCTTAAAACCGCTTTTCAAATGTTATCTATTGGATGCCTGATTTATTTTAAACCATTATTTGGCTTGCCAATATTCGATATTGGTCTGGTATTACTTTACATTGCCTCAGTGTTGACGCTGAGTTCTATGTTTAGTTATCTTAAAGCTGCCCTTCCAATGTTGCTTACTAAGGGTTGACACATAGAATAAAGTGCCTATAATGCACGTCTTTCTCAGCGGGAATAGCTCAGCTGGTAGAGCACGACCTTGCCAAGGTCGGGGTCGCGAGTTCGAATCTCGTTTTCCGCTCCAAATTCAAAAAATCCGTGGCAGTATCTGCGGGTTTTTAGTCTAGATCAACGAGGGCTGCGTGGCAGAGTGGTCATGCACCGGACTGCAACTCCGTTTACGCCGGTTCGATTCCGACCGCAGCCTCCATTTATAATGTTGTAATAACCCTAGCGGGAATAGCTCAGCTGGTAGAGCACGACCTTGCCAAGGTCGGGGTCGCGAGTTCGAATCTCGTTTTCCGCTCCAGTATGTAAAAAAAGCCGCATTACATCATGTATTACGGCTTTTTTTTTAATGATTGTTTGGTAGCGTAAATAATATGGTCCACATCAACGCTGTAATGCCAATTCGATTGATATGACACTATCTATTCATTCCAATTTTATTTTTTTAATAAATACCCGTTGTTGTCAGGCTTGTACTTCACGTTAAAATAACGAATAGATAAAATTTAAATGAATTTTCTCAGACATATTTAAATTACTTAAATTAGCTGCGCACGATTTGTAACGTTTATACTGCCAAGATGTCTAAAGCTTTTGAATTTAAAAAGGGTACTTCATGTCGGCCGTACAGTATTTAAGGACACCTTTATTAACGGGTGATAATGTTGATTCGAAACGCGTAGAAATTGCCGCTTATTTTAACGCTACATTCGAACGTTCGGAGTCTTTGTTTGAAACATTGGCTGACGACCAAGCATATTATCAACAATCCATCCCACTTCGCCATCCACTTATTTTTTATTACGGCCATACAGCGACCTTTTTTGTTAATAAATTATTATTAGCCGGCTTAATTGAGCAACGGATCGACCCTAAGTTTGAGTCGATGTTTGCTATTGGTGTCGATGAAATGAGCTGGGATGATTTAGATGATGAGCATTATGATTGGCCAACTGTTGCCGAAGTACGCGACTATCGCGAGCAATTAAAAACTATTGTTAATAACATCATTGCTAATGCGCCGTTGGTATTACCAATCAATTGGCAAAATCCTTGGTGGACGATCATTATGGGGATTGAGCATGAGCAAATTCACATAGAAACCTCATCAGTATTAATTCGTCAACAAGACTTACATTTACTGCGAACCAATGATGCATGGCGACCATGGACCAATACGACGGCCGCACCGACTAATGAATTAATCTCTATTACTTCTGGGACAGTCAATTTAGGTAAATCTACCGATAATCCAATCTATGGCTGGGATAATGAATATGGATCACATCAAGCAGAAATTAAAGCATTTGAAGCCAGTAAGTTCTTAGTCAGTAATCAAGAGTTTCTCGAATTTGTTGAAGCGGAGGGTTATATCAATGATGATTATTGGTTAGCAGAAGGCTTACAGTGGAAAACATTTTCTAAGGCGAGTTATCCCACTTTTTGGCATGAATCTGCACAAGGCTGGCAATTACGATTGATGACTGAGATGGTTACGATGCCCTGGGATTGGCCGGTAGAGGTCAATTATCATGAAGCAAAAGCATTTTGTAATTGGAAGGCCAGCCAAACAGGTTTATCAGTGCGTTTACCCACTGAAGATGAATGGGTACGGATTTATGAATTTTCTGGAGTAGAAGAGTTAACAACTCAACAAGCTTCCGCCAATATCCATTGTGACTATGCCGCTTCGCCATGTCCTGTAAATTATTTTGCACATGGTGATTTATATGACGTCATTGGCAATGTTTGGCAATGGACAGAAACACCGATTTATCCACTTGATGGCTTTGAAGTGCATCCACTTTATGATGATTTTACGATGCCGACATTTGATGGCCGACATAACTTATTTAAAGGTGGCTCATGGATATCAGGCGGTAATGAAAGTCGAAGTGCAGCACGATATGCTTTTCGCAAACACTTTTTCCAGCATGCGGGTTTTCGCTATGTTGTAGCAGATGAACTTGAGGAGCAAGCTGTGTCTAATTATGAAAACGATAAAATGTTATCTGAATATGCCGAATTTCACTATGGTGATACTTATTATGATGTGGCGAACTTTCCTGAAACATTAGCGAATATTGCAATAAAAGCTTTAGGTGATAAACCTGCTGGCAAAGCATTGGATATCGGCTGTGCTGTCGGTCGATCAAGTTTTGAATTAGCTAAACATTTTGATCACGTTACGGGTATCGATTTTTCGGCGCGGCTGATTAATCTTGGTGTGCAATTAGTTTCACAAGGCGTTATTCGATATAGCATTGCCGATGAAGGTGAATTAATGCTCCATCGTGAACGTCGTCTAGACGATCTTGGTTTAACGTCAGTAGCTGATAAAGTTGAGTTTTTACAAGGTGATGCCTGTAATTTAATGCCCCATTTTACGGGTTATGACGTGGTGTTGGCAGCAAATTTGATCGATCGCTTGTATGATCCGAGTTTGTTTTTATCATCCATTCATCAGCGAATGAATGCGGGTGGCGTGTTATTAATCGCTTCGCCTTACACTTGGTTAGAACAGTACACCAAAAAAGACAATTGGGTGGGTGGCATTAAAAGAGATGGTGAGAATGTAACAACTTTAGATGGTTTGAAGGGCTTGTTAGGTGAGCACTTTGAGTTAATGCAAGCCCCACAACAAGTACCGTTTGTGATCAGAGAAACGAGTCGTAAATTTCAACATACATTATCTGATGTCACACTTTGGGTTAAGAAATAATCGATGGTGACCGATTTCGATCAGCTTATCGATAGGACTGGGACTGCCAGTGTTAAATTAGATGCATGCAAAGCCGTATTTGGCACTGACGAGCTTATTCCATTGTGGGTTGCTGATATGGACTTTGCTACACCTCAAGCTGTCAGTGATGCACTAAGACAGCGTGCTGCTCATCCTATTTATGGTTATAGTCTTTATCCTGAAACTATGTTTACAGCAATGCAGGCATGGTTTCAACGCCGCTATGATTGGACTATTCAGCACGAAACGATTGTGATGTGTCCTGGTGTTGTGCCATCGATTCATGCGGCGATTATGGCGTTGTCGGAATCTGGAGATAAGGTGATTGTTCAAACACCGGTGTATCCACCTTTCTTTTCAGCAGTCACCGATACAGATCGTGAGTTGTTATTGAATCCGTTGAAGCTAGTAGATGGTAACTACCAGCTTGATGTTGAGCATTTAGAGCACTGTGCGGCATCAGGTGCCAAGATATTATTATTATGTTCTCCACACAATCCGGTGGGTAGAGTTTGGCAACAAGCTGAGCTGGAAAGTTTGCTGGATATTGCTCGGCGTTATCAAATAACGATTATTTCTGATGAGATCCATGCGGATTTAATTTATCCAGAATATCGTCATATTCCACTGGCAACGCTCGCTGATGACGTGGTAATTATTACAGCAGTATCACCCAGTAAAACCTTCAATATTGCGGGTTTAGGTTTATCTTGTCTTATTGTCAACGACATGCAACATCGTCAATCAATTGATGCCGTGTTTGAAAGCTTACATATCAGTGCGTGTAATCCTTTTAGTATTACTGCTTTTGAAGCGGCTTATCGAGGTGGCGAGCACTGGCTCGATGAATTGATGCTCTATCTTGATGAAACGCGTCGTCAAGTTAATGATTATATAAAATCTAGTAAACTAAATATTAACGTAATAGCATCGCAAGGCACTTATCTGTTGTGGTTAGATTGCCGAGCAATGGCCTTAAGTGATGATGATCTTAAATCTTTTTTCATCACACAAGCTAAAGTCGGGATGAATACAGGAATTAGCTTTGGTAAGGAGGGCAGTGGCTTTATGCGAATGAATATTGCTGCGCCGCGCGTCGTAATTATGCAGGCTCTAGACAGAATTAAGCTGGCATTAAACACAAGTAAACTGGCATTAAACTAAATCACTTGCCTTGCTTATTTACTGATTTGGGCTATTTAATAGTGACTTGCGTCATTAAGATGAAAATAGCTTAGAGTCCCTCGATTAATTAGGGGTATAGTATTTGTAAACAGTGACCATTTCATAGCTGTGGAAGTGGCATGGCGTATGCCAAGTTGTAATGGGTGTTTCATGTTTATAAGGGAGTAGATAATGCCAGATTTAATTGGTGTAGCAGCAGGTGTAGTGTGGAACTATCTTGATGTCAATGGTGCAACGAGTGTTGCAAAAATGGCTAAAGAGTCGACGCTAGATGTTAAAGTATTACAACGTGCTATTGGTTGGTTAGCCAACGAAAAAAAAATAAAGATTGAAATGAAAGGTCGTACCGAAACTATTTCATTGAAATAAAAGATCGGGACGTTCATAAAAGCCTTCGTAGAATGACTTAATCTACGAAGGCTTTATATTATAAAAAAGCCGTTTTTTCCGCAATCAATATTAGCCCACCGATCATTATTGGCCAGCCAAAAATTGGGCTAATTAGATAGCCAATGAATAAAGATTTAGCTCGGAAACCAATCCCGTGAATAAAGCCAATCATTATGCCGATCAATAACAACATTAATAGTGAATGATTGACTGTGTTGTCTTGGTGAGTCAGCGCTTGCGGCATGAATAAAATCAGGCTAGAAAGTCCCATAGCCAGAAAGAACGAAATCGTTTTGCTAACAGCGCTATACATTTAAACTCCTAGAACTAATCAGCAGAATCCATATCACCTTCAGATGATTCTAGCCACATCACATTTATAATGCCGAATGCAACCGCCAACAAAACACCTAAAATCCAAGCGAAATACCACATGTTGCTCTCCTAATATGTTGTGTGTTGATTGTTGTTGATGAAATGGACATCTATGCGACGCCACATCTTACGATACGTCCAGAAGCTGTAAGCTGAGATGAGCGGTATAAAAAACACAGACAGCCAAAACATGATCTTAAGTGTCATCAGGCTAGACGTCGCATCCCATATTGTAAGGCTACTATTCATATCACTACTCGATGGCATAATGAATGGGAACATTGAAAAGCCTGCGGTTAATATAATGCCCACAATCGCAAGACTGCTTGCCATAAATGCCCAGCCAGAACGGTTAAAGTGTGATGAAATAAACACAAAAACAGCACCAACAAACCCCGCAATAGGAGCAAACATCATCCACGGATAGGTTTGATAATTGGTTAGCCATGCCCCCGCTTGTTGACTAACTTGTTTAAGTTCTGGCGTAAAAGCACTATTTGCATCAGGCATAGAATCAATTACAAACCCGTCAATACTCATAGTTAACCAAATACCAGCAGCAGCAAAAGTGACGATAACGACAAGTGATGCAATCTTAGCGGCGTTACGTGCGCGTGCTTCTAAACCATCTAATGTTCGCATTTGTAACCAAACTGCACCGTGCATCACGAACATGCTGAGGCTGACCACACCAGTGAGTATTGCAAATGGCCGTAATAATTGTAAAAAGCTTCCAGTGTAATAAGGCCGCATAAGTTCATCATAATGGAACGGAACGCCTAATAATAAGTTACCAAATGCCACACCAAAAATAATGGGCGGCACTGTGCTACCAATAAACAAGCCCCAATCCCAACTTGAGCGCCATCTTGTGTCAGTTAATTTACTCCGATAATCAAAGCCGAGCGGACGTAAAAAAAGCGCAAACAAGGTAATCATCATTGCTAAATAAAATCCTGAGAAAGCCATTGCATACACCAAAGGCCAGGCAGCAAATAGCGCACCACCGGCAGTGACAAGCCATGTTTGATTACCTTCCCAATGCGGTCCGACAGTATTGAGCATGATTCGTCGTTCTTCATCAGTGTTGCCAATGATAGGTAATAATGTGCCTACGCCCATATCAAACCCATCTGTCAGTGCAAATGCAACTAACAACACGCCAATTAGAGCCCACCAGATTATTTTGAGTGTTTCGTAATCTAATATCATTATTTAAGTCCCTTTAACCTTGATTCTTTTCGAAATGGTAACGACCGGTATGTAAGCTACTTGGCCCGAGACGAGAAAAACGTATCATCAGATACATTTCAATGATAAATAGCAGACTATAGAAGGCTATAAAGGCAGTAAGACTGTTAAAAACAGTATCATATGATAACGATGATGCTGATAAATGTGTCGGTAAAATACCACTAATTGTCCACGGTTGCCGTCCCATTTCGGCGACAATCCAGCCTGTTTCAGCTGCTATCCAAGGTAATGGTAAAGCGAATAAGGCCGACCATAATAACCATCGTTTTTTATATTCTTGACGTTTCGCGCAGTGGTAAAATGCTAGTAGAAAGATCATTAACATGGCGAATCCACAAGCGACCATTGCACGGAAACTCCAGAATATTACTGAAACATTAGGAATCGTGTCATGTGCTGCCATTTTTATCTGCTCTTCAGTGGCATTGATGACATCATCGGTATATTTCTTCAGTAGCAAGCCATAGCCTAAGTCCTTTTTAACGGCTTCAAATTGCTGTATTGTCGCCTCGTCTTTCTGACCATTCCGAAGCTGCTCTAATAAGCCATAAGCGATCATTCCGTTGCGAATACGGAGTTCGTCTTGAGCAATAATGTCACGAATACCCATCACTGGTGTATCCAACGAGCGAGTGGCTATGATGCCCATTAAATAAGGAATTTTAACCGCATAATCCGTTTCCATCGTTTCTTGATTAGGCAGGCCAAATAAGGTGAATGCAGCAGGCGGTTCTTCGGTATGCCATTCTGCTTCTATTGCAGCGAGTTTAGTTTTTTGAACATCACCCACTTCATAGCCACTTTCATCACCCAGCAAAATGACAGAAAAGATGGAAGCAAGTCCAAAGCCGGCAGCGATGGCAAAGGATCGACGAGCAAAGCCGATATCGCGACCTTTTAGTAAATAATAAGCACTAATGCTTAAAACAAACATCGCACCCGTTACATAGCCTGCGGCAACGGTATGGATAAATTTAACTTGTGCAACAGGATTGAATATAACCTCTGCAAAACTGCTCATTTCCATTCGCATTGTTTCGTAGTTAAATTCGGCACCCACTGGGTTTTGCATCCACGCGTTAGCGATTAAAATCCACAAAGCAGACATGTTAGAACCGAATGCGACTAGAAATGTCACCATCAAATGTTGTTGTTTGCTCAGACGATCCCAGCCGAGGAAAAACATGCCCACAAACGTTGATTCGAGCATAAAAGCCATCATGCCTTCTATGGCAAGTGGTGCACCAAATACATCCCCCACATAATGTGAGTAATATGCCCAGTTAGTCCCAAATTGAAACTCTAGTGTGAGGCCGGTAGTTACGCCCAGTGCGAAATTTATCCCGAATAACTTCCCCCAAAATTTTGTCATATCTTTGTAAATTTGCTTGCCCGTCATCACATAAACTGATTCCATGATGAGTAACATCCACGATAAACCCAAGGTCAATGGAACAAAAAGAAAATGAAATAAAGCGGTAACGGCAAACTGTAGACGCGATATATCGACCAGATGTTCAGAAATCAAGGGCTGTCTCCTAAAGTATTATCGCTGATGAATTTATCTGCGATAACATCGGATGTTACGGGTGAGGTGTCATCATTGAAAAAAACGTACCAAATAAAAAACAATATAATGAGTTTGACAAACAAGATGATAATTATCTCGCGGAGTAAAATTTTATCGTTAATTATTTTCATGGTATTAATTAATTGTAACCAGAATGAACTTAATCTGCTAATTTACATTAGTGTTTAATAATGCCTTTTAACTTTTTGAAGCAAAATATTGTGTTTAATAAGCTGTTCGGCTCCTAACGTATAATTTGCGATATTACTTTATGAATGAAATCGACTATTGTTATAATTGGTCACTGAATGAGAGTATATTAAAAATTGTTTGAATATTGTACTCGTCGATTCCGAATGTTTTTCTTGCAAAAATGCGTTCTAAACAATAGGACAAATTAATTATGGATTTAACGCACCATCACAATCAATTTTTAAAAAAAGGCTTGACTCGCTTAGAACTCGAAGACGATCCATTCAAGCAATTTGAATTATGGTTCAAACAAGCTGAACACGAAAACATCTGTGAACCGAGTGCAATGAGTTTGGCAACCTCAAATGGAGTTGATGTTAGTCTGCGCACCGTATTATTGAAATACTTCGATCAGCAAGGATTTGTATTTTTTACTAATTATGAGTCGACAAAAGCTAAACAAATAGCGATTAATCCACAGGTCGCTTTGTTATTTCCTTGGCTGACATTAGAAAGACAAATTAAAATAACCGGTAGGGCAGAGAAAGTATCTACACTAGAATCAATTAAATACTTTGCCAGCAGACCTAAAGAATCACAGTTGGGTGCCTGGGCATCACAACAGTCTAGTCATGTATCCTCTCGACAATTGTTAATCAGTCAATTTGAAGCGATGAAAAATAAGTTTAAAAATGGCGAAGTGCCACTTCCTGATTTTTGGGGAGGGTATCGTGTTGTGCCTAAAACTATAGAATTTTGGCAAGGTAGAGCCAATAGACTCCATGACCGTTTTATCTATGAAAAAAATGATGGTCAATGGATTATTAATCGCCTTGCACCTTGACAAGATGTCGCACAAATAGAATCGTCCTTATTGCTAATAGCTGAAATAGTCTAAGCAACAAGGATGTGTTGGTTTGTCATCGCTACCGTAAAACAATTTGATAATGTGTTTTATTTGTTCAACATCGGTATCGCAAGGTTTAAAGGCCTAAATCACTTAAACTTGGGCTGTCTTCAGGACGGGTGCCCAGAGGCCAAAAGAATTTTCGATCTGTTTCTTCTATGACCAAATCATTGATACTGGCAAACCGACGATGCATCAAACCTTGTTCTGTAAATTCCCAATTTTCATTACCGTATGAACGATACCATTGGCCTGAAGCATCATGCCATTCGTAAGCAAATCTCACCGCAATATGGTTATCGGTGTATGCCCATAATTCTTTTATCAAGCGGTAATTGTGTTCTTTTTGCCATTTTGTTGTTAAAAATAATTTTACTTGTAGGCGACCCGTTATAAATTCTGCACGATTACGCCAAAAGGTATCTTCTGTGTAAACAAGTGACACGCGTTCAGGATCACGACTATTCCAAGCATCTTCTGCCATACGAATCTTTTGAATAGCAGATTGCTTCGTAAACGGCGGTAATGGTGGTTTTGATTCCATAATGTTCTCCAAAACAATAATGTAGACAGCTCGGTCTACATAAATTATAGCTATGGTAGACAGACCTGTCTATAATTATAAATATGACAACAAAAAAAATTCAGATAAATTCACTTTCTGCCCGTGAACGTATTTTATTAACGGCGCACGATCTATTTTATGCCGATGGTATTAGAGCAACTGGGATTGATCGGATCATTAAACTTGCTAAGGTGACGAAAGTAACTTTTTACCGACACTTTCCTAGCAAAAATGATTTGATAATTGCATTTTTAGCGTATCGGCATCAGTGTTGGATAAACTGGTTCACCAAATCTATTCAGCGGCATGGTAATTCTGTAGATGCTTTGATTCCAAGCCTGTTGGAATGGTTTAGCTCGGATCAGTATCGTGGCTGTGCGTTTATTAATAGTGTCGGTGAATTAGGCAAAACAATGCCAGACATCATTGAGATTTCACAGCAACATAAACAAGATATGACAACCTTTATTGAAACTTTATTACCTGATTCAACAGCGAACCAAGGTCTGGCTTATGCAATTGGCTTAGCAATTGATGGCGCCATTATTCGCACGCAAATTGATCAAAATCCTGATCGCGCGATTGAAGGTTTCCGCAAAATTATAGAAGCTTTGCTTACGAAGCAGTAATATCAAAGCCATTCATTATTGGTAATGACATATTATCGATGGTTAATTAGTCAAACAAGCCCTTTATAGTGTCACTTACTGTGCCTCCTATACTTTTAACTGACTCGATAGCTTTGGTTGATGTCGATTTTTCAGACGGTTTAGTCGTTTGCGATGTTGAAGATTTCTGTGCCCATGCAGTTGCACATGGATCAGTATCTGATGTGGCACGATCGAATAAACCTTCAGCTAATAAAGATAAACCACCTGTCGCAAATGCTGTGCTTACCGATAAGCCCGTTGAAATTGCACTCGTTAAATCGGTAGTAGGTTGAGGATGAGCAAGAGTACCGCCAACGCGTACAAAAGAGGCAAGTTTACCAGCGTTGATACCAAAGCCTTCTTTTGCCTGTGGTTTAATGCCCATATCTACACCTTCGGTCTTTAGATTAATAACACCACTACTAACAATATTCATCTGATTAGTCGAAATAGCAATGCCTTTATTTGTAGTTGCTATGCCATCTTTAATATCAAAATTAATCACCGCACACTGAAGCTGCGTATTGTCGGTGTTTTGTGAAAATGGATTAAGTATGTTGGCTAATTCAGTTAACACATCGGCACCCAATGCATCAGTAAACGAGTCAGTAATGATGCCTTCATTTACTTTGACTAATAGTTTACCGCTCAAGCTCGCCATAATTTGGCTGATGCTGTTACCTGTTCCTCTGACGTTCAGGTTAACATCAGTCTTAGCGCCGGTTAGCTTGTCCTTAAGAACAGGTAGTTGATTAGGCTCAAATCCGGTAATACTCATTGAGCTAGACAAGATGGGAGATGTACCACGAGTATTTATATCAATGCTTCCATCTAATTTACCACCTACCATTATACTTTTAAGTGGTTTAATAATTAATAACCCGTCTTCTAGTGACATGCTGATTTTGGTATCAGCTAGTGTCATGCGGTTGGTTTTTATTTGTTTGGCAGTAAGTGATACATTCACATTGACTGATTTTAAAATATCTAGCGGTAGTGGTGTCGATGAAAAAACGCGTATAGTTTTTGTTGTGTTTTTTTTCTGTTTATCTCCGATAATTTCTGTGAAATCAATTAAATTAGCGTCTAACATAGCATTAATTTTTGGCTTTTTTGCTGAAAAATTAATAGTTGCATTGCCCGACAAATTGGTATTGCCGGATGTTAATTCCAAAGATTTAATCGAATAAGTA
>Ga0307487_1001067_pt1 | contig 20143 bp, 17 predicted proteins | sample CBIW12metaG_FD_203665 | JGI IMG/M metagenome (GOLD analysis project Ga0307487, IMG submission 203665) | Sea-ice brine microbial communities from Beaufort Sea near Barrow, Alaska, United States - CBIW 1.2 | ecosystem: Environmental > Aquatic > Marine > Coastal | place: USA: Alaska | collected... | reverse complement strand
GGTGTGGGGCTACGACTATTTCGGCGGCACGCGCACGGTCGACGTGCACGTGCGCCGGCTGCGGGCGAAGCTCGGCGACCAGGAGTCACTCATCGGTACCGTTCGTAACGTCGGGTACCGCTTCAACGTGCATGAGGACAATGATGAACGTGTACCCAATTCCACTCGCTCCTGAGCCCCTGACGCTCGTGCCAGTCGAGGCAGCGGATTCCGCGGCTCTGGCATCGTTCCAGGCCGTTGCCGTTGCTGCCCGCGCGGTTGACGGTTACGAACCGTTCAATGAACAGACCCTCTTCGATGTGCGCGCCGGCAAGCGCACGGCGTACTCGATTTCGGCGGGGCAGGTTGTGGGGGTGGCCGTGGCGGGCGCCGGGGAAGTCGGCCTGGTGGTCGCGCCGACCGCACGGCGCCGGGGCTACGGACGATGGGCCCTCGCTACGATGATGGAGACCGTGGACGGCGAGGTGACCGCGTGGTCGCACGGCGATCACCCCGGCGCGCGGGCCCTCGCCGCGCACTTCGGCTTCGAGGCCGTTCGCACGCTGCTCGAACTGAGGATGCCCCTGGGGCCACAGCCGCAGCATCCGCGGCAGGAGAATTTCGTCATCGACACGTTTCAACCCGACACCGACGCCGACGAGTGGGTTGCGCTGAACGCGCACGTCTTCGCGGCGCATCCGGAACAGGGCGGCGTCACCCTGGCCGACCTCACTGACCGACAAGCCGAACACTGGTTCTCGGCCCGGGACTTTCTGGTGGCTCGAGACCGGGGCGGTCGCATGGTCGGCTACAACTGGCTCAAGGTCGAGGGCGATGTGGGCGAAATCTACGTTCTGGGCGTTCATCCCGACACCGCCGGCGCCGGCCTCGGACGCGCGCTGATGCTCGCCGGCCTGGCGCGCCTCTCTGCTCGCGGATGCACGACCGCGTCCCTCTATGTGGAGGCGGACAGCGTGGGGCCCGTTCACCTGTACCGGTCCCTCGGATTCACCGACCACACCGTCGACGTGCAGTACCGGCGCCCGCCCGCTTAAGAAGATGTTCACTCGGATCGTCGTTCGGTCGGGGTGGAAGCTGGAAGGATAGTGAAATGGACGGCGAAATAACTCAGGCGGATTCCGGACTCGGCAGCGACTTTGACGATGACTTCGACCCGCTCTTCGGCAAGAACGATCCGGCGCTCCCCAGCGACCGGTACCTCGACCGTGAACTCAGCTGGCTGGCCTTCAACCGGCGCGTTCTCGAACTCGCGGAAGACCCGGCGCTTCCCGTTCTCGAACGCGCCAACTTTCTCGCCATCTTCGCGAGCAATCTCGACGAGTTCTTCATGGTGCGCGTCGCCGGCCTCAAGCGCCGCATCCTCACCGGTCTGGCCGTGCCCACCAATGTGGGGCGCGCCGCGACCGACGTGCTCAGCGACATTTCCACCCAGGCCCACGCGCTACAGACACGCCACGCGCTCGCCTTCCAGGAACTCGTGCGGCCCGCCCTTGCCGAGTCCGGTGTGGACGTCGTCGATTGGCAGAGCCTCGGCGACGACGACCGCCGGTCGCTGCGCACGTACTTCTCCAACCAGATCTTCCCGGTGCTGATGCCCCTCGCCGTCGACCCGGCGCACCCGTTTCCGTATATCTCCGGGCTGTCACTGAACCTCGCGGTGCGCGTGCGCAATTCCAAGACCGGCAAGCAGGAATTCGCCCGGCTCAAGGTGCCGCCCATGTTGCCCCGGTTTGTGCGCGTCGACCGCAACGAATCCGTCGACCGTCTGCGCTTCATCGCCCTGGAAGACCTCATCGCCAACCAGCTCGGCGATCTGTTTCCCGGGATGGAAATTCTCGAGCACCACGTCTTTCGCGTCACCCGCAACGAGGACGTCGAGATCGACGAGGATGAGACCGAGAACCTCATCAAGGCACTCGAGAAGGAGCTGCTGAGGCGCCGCTTCGGCCCGCCCATCCGACTCGAGGTCACCGAGGACATGGACGAGGTCACGCTCGGTCTGTTGGTGCGGGAACTCGACGTTACGGAGCAGGAGGTCTATCACCTGCCCGCGCCCCTCGACCTCGGCGGGCTGTTCGACCTGCGCATCGACCGCCCCGACCTGCACTTTCCGAAGCACGTGCCCACCACGGCCGCCGCCCTGTTGCCAGCGGAACCCAACGCCGAGCCCGACATCTTCACCGCCATCGCGCATGGAGACGTTCTGCTGCACCACCCCTACGAGTCATTCGCGACGAGCGTGCAGGCCTTCCTGGAGCAGGCGGCCGCCGACCCGAACGTGCTCGCCATCAAGCAGACCCTGTACCGCACCTCCGGCGACAGCCCCATCGTGGAGGCGCTCATCGCCGCCGCGGATTCCGGCAAGCAGGTGCTCGCCCTCGTGGAGATCAAGGCCCGCTTCGACGAGCAGGCGAACATCAGCTGGGCGCGCAAGCTCGAAAAGGCCGGCGTGCACGTCGTCTACGGTCTGGTCGGCCTGAAGACACACTGCAAGCTCGCGCTGGTCGTGCGCTACGAGAAGGGTGTGTTGCGTCACTACAGCCACATCGGCACGGGAAACTACAACCCCAAGACCAGCCGCATCTACGAGGACCTCGGACTGCTCACCGCCGACCCGCAGGTGGGCAAAGACCTCACCCGGCTCTTCAATGAGCTCTCCGGATACGCGATTGAGAAGAAGTTCAAGCGCCTCCTCGTCGCACCACTTCACCTGCGTAAGGCCCTGCTGAAACACATCGCGACGGAAACCGACAATGCGCTCTCCGGCGCCACCAGCGGCATCCGGATCAAGGTCAACTCAATGGTTGATGAAGACATCATTGACGCGCTGTACCGGGCGAGCCAGGCCGGGGTGCGCGTGGACGTGTGGGTGCGCGGTATCTGCAGCCTCAAGCCCAACGTTCCCGGCATGAGCGAGAACATTCGTGTTCGCTCCATTCTCGGCCGCTACCTGGAGCATTCGCGCATTTTTTCCTTCCACAACCTCGGCGACACACAGGTGTACATCGGCAGCGCCGACATGATGCACCGCAACCTCGACCGCCGGGTGGAGGCGCTGGTGCGCCTCATCGATCCGGCGCATCAGATGGAGATCGACGGTCTCTTCGAACGTGCCATGAGTGACCGCACCTCGTCGTGGTGGCTCGAAGACACCGGTCATTGGACGCGGCACGACCGGGACGCGGCCGGCGCACCCCTCAGCGACATGCAGAACCGCCTGATGCAGCAGATCAGCCAGCGCAAACGCCCGGGAATCCGTCGATGAGCGCGGCCGAAATCTATGCCGCCGGCGCCGTGTGCTGGCGCCTCGTCGACGGCCGCATGCACGTGCTGCTGATTCACCGCACCGTGCACGGCGACGTCACCATCCCCAAGGGCAAGGTCGACCCGGGAGAATCCCTCCCCCGCACGGCCGTGCGTGAGGTGAAGGAAGAGACCGGTCTCGACGTCGCCCTGGGCGTGCCGCTGGGAATCTCCAACTACGCCATGCCCGACGGGCGCACCAAGATCGTGCACTACTGGGCCGCGGAAATCACCCCCGAAGCCATTCAGCGGTCCACATTCGTGCCCAACGGCGAGGTGGCGGCCATTGAATGGGTCACCATCAAGAAGGCCCGCACGTACCTGAGCTACCCCGCCGACGTGGACATTCTCGAGGCCTTCTCCGCGCTCGTGGACGCCGGCGTCACGCGCACCTTCGCCCTGATTGCGCTCCGGCACGGCAAGGCCGTTCCGCGCAGTGGGCTGGGGACGGACAGCAAGCGCCCGCTCACGACCCGCGGCGTGCTTCAGGCGGCGAGCGTCGCCGACATGATCACCGCCTGGGGGCCGCAGCGCATCATCTCGAGCACGGCGACGCGGTGCATCACCACCGTCGCGCCGCTCGCCGCGGCGACCGGCATCACCGCGAAGCAAACCGCGCTGATCAGTCAGGACGCATTCGAATCCGGTGAAGCGGATCTGCGCACGGTGATCGGCAAACGCGTGCGGTCCCGGAAAACCGCCGTGCTGTGCAGCCACGGCCCCGTGCTTCCCGAGATCATGCGGGAAATCGGCCTGGCGACCGGCAGTACGCCGCACGCGGAACTGGCCGACGCCGGAGATCTTGACACCGGGGCGTTCTCCATCGTGCACCTGTCCAGCGAAAACCCCAGTGCCGGAATCATCGCGATCGAGAGGCATTCTCCGCAGCCCTAGGCGCTTCCCGTTCATCTGCCGTTTACCGTCAGGATGGCATCCCGTTAAACGTCCTGCCTATATTCGCTTGAGGGTCGGCACCGACCCGCACCGAGCACTGTTCTGATTTGCACCCGATTTACCCTGAAAGGGATCCCCGTGAACTTTAAGCGTTTTGGCCGACCCGCGGTCATCGCCGTCGTCGCAGCACTCGCCCTGTCCTCCTGCGCAGCAAACGAAGGCGGATCGGCAGACACCGCCTCCGACAGCACTCTCAGCGGCACCATGAACGCCGGAGGCGCCTCCTCACAGCAGGCCGCCCAGGAAGCGTGGATCGCCACCTTCCAGACGAACAACCCGGACGTCACCATCAACTACGACCCCTCCGGTTCCGGCGCGGGTCGCGAAGCCTTCATCGCCGGCGGCTCGGCCTTCGCCGGGTCTGACTCCTTCCTGAAAGACGACGAGCTCGCCGGGGAATTCGGTTCCTGCGCCGTCGACACCAAGGCCGTCGACCTTCCCGTCTACATCTCGCCGATCGCCGTGATCTTCAACGTTGAGGGCGTCTCCGACCTCAACATGGACGCCGAGACGCTCGCCAAGATCTTCAAGGGCGATATCACCTCGTGGGACGATGCAGCCATCGTCGCCCTCAACCCGGATGCGACCCTGCCGTCCACCGCGATCACCGCGGTGCACCGCTCGGACGACTCCGGAACCACGAAGAACTTCACGGACTACCTGAACCAGAACGCCCCCGACGTGTGGAGCGAATCCGCGGCAGACCCGTTCCCGTACCAGTCGGGTGAGGGCGCCCAGGGCACCTCCGGAGTCGTCAGCGCCGTCACGAACGGCGTGGGCACCATCGGATACGCCGACGCGTCCCAGGCCGGGGACCTCGGCGTTGCCAAGCTCAAGGTTGGCGACTCCTTCGTGGAGTACTCGGCAGAGGCCGCCGCCGAGGTTGTTGCCGGTTCGCCCGCCGTCGACGGCCGCGAAGCCAACGACCTCGCGCTCAACCTCAACCGCAAGACCACGAACGCGGCCGAGTACCCCCTCGTGCTCGTGAGCTACGCCGTGGTCTGCACCGAATATGCTGACCCGGCCGTCGCCGAGCTCGTCAAGGCCTACGTCGGCTTCATGGCCAGCGCCGAGGGACAGGCCGAGGCCGCCGACAAGGCCGGTGCCGCGCCGCTCTCCACCGAGCTGCAGGACAAGGTCGCCGCCGTGATCGAGACCATCAAGTAACACCGCTTCACCAGCTGCCCGGCCGGCCCTCGCATTGCATGCGAGGGCCGTGCCGGGCAAACTGAGGTTATCGGCCGAACCAGTCAGCCGCACCTCTTCGACAGGTTCGACCACAGATTCAGGGAGATGTCCGGCATGACGACCGCAGTTGCCGCCACCACGATCAAGGCCAGACAGCGACCCGGCGACCGAATTTTCTCGGGCGCCTCCGTCGTGGCGGGAAGCCTCATTCTCGCCGTGCTCGCCATGGTCGCGCTTTTTCTGCTCTGGCAGAGCCTGCCCGCGTTCACCGCCCCGGCCGAGGAATTCGGCGGCGACATCACCAACTTCTGGCAATACGTCGGACCGTTCGTCTTCGGCACGCTCTGGTCGGCCGCCCTGGCTCTTCTGATGGCCGTTCCCGTCGCCATCGGCATAGCGCTGTTCATCTCGCACTACGCCCCGCGCAAGCTCGCCCAGGGCCTCGGCTACCTGATCGATCTGCTCGCCGCCGTGCCGTCCGTGGTCTTCGGCCTCTGGGGCATCGGCGTGCTCGCGCCCCTCGTTCAGCCCTTCTATGCGACTCTCGTGGACTGGTTCGGCTGGATGGTGCTGTTCGAAGGGCCGGTCTCTGGAACGGGACGCACCATTTTCACGGTGGCGATCGTGCTCGCCGTGATGATCCTGCCCATCATCACCGCCATCTGCCGTGAGATCTTCCTGCAGACTCCCCTCCTGCACGAGGAGGCCGCGTTGGCGCTCGGTGCCACCCGCTGGGAAATGATCAAGATGGCCGTTCTCCCCTTCGGCCGCGCCGGAATCATCTCCGCCGCGATGCTCGGCCTCGGCCGGGCCCTCGGCGAGACCATGGCCGTGGCCATGGTGCTCTCCCCCAGCCCCCAGGTCATCTTCCAGCTGCTCACCTCGCAGAACCCCACGACGATCGCGGCCAACATCGCCCTGAACTTTCCCGAGTCGCACGGCATCGGCGTGAACATTCTCCTCGCCACCGGCCTCGTGCTCTTCGTGGTCACCCTGATCGTGAATATGGCCGCTCGCGTCGTTATCAACCGCCGTAAGGCATTCTCGGGAGCCAACTGATGAGCAACACCACGGCGGCCCGCCCGTTGACCAATTCCCTCACCGCCGGCAAACTGCCGAGGAATTCACCGATCTGGATGCTGCTCGCGAGCTGGCTTGTCGCGGGCCTCTTCTTCGTCGTGTTGAATATCTCCGGCGCCACCGACGGCTTCAACGTGATCGGCACCATCGTCACCGGCGCGATTGTGTACTGCGTCGCGATCTACGTCTTCTCCCGGGCCGTCGAGGGCGGCCGCAAGGCCACCGACCGGCTTGTCACGGCCCTGGTGACCGGTGCGTTCGTCATCGCGCTGATCCCGCTCGTCTCCCTCGTCGGCACGACCGTGATCAACGGCCTCCCGGCGGCTCTCACGCCCACCTTCTTCACCTCGTCCCTGCGCAACGTGGTGGGTGAGGGCGGCGGCGCCCTGCACGCCATCATGGGCACGCTCCTGGTCACCGGCAGCGCAACGCTGATCTCGGTGCCCATCGGGCTGCTCGCCGCCATCTACCTCGTGGAATACGGCCGTGGCCGCCTCGCGAAGGGCATCACGTTCTTCGTCGATGTCATGACCGGCATCCCCTCCATCGTGGCGGGCCTCTTTGCCTTCGCCCTGTTCTCGTTGATCTTCAACGACCCGGGCATCCGCTTCGGTTTCGGCGGCTCGATTGCCCTCGCCGTGCTCATGATCCCCGTGGTGGTACGTTCGAGTGAAGAGATGCTCAAGCTCGTTCCCAACGAGCTGCGGGAGGCCGCCTTCGCGCTCGGGGTTCCGAAGTGGCTGACCATTCTCAAGGTCGTGCTGCCGACATCCATCGCCGGGATCGTCACCGGAATCATGCTGTCGATCGCCCGGGTCATCGGTGAAACGGCCCCGCTGCTCATCGTCGCCGGCTTCACATCAAGCATGAACTACGATCTGTTCAGCGAGCGGATGATGACCCTCCCGGTCTTCGTGTACACGCAGTACGCGAACCAGGGAGCCGATTTCCAGGCGTACGTCGACCGGGCGTGGGCCGGAGCCCTCACGCTGATCGTCATCGTGATGGTGCTCAACGGTCTGGCTCGCCTGATCGCCAAGATCTTCTCCCCGAAGTTCAGCCGCTAACTTTTTTCTGTACCAAACCGTGAAAGGGACATATGTCCAAGCGCATTGAAGTTGCCGATCTCAACGTTTACTACAGCAATTTTCTGGCCGTCGAGGGCGTCTCGCTCGTCATTGAGCCGCGCACCGTGACCGCCCTGATCGGACCCAGCGGTTGCGGCAAGTCCACGTTCATCCGAACCCTCAACCGCATGCACGAGGTCATCCCCGGCGCCCGAGTGGAGGGTGAGGTGCTGATCGACGGCAACAACCTCTACGGCCCCGGCGTCGACCCGGTGCTGGTGCGCCGGCAGGTGGGCATGGTGTTCCAGCGCCCGAACCCGTTCCCCACGATGTCGATTCAGGACAATGTGCTCGCCGGTGTGAAACTCAACAACCGTCGCATGAGCAAAAGCGACGCCGACGGACTCACCGAGCAGTCGCTACGCGGAGCCAACCTGTGGAACGAGGTCAAGGACCGGCTCGATCGCCCCGGTTCCGGGCTATCCGGCGGCCAGCAGCAGCGCCTGTGCATCGCCCGGGCGATCGCCGTGGCGCCCGACGTGATCCTGATGGACGAGCCGTGCTCGGCGCTGGACCCGATCTCCACCCTCGCCATCGAGGACCTGATTGAAGAGATGAAGGCGCAGTACACGATCGTCATCGTGACGCACAACATGCAACAGGCGTCGCGGGTGTCGGACCGCACCGCGTTCTTCAACATCGCCGGTACGGGCAAACCGGGAAAACTCGTGGAGTACGACGACACCACGACGATCTTCTCCAACCCGCGCGAGCAGTCCACCGAAGACTACGTCTCCGGTCGCTTCGGCTAACCGGTACCGCGGCGCGGCCCGCGGCCGGGCCGGCCGTGCCTACGCGGTGCGGCCGAGCAGGTAGGCGTTGATGGCCGCGGTCAGCTCAGCGTCGGTTCGCATCGCCTGCCCGTCCACGGCCGTCACAGCGACGGCGAGACGCACGCTGGAGACGAGCCAGGCGGCATCCGCGCTCCGCAGCTCGCTGAGCGGCACGTCCCGGTATTCGACCTGCTCGCCCCGCGACTGCAGGTAGTCGAACAGACTCTGCTGCGTGGTGCCATGCAGGATGGCCCCGCTCGGGGCCGGTGTGACATACGTGCCGCCGGTTCGCAGCACAACGCTCGACGTGGGGCCCTCCATCACGTAGCCGTCCGTGGTGACAAATATGGTGTCGTCGGCGCCGCGGCGCCGGGCTTCCCGCAGCGCTGCCATGTTGATGGCGTAGCTGAGCGTCTTGGCGCCCATGAGCAGCCACGGTGCGCGCTCGGCGACGCCCTTCGGGTACCCACGGTCCAGGGTGACGACGCGGACGCCGTTTTCCCGCACCGACCGAAAGTCTGTGGCCGTCGTGGCGTGCAGCCACGCGGTGGGCGCCGGTCCGGATTCGACACCACGGCTGAGCACGAATTTGAGGGCCAGTTCACCCTCGTGCGGGATCCGGGCCACGGCGTAGGCGATTGCGGCACGCCACTGCGCCGGGTTCGGCACCGGCAGGTCACAGATCTCCGCGGAGTTACGCAGACGGGCGATGTGCGGCTCCACCTCCTGCGGATGTCCGTTGACGACGCTGAGCGTTTCGAAGATGCCGTCGCCCCGCTGCGTGCTGAGCTCCCCGACCCGCAACGCGGGGGCGGTCGAATCCATCTCGTGGAACGTATCGTCGAAGGAGCTGCGCGGATCATCGACGGGCACCGGGTCGATCAGCAGGGTGAAGGGAAGACTCATGTTGCGAGCATAATGTGCCGACCGATCGACGGACACGATCGGTCGTCGTTATGAGCTTTGGAACGCCACAATCGGATCCGTCGTCGGCTGCTCCGAGCCGCCGCGAGGCTCGACCGTGATGCCCACCGTGTCACCGGCGTGCATCGCACCGTCGAGGACCCGCCACGCGGTTCCACTGCCGGTTGAGTCGAACGTTCCCGCCGGGGCAGCGCCGGCCGCGTTGATGTACCAGAGCTGGTAATCCTGGTCGTTGCCGAGCGCGGGCAGGTCCTTGACCAGCACGGCGGACAGGCCCAGTGAATTCGACCAGACGAGGGTGGCGGAGTGACCGTCCGACGTCGTGGTCGCGGCCCGCTGGGTGTCGGAGGCCGCGGTGATCTGCACCATGCCGGCGGCCTGCTGCTCCACGAACTGGTTATCGTTGAACGCCTGCCCGGCGAACGTGCCACCGACGAACAGCACGACAGCGGCCGCGGCCGCCAGCAAGACTTGCGTCGGGCGCTGGAACCACCGCTTGTGCGCACGCGTGGCCGCCGTGCCGACGCGCGGCGACGCCTCGGCATCGGAGGTGGCGGTGGGGCCGTCGGCGGGTTCCTCGGCCGGTGCGGGAATCATGGGAACGCTCGGGAGCGGAGGAACAGCGGCGGGCGCAACCGCCACCGGTGCCAGCTGCGGCGTTGACGCGAGCTTCGCCATGATGCTCGACCGGAGCGCGGCGGAGGGCTGCACAGGCTCTGCGGCAAGCCCCAGCGCCGCGGCCGTCTCGCTCAGCTCGTGCACTTCGGTCCGAGCCGACTCTGACCCGTCGAGGTAGGCCTCAACATCGGCCTTCTCGTCGGCGCTCAGCGCGTTCAGGGCGTACGCGCCGGTGAGGTCAGCGGGGTTGTCTCCGCGGGGGCCGGTCATGACGCCACGCCCAGTTCGTCGCGCAACCGAATCAGACCGTCGCGTAGTCGGGTCTTGACGGTGCCCAGGGGGATCTCAAGCATGCCGGCGACTTCATTGTGCGTGTATCCGCCGTAGTACGCCAGGCTCACCGCCTGTCGCTGCAGCTGCGTCAGTCTCGACATTGCCTTCTCCACCCTTTCATGTTCGATCCGAACCTCTACGGTTTCGGCAACGTGATCGTAGGCAACCGCGAGGTCGCGGATACCGATCTTGGAATCTCGATCACGTCCCGCTTGCGATGACCGAATTCGGTCGACCGCGCGTCGGTGTGCCATGGTCATGATCCAGGTGGATGCTCCACCACGAGTTGCCTCGTACCGCGTCGCCGTCTGCCAGATCTCCAGAAAGATCTCCTGGGTCACTTCTTCCGACTGCGCATGGTCAATCAAGAGGCGCTTGACCAAGCCAAGCACCCGAGGGGCGATCTGGTCATACAGTTCTCCGAATGCCAATTCGTCGCCCAGCGCCACCCGTGCCAGCAGCTCCTCCTTGGAGAGAGGGTCCACCGACGAGTCGTCGAGGTTTAAATCAGTAGTCATAAGACCAAGCATGTCAGGGTCAATCCCTTTCCATGATGAGGGTTCGGTACCGAGTCCCACATGGATTGGTCAGTGACAGGAGAATTGTCGAGGCAACACGCGCGCATAGGTGAGGCCGGGCCGCAGAGCACCTCTCGGCGCGAGGCCGCTCGAAGCGGCGAATAATGGAACCCGGGATTACTGCGGCCCGACCAGTTTCCAGTGTAATCCAAATCCATGAAATCCAAAGTGCGCGCCGGCACCGACAGACACCGGTCAGGTTTCGGGCCGGAGTGCGGAAAACTACTCGAGCGACTCGCTGCGCCACAAGCGGGCGCAGGCCGAGAATTCCGCCGCGGTCGTCGAAAACCGGAGGGCGCGGGTGGTCAGCTCCGAGGAACGCGCGGATTCGGTCTGCTCGAAGTCATCGGCCACGCTCGTGCATCCGGTGGCGGTCACCCGGCAATACGCGGCCGCTCTCTCCAGCGCCACCGCAAAGTCGCCGGTGAACAGGCCGCGCAGAATCTCATCGGCGAGCGCGATGATCTCGACCGGGCCGGTGGGGATGGCTGCCCCCGCGACCACGTGATCGATTGTTCGGGCCAGATCGATGCCGCGCTGATAGAGATAGGCCGTTTCTTCCGGATCCTGGCGGATCAGGAGCCGAATGAGATAGATCCGCCAGAGCGCACCCGGCAGGCTTCGCGGGGTTGCCCGGGACCACAGTTCGGCGACCGCGTCGATGCCGTTCTCGTCCGTATAGGCGACCAGCCGCTCGACCGTGGCCGGGTCCGGATCCGAGCGCACCCGGGTGAGCAGGGCCTGGGCCGTCTCATGGGCGACGCGACTGATCGCGGCGGGATCATCCCCGCCCTGGAACGCCTCGAATTTGCTTCCGGAGAAGTGTGTGGGTTTGTGGAAATTGTCGGCCAAGGGGTCCTCCCGTCTGTGTGCACTCGTATTGTGGCGCAACTTCGCGCCGTGACTGACCCGCAAAATAGGGCAAAAATCGCGCGGAATCGGCCGCTCTCAACGCTACCCAGAAAAGCGCGTCGCAAATCCACGATAGATTGGTGTTTGCGGGCCTCTAGCTCAGTTGGTAGAGCAAAGGACTTTTAATCCTTGGGTCGTCGGTTCGAGCCCGACGGGGCCCACAAATGTATGTGCGGGAGCTGGGCGCGGGAACGAATGGCCGCGAACCAGCTGAACTTGGTACGGTGCACGTGGTCGGCCCCTGATTCACGGCCGTCCACCGTGATCAAAGGAGATCCCCATGCTGTCGTACTCTCAATCTCCCTCGGACCAGCCGCTGCTGGAGTGCACGATCGGCGATCATTTTGAACGCATGGTGCAACGTTTTCCGCAGCGCGACGCCCTCATCGAGGTCGCCAGCCGCCGCCAATGGACGTACTCCGAGCTGAATTCGGTCATCGACCGGTTCGCCCTGGGACTGCTGGCCCTCGGCATCGAGCGCGGCGACCGGGTGGGCATCTGGTCCCCGAATTGCGCCGAGTGGACCGTGATTCAGTACGCGACCGCCAAGATCGGCGCGATTCTCGTAAATGTGAATCCCGCATTCCGCGTTGTCGAGTTGGAGTACGTGATCCGGCAGTGCGGCATGCGCATGCTCATCTCAGCGCCCTCCGACAAGAACAGCGAATACACCAGCATGGCCCGCGAGGCACTCGCGAGCTGTTCGGAATTGCGCGAACTCGTGTTCATCGGGGACGATGACGTTCCGGTGCAGTCCGGCGAGTTCGGTTACGCCACTGTGCTTGACGCCGGCCGGGACCTCTCACCGCTCGATCTGCGTGACCGTATGGAGGAGCTCAGCGCCGGCGACCCGATCAACCTGCAGTACACGTCGGGCACGACGGGTTTCCCCAAGGGCGCCACGCTGACCCACCGCAATATCCTGAATAACGCCTTCTTCATCGGTGAGCTGCTCCATTACACGGAGCACGACCGCGTCGTGCTCCCGGTGCCCTTCTACCATTGCTTCGGCATGGTCATCGGCAACCTGAACATTTACGCGCATGGCGCCGCGGCGATCATTCCGGGGCGTGGCTTCACCGCATCCGCTGTTCTGCGTGCGGTGCAGGACCACCGCGGAACCTCGCTCTACGGCGTGCCGACCATGTTCATGGCCGAGCTGGCTCTGCCGGACTTCGGCGACTACGACCTGTCGACCTTGCGAACCGGTGTGATGGCCGGATCCACCTGCCCGGTCGCGGTGATGAATCGGGTGATCGACGAGATGAACATGGTGGATGTGGCCATTTGCTACGGCATGACAGAGACCTCCCCCGTGTCGACGATGACCCACAGTGATGACACGATCGAACGCCGCACCAGCACCGTGGGACGCACCATGCCTCACCTGGAGAACAAGATCGTGGATCCATTGACCGGTCATACCCGCGCACGCGGCGAGATCGGCGAGCTGTGCACGCGGGGGTACAGCGTGATCTCCGGGTACTGGAACGAGCCGGAGAAGACGCGGGAGGCCATCGACGGCGAGGGCTGGATCCACACGGGTGACCTCGCGACGATGGACGTCGAGGGTTACATCACGGTCGAGGGGCGAATCAAGGACATGGTCATTCGTGGGGGTGAGAACATCTACCCGCGCGAGATCGAGGAGTTTCTGTTTCGGCACCCGTCCATCCGCGACGTGCAGGTGATCGGTGTTCCCGACGAGAAGTACGGCGAAGAGCTGATGGCGTGCATCATCCTCGAGCCGGGTGTCGACGAGTTGACCGCCGCTGAACTCGCCGAGTTCTGCCACGGACGTCTCGCGCACTTCAAGGTGCCCCGATTCACCGATATTCGCGAGAGTTTTCCGCTGACCGTCTCGGGCAAGGTTCGCAAGATCGACATGCGCGACGAAGCGATCGCACGCCTCGCCGCTAGCGTGGAGTCGGAGCAGACGATCGTCTAGAACAGCGCCGACACGGCGTGCGCGATCGCAAAGATGGCGAGCCCGGCGAGCGACCCCACGATGGTGCCGTTGATGCGAATGAACTGCAGGTCCCGACCCACCTGCAACTCGATTTTCGCGCTCGTCTCAGCCGAATCCCAGCGCTCAACGGTTTCCTCGATGACGCCCGCGATTTCGTGCCCGTAGTTCTGCACGAGCGTCGTGACCGACTCCACGAGCCACCGGTCGATGCGCGCATGGAGGGCGCCGTCGCGCTCCAGCCGCGAGCCGAAGTCGACCAGGGTGTCGCGAATGCCGATGCGCACAGCACTCCCGGGTTCGCCCAGCGCCTCGAGCAGTGACGCCTTCACCGATTCCCAGGTCTCCCCCGCGAATTCGCGCAGCCGAGGACTGTCGAGCAGCGCCATCTTGAGCGTCTCCACACGCTGGATCATGGCCGGCTCGTGCTGCAGGTCGCTCATGACCTCCCCCAGGTAACGGTCGATGGCGTGCCGCACCGGATGCTCCGGCTGAGCCCGCACACCCTCTACGAAGGCGATCACCTCGCGGTACGCCCGGTCGTCAACGAGTTTGTCGACGAATCCGGGCATCCAGCTGGGCAGCCGAGCGGACACGGCCCGCCCGAAGGCTTCCGGGTGGGCGCGCAGCCACGCGTCGGCGCGGTCGAGGAGCAGGTCGACGCCGGCATGCTGTTGACCGCTGTCGACGAGCCGTTCCCCCACCCGGCCGAGGCTCGGGCCCCATTCGGGCACCATCAGGTGTTCCCGCGCGAGGGACTCGATCAGGTTCTTGATCGCGTCATCGTCAAGCAATTCGAGGACGCCGCGCGCCCCGGTGGCCAGCTCATCGGTGAGCCGTTCCGCGTTGCGCGGCGCGACGAGCCAGGAGCCGGCGCGGCGGGAGATTCCCACCGACTCAAGTTTTTCGCGAACGACGGATTCGGCGAGAAAGTTTGTCTCGACGAATTCACCGAGGCTGGCGCCGATCTCGTTCTTGCGGGTGGCGATGATGTTGGTGTGCGGAATGCGCAGTCCGAACGGGTAGCGGAACAGGGCCGTGACGGCGAACCAGTCGGCGATGGCGCCGACCATTCCGCCCTCCGCGGCCGCTCGCACGTAGGCCAGCCACGGGTAGTGTTCCTGCAGGGCGAACGACACCGTGAAGATCACCGCCATGAGCACGAGCAGCCCGCCCGCGAGCCGCTTCATGCCGGTGAGCGCTCGGCTGCGTTTCAGGTCCTGCGGCGACAGGCCGACGGCAGCCGCTTCCCGGGCGGCCCTGGTGGGGTTCATCACCGGCTCAGGACGGGAAACCGGCGTGGCGGATGCCCCAGCGCACGCTCCACGTTTCGCCGGGGGCGAGCCAGCGCAGGCCCGCGCCCGAGTTGAACGCGTCGGCCGGTGCGGTCATCGGCTCGATCGCCACGGCCTGCCCGGTCACGACAGCGTCACCGCCCTCGGTGTGGGGGCCGCTTCGGGTGGGGAAGGTCCGCGGAGTGAAGACCTGCACGTAGCGCATGTTCTCGTCGCCCCACAGGGTAAGCGAACGACCATCGGGCGAGGTGAGCGAGTGCTCGCCCCGGCCGCCCGGGGCCGGTACGCCGCCGAAACCGTCGTCGAGGTCAAGATCCCCGACGCGCACACCCTGACGCAGGTCGAAGCGCGTGCCGTCCACGGCGGACTCCCCCACCGGGTTCAGGCGATCGTCCACGTCGATGTGCGTCTCGGCGGACACCCGCACCACGAGGTCGCTCGTGGGGACGTCGCCGATCTTCAGGTAAGGGTGCGCGCCCACCGCGACCGGGGCATCCGTTTCGCCAGCGTTCTGCAGGGTGTGCGTGACCTCAAGCCCGTCGTCGACGAGGGCGTAGGTCACCTCCGTCTCCAGCTGGAACGGGTAGCCCGACTGGGCGAAGATCGTGGCGCCGAGGGTGACGGCCGAACTCGTGCGCGACACCAGGCGGTAGGGCGCGAAGCGCAGCAGACCGTGGATCGCGTTGGACCGCGCCGGCTCCGTGACCGCGAGCTGATAGCGCACATCGCCCTGCGACCAGGCACCATCGCGGATGCGGTTCGGCCAGGGCACGAGCACGATGCCCGCCCCCATGGGCGGCTGCACCTCGGGCGGGAAATACTCCACCAGGTCTATGCCGCTCACGGCATACGACCGCAGGCCGGCGGCGACCTCCGTGATCGTCGCCCGCGCTCGTCCGTTGGGGCCATCGGCCATCAGTTCAAATTGTGTTCCCGTTGCTGCTCGCATGGGCCTAGCCTATTCCGGCTGCAGCACCTCGAGACCGGCATCGCGCAGCGCGTCGACGGCGACGGGGTCCGCGGTGGCGTCGGTGATGAGCATGTCGAAGGCTTCAATCGCCTCCACCAGGCCCAGGTGCACCTGGCCGAGCTTGGAACTGTCGGCCACGACGATGGCTCGCTCCGCCGCGGCGAGCATGAGCGTCTTCACGCCCGCCTCCGGGAGATTGATATTCGTCACTCCCCGATCGACGTCGACCCCGTTGCAGCCGATGAAGGCCAGATCGGCGTGCATCTGGCCGAGCACGGTGCCGGCGAGCGGCTCCACGAGCGAGTGCTGCAACGGCCGCAGGCTGCCGCCGGTGACAATGACCGTGAAGCGAGGGATGGCCGCCTCCAGTTCCAGCGCGATGCTGAGCCCATTGGTCACAATGACCACGTCGCGCAACTCGGCGCGTTCGCGCAGTGCCCGGGCAATGGCCAGCGTGGTGGTTCCCACATCGAGGATCACGCTCTGACCGTTCCGTACGAGCGAGGCGGCGAGCGCCCCGATCTGCTTCTTCGGTACCACGGATGCCGCGAGCGCCTCTTCGAACGAGAACTCGCGTTCCGGGCGTCCCGCCGCTCCGGCGCCGGCCGCATGCGCCGGCACAGCGCCGCCGTGCACGCGCCGCGCCCACCCCGCGAGCACCAGCGCGTCGAGGTCGGCCCGCGCTGTGACCCCGGACACGGTGAAGGCCTCCCGCAGTTCGCTTACCCGCACGAAGCCGCGTTCGGCCAGCAGAGTCTGAATCTGCTCGCGACGCTGGTGTGCGGGAAGGGGCTCTCGGAGAAGGGTCATACCTCATCTTCGCTCACTTGTACTTTCTTTTCAATGCGAAAGCACTAGTTTCGCTTGGGCAAATCGGCTAGCGTGGAAACGCCATGACAATCCCACACACGAGCGCGGAACGCGCACCCACTCCCTTCGTCGCCGACGAGGCAATTGCCCGGCATCGGCACTGTCTCGCGGACGGCCGCGACCTGATCTATTTCGACGACCCCGGCACGACCCTGCCGCCCGAGCGGTCCGTGGACACGCGCCCGGTAGAAGCGCGACCCGCCACCGCCAGCATGCGCCAGGACCCCCTCAGCGGAGAGTGGGTCTCGATCGCGTCGAACCGCCAGAACCGCGTGTTCCTCCCGCCGGCGCATCTCGACCCGCTCGCACCGTCGACCCCGGAGAACCCCTCCGAGATTCCGAGTAACTACGACGTGGCCGTGTTCGAGAACAAGTCTCCGTCGTTTGGCCCGTTGCTCACGGACACCGATGCCCCCGCCGGACTCGACGACCTCGCCTCCATCGGGCTGGAGCGCAGCCGTACCTCCGTGGGTCGCTGCGAGGTCGTGTGCTTCAGCCCCGAGCACGAGGGATCCTTCGCGAGCCTCTCGGTCATCCGGGCCCGCACGGTGATCGAGGCCTGGGCCGAACGCACGCATTCCCTCTCGAATATGCCCGGAATCGAGCAGGTCTTCCCCTTCGAGAACCGCGGCGAGGAGATCGGCGTGACACTGCGGCATCCACACGGCCAGATCTACAGCTACCCGTATGTGACACCACGCACGCAGCGCGTGATCGATTCCCTCGAACGCTACGGGCCCACCCTCTTTGCGGACATCCTCGCCAGCGAGCAGGCCTCCGAACGCGTCATCCTGCGCGGCGAACACTGGACGGCTTTCGTGCCCTTCGCGGCGCGGTGGCCCATCGAGGTGCACATGCTGCCCAACCGACAGCTTCCGGACTTCGCGGCGACCACCCTGGCCGAGCGCGACGAGCTCGCGGTGATCTACCGCCGCCTGCTACGCGGGATCGACGCGATCTACTCGACACCGACCCCGTACATTGCGGCGTGGCACCAGGCCCCGGTCCACGCGCACCGGGACGAGATCCGACTCATGCTCCAGGTCACCAGTCCCCGGCGCGCCGAGGACAAACTCAAGTACCTGGCCGGGTCAGAGGCGGCCATGGGCGCCTGGATCGGCGACGTGGCCCCCGAGAAAGCCGCCCGCACCATTCGCGCCGCGGTCGACCGCGCCGACGCCGAGGACGCCTGACATGCCCGATCTGCTCCGCTCCACCCGAACCGGCTTCGAGAGCCGGTTCAACCACACGCCGGACGGCCTGTGGTCTGCCCCTGGCCGGGTGAACCTGATCGGGGAACACACCGACTACAACGATGGCTTCGTTTTTCCGTTCGCAATTGACCGCCGCACCGTCGTGGCGCTGAGCTTGCGCAGCGACCGCCTGATTCGCGTGGCCAGTTCCTTCGCGGAGGAAGCCATCGAGCTCTCCCTCGACGAACTGTTCCCGGAGAACCTGCACGGCTGGTCGGCGTACCCGCTCGGCGTTGCCTGGGCACTCGGCGGCTTCGGCGCCGATCTCACCACCGTGTCCGGATTCGAGGTCTACATCGACTCCGACGTTCCGATCGGGGCGGGCCTGTCCTCTTCGGCCGCCATCGAGAGTGCGGTCGCACTAGCCCTCAACGACATCTGGCGGCTCGATCTCGACCGCCCGACGCTCGCCCGCGTGGGGCAGCTCGCCGAGAACCGCGCGGTCGGCGCTCCCACCGGCATCATGGACCAGTCCGCGTCCCTGCTCGGTCAGGCGGATGCGGCGGTCTTCCTCGATTGCCGGAGCCTGCACTCCGAGGTCATCCCCCTCGGCTTCGACGCCGCCGATCTGGAACTGGTGATCATCGACACCCACGTGAGCCATTCCCACGCCACCGGCGGGTACGCCGCCCGGCGGGCGTCCTGCGAGGCCGGTGCGGCCGCGCTCGGAAAATCGGCGCTGCGCGATGTGTCCGTGACCGACCTCGCCCACGCCGAGAAGATCCTCGATGACGAGACCTACCGCCGGGTGCGCCACATCGTCACGGAGAACCAGCGCGTGCTCGACACGGTGCGCGTGCTGCGCGAGCTCGGACCGACCGCGATCGGCCCGCTGCTCGACGCCTCCCATGTATCCATGAGGGACGACTTCGAAATCTCGGTACCCGAACTGGACCTCGCCGTGGTCACCGCCCGGGAGGCCGGAGCCCTGGGCGCACGCATGACCGGTGGCGGGTTCGGAGGAGCGGCCATCGCCCTCACGCCACGCGCGCTCGTCCCGGCCGTCGAGTCCGCCGTGGAGGCGGCTTTTGCCCTGCACGGCTATACCGCGCCCACGATGTTCCTCGTGCACGCCGCCCAGGGGGCCGTGCGGGAGAGCTAGCTGTATTCAGCCGGCCCGTAGGTGACAGGGTCGGCTCGTGCGACGTTGCGCTCGCCTTCAGTCGGGAGATCGCCGTGGCGACCAGGGTTTCAAGGCCGACCCTCTGACCAACCGAATCGGCGTGCGTGCGGGGTCGGCCGCCGCCGGTGGGATCAGCCAGTACTCCATGCCGGCACCGGTGCCGACGCCGGTGTCGATGCAGGTGATCTCCCAGCCGTCGTTGTGGAGCCGGAGGTGGTCTCGGGCGCAGAGTAGGACGCCGTCGTCGAGGTTCGTGAGTCCTCCGCCGTCCGCCCAACCGTGCAGGTGATGGGCTTCGCAGTAGCTGGGTGGGCGGTGACAGTCGGGCCAGATACACCCGCCGTCGCGAAGCGCGAGTGCCGCGCGCTGTGCCTGCGTAAAGAGTCTCCGCTCACGTCCGACATCGAGAACGGTGCCGTCCCTGCTGAACAGCACCGGGATGAAGCCGGCGTTGCAGATCGACCGGTCGATCGTGGTCGTCGGGACGCCGCCCCGGGTTCCTTCGATGAATCCGTCTGTCAGAACCAGTTCGCCGGAGGTATCAAGCGCGCGTGTGGGTTCCGGAGTATCTGTCGCCGTGACGACGAGCTTCACGGAGGGGCGGATCCGGCCGAAGAGGGTGCCGGGGTCGGCGGCGGCGGCGACCTTGATCATCTCGATCAGTGCTTCGGCGGCGATTTGGTCCGTGGAGCGGGGGTCGTCGATGATGCGCCTGGCGCGTTCCTTCTCGTCCTTTTCCACGAATCGGGGGCCGCCGGTGCGGGGTCCGGTGATTTGCAGCAGGAAGTCCTTGAAGTATGCGCCGTTCTCCGGGTCCAGTTCGAAGTTGCCGTGCAGCATGCCGTCGGGCTTGTCCCATACCCGCAGGTATTGCCG
>Ga0307487_1001063_pt1 | contig 20165 bp, 19 predicted proteins | sample CBIW12metaG_FD_203665 | JGI IMG/M metagenome (GOLD analysis project Ga0307487, IMG submission 203665) | Sea-ice brine microbial communities from Beaufort Sea near Barrow, Alaska, United States - CBIW 1.2 | ecosystem: Environmental > Aquatic > Marine > Coastal | place: USA: Alaska | collected... | reverse complement strand
CTCCAGCTCCTTTCGTTCAGAGTCACTCACTTCAAGGGGTCTAGCTATCCGCGCCATGAGCACCTCTCCTGTGTCTGTTTGTCAGATTATACAGGACAGAATAATTATCTATACGAATTTTTGTTAAGGGACACTAGAGCATAGGCGATAGAATGAATAACAGGCGTCTTTCCACACCCGTTCGGACCGTATAACTGAGTAATATCATCTCCGAACTTCAGAGGCTCAGATTCCCAGCCATTCTGACAGGATGACATAATCTTTAAGTCTAAAAGTCTCATCATAGTTCCATTGAGATTTGTTTTTCTATCTGTAAATCTAGATAGTTTCTTTCCATTAACTTAAGCGTAAACCCCAAATCCGAATCAGAATCAATTGCCTTGGAAACAACCTTCTTCCCTAGCTCTTTAATTTTAATCCTGGAATCTTCTCGGTCCACTTCAACAAGACTAGCTGACTCTAAGAAAGTCAGAGCTTTGACAGTTCGCATTCTCAAATTGGCAGACCACCCTAAATGCTGAGAGGACCCTTTAAATCCCGAAAATGTTCTCTCAAAACACTCTCCGACAAGCTGACCGATCTCTTCGGATTTTGGTTTTCTCCGGGACTTTGATAACAAGAGAATTGTCATTGCCAGTAAAGGTAAATGGAAAAGTGCTTCATTGCTTAAACGGTGCTGCCTGGCTGTCCCGATATCTTCAAAGGAGAGATGTATGTTGCCCTGTTCGGCTTCAGCAAAAAACTCGTTAAAATTCATTAGGCGCTCCCTCTCACCAAGATTGAGAAAATCGCACCAAGCAATAAATCCTCATTCAGCGTAGTAGCCAACCCTTCTTCTTCGAGGTTGGAAAAAATTCCCTGAATTCTTCCCTTTAGCTCTCTGATTGATTCATTTGAATTAGCCCAGGCGATTGCATTGGACTCAATTTCATCCAATATGAAGTTAAGGTCAAACTCCAGTATTGTATGTCGTTTATCCCTAAACCAGATATCCCAACGAACTTTACAATCTGATACATATTCAATCATTCGTTCACTTGCACCGGCCTTGCTCATAATTCTATGAATAATCGATGCGTTTTTGACAGCTCGAAAGTCACCGCTGGTTTTTAGAGCATGATATGCGGCCTTTGAGATGCTCAATATATCTAGCATTTCAAGAAGCCCTATTCCAGCAGCCTCATCAAGTTCAGACTCATCGAGCTCTTCAATCAGTTTTGCAAATGACTTCCGTTCAACTAGAGAGACCAGATTGTTGAGTATCTCCTCGCACTCTGAATGCTGGAGGTCGATCTCGCTATATTTATAAATCGTGTCCCGCGCCAAGGCAAAAAATGTGTCGTCCTCAGGATTGAGATAAGGGATATTGGACTTAAGCTGAAGCTTCTTTACACTTTCTATTATTGCTTGATCATCGACAGGGCTTTCGGGGCAAAGTGAGTCATTAAAATTTTCCAGCAAGAGCTTGTAGTGGTTATTGTCGTTTCCAGTACTGATTGCTTCCCGAAAATTTTCGACGTCATCATCAAAATGAATATTTGTAAGAAATACCACCTGTCCACAAGAGTTATTAAATTTTATCGTGTGGATAAGAAGCTTGCCGAGATAGCTTGATGCAATTTTTGGCGGATCGACGTTTCGTGCTGACTTTCTCATCCCGAGAATGTCATTAACAGACCACTGGTCATTAAGCTTCTTTTTGGTCTTCACCTGATAAAAGTTATAGATGTGGTTGCCATCAATATTGAGCCGCGACACGAAATCATCCTGATAGTCGCAATAGACACGATCCAGGTCATCGTCTTCAAGAAGCGAAAGACACTCAAACGCAGCGCCCCGGAACTGGGCCTGAAATCTGGCAATGGTATCCCGGCCCACGTTCTCCCTGGGCTCTACTTCGTGAATTCGCGGGCTCTGAATATCCCTACCGCTCATCTCTATCTTCCATTAGCAATCAACCGTCCGTTCAGAATGTATAATCCATCATGCCATCAAAATCTGTGGCCTTGATGTACTTGGCCGGTTCGTCTGTATCGGGAGCAATTTCCTCGAAATGCTTCTCGCTGCATTTGATCTTCACGCCTTCCGCGTGCCGCAAGTCACTTCACGATGTGCTGCCTTTGGTTTCGACGACGAAATATAGTTGTTCCTCACCTTCATTATCTACAAAATGGCCCAGCCCGGATTGTAGGTTCCAAGCGGAGTCGGCACCTTGAGCCAGGGCGGCAGTTTAGCGTAAACCTTGACCATTTCGTTCTTCTCTAGGTCTTCAGCGAAGGCCTATTTCCCGCCGGCTTAATCATAGACCACATGAGTATAGACGGACTTCTGGGTTTCCAGCGTATTCTTGAGGTAGCCGTTCAGCTTCTCCTGCTGGAAGAGCTCTTGAGCGTAGAAGTGTTCATCGCCGATCTTCCTGTATTTGATCCCTTCTACCAGGGCAGCTCCACCAAGACCGAGGTTCGCCAATGACCGCGCGCAGCTCAGCTACCTGGATCAAAGGTGTGACGTGCAGCCATAGCCGGTTGCGCGTCAGTGACGACAGTCGCTTTAAGCGAAAGTCGGTTAAACACTAGCAAGTACGAGCCCGATTACCCGTGGTTTCTAGTGTCCGAATTTGGACAGTTTTCGTCGGAAATACTCTGAATATGACAGCGCTAGAAAGGTTGTTTACAAGTGGATCTAAGTGACCTAATGACACGTCCTGTGTCCGACTCGAAAAGCTTCGGGAGCAAGCTTGCATGTCTGGATAGTACGGGCCATTGCCACGTGTCTGTGTTTCTCAGATAGTGTGTGTTCGGAGAGCTTAATCAGTCAGCTTTCTTACACGCTGGTTGAGGATGATCTACCCCTGTGGTTTGTCAGGAGTGGTGTCGTTGGATAGCGCCTTGATAATTTTGTCTCTGGTTCGATGCATGGCCGGCAAGAATTTCACTGCTGCTTCATCGATAGTCATCGCTTCAGCAATGTACACCAGATTTAAACAGGCCAGTACCTGATCCCCATTACTGATTGGGATGGCAATTGAAGCGATGCGATGCTCCAGATCCCAGTCTTGGTAGTTCTCACCAAAGCCCTTGCGCTGTGTCCTTAGAACTAGGTTTTGCAGCGTTTTCTTGTCTCGTGCGATGTCCCCTTCCCGGTTATCTTGCCGGGCGAGAAGTTCAATCAACTCCAGCCTTTCTTTCTCTGGGCAGAAAGCGATATAAGCTAGACCGCTTGCGGTCTCTAAAAGCGGCAAGCGACGTCCCACCATGGATCGATGAAACGAAAGCCTGCTGAACCGATGGGTAGTTTCCCGGACCATCATGGCATCGACATCCAGCGTCGTCAGGTCAGTTGGCCAGAGCACTTCGTTCAAAAGCTCGCCGAGTAGTGGGGCGGCCACCGCGGAAATCCAGTGGTCATCCCGGAAGCCTTCACTGAGTTCGCGAACCTTCATGGTTAGTCGGTAGCTGTCATCAGATGGACTGCGTCGCACATAACCTTCACTTTGCAGGGTTTCGAGTAATCGGCGCACGGTGGTGCGGTGTATGCCAGTTAGCTCAGACAGGCGAGACGGCGTGGCTCCAACCAGTTCACGATTAAGCGCGTTGAGCACGGCTAGTCCCCGAGTCAGGCCCCGAACGGTTTTGTAATTGGCGGTAGAGCTTGGTTCCATGCGGTTCATTCCGGTGCGGGTGCACTCAGTGCACCACAAGGCGGTTTTTGATTGAGAGCGGAACGGGCTAATTTTTATACTGCCGTCACTCGGAAAATGACAATTGACAAAAAATGCAAATCCTGCGGCTCCGCCCCGGCTTCTAGTTAGATGCGGTTCTTCGGCGCACGTGACCTACTGCTTAGCAAGGTGTTCTCATGACCGATTCACAAAAGACCAATACAGATACTACCGATTATACCTGCAAAGTGGCCATTCTTGGCGCGGGGCCTGTGGGCCTGACTATCGCCAATTATCTCGGCCAGGCAGGTGTTGAGGTTATGGTGATCGAGAAGCTTGATGAGCTGATCGACTACCCCCGCGCCATTGGTATCGATGATGAGGCACTGCGTACTATTCAGTCCGTCGGCCTGATTGACGAGGTGTTGCCGCACACGACACCGTATCACGCCATGCGTTTTTTGACGCCCAAAGGTCGTTGCTTTGCCGACATTCAGCCGATGACGGACGAGTTTGGCTGGTCGCGCCGCAATGCGTTTATCCAGCCTCAGGTAGATGCGGTGCTCTATCGTGGCCTGAGCCGTTTTGAGAATGTAAAGGTGGTCTTCTCCCGTGACGTTCAGGAATTCTCGCAGGATGCTGACGGTGTAACGCTTTACGCGGATGGCCCTGACGGTGAGAAAGAGTCCGTTCGCGCCTACTACCTGATTGCCTGTGATGGCGGTAACAGCTACATCCGCCGCAGCCTGGGCATCAGCTTTGACGGCAAGACCGCGCCAAATCAATGGATTGTGGTGGACATTGCCAACGACCCGCTGGCCACCCCGAACATCTATATGTGCGCCGATCCTGAGCGTCCCTATGTGTCGGCCGCACTGCCTCATGGCATCCGTCGCTTCGAATTCATGGTGATGCCGGGTGAAACCGAAGAGCAGCTGAGCCAGCCGGAAAACATGCGCAAACTGTTGGAAAAGGTGATTCCTAACCCGGATAACGTAGACCTGATTCGCAGCCGCGTATATACCCACAATGCCCGCCTGGCTGGCGAGTTCCGTAAAGGCCGTGTGGTGCTTGCCGGTGACGCTGCCCACGTCATGCCGGTATGGCAGGGCCAGGGCTACAACAGCGGTATGCGTGACGCCTTCAACCTGGCCTGGAAAGTGGCCCTGGTGGTGCAGGGTAAAGCCGGTGAGCAGCTGCTGGATACCTATGAAGTGGAGCGCCGTGACCACGCCAAGGCAATGATTGATCTGTCGGTAATGGCGGGCCACGTGCTGGCGCCACCCAGGCGCTGGCAGGCTACCCTGCGTGACAGTTTGTCCTGGGCCATGGGTTTTGTGCCACCGGTGAAGCGTTATTTCCTGGAAATGCGCTTCAAGCCGATGCCCAAGTACGAACAGGGTGCACAGGTAGAAGTAAAAGAGAACCTGAAAGGGTCGCCGGTCGGCAAGATGTTCATCCAGCCGAAAGTGCTGACAGAGCAGGGTCAGGAAGTGCTTTTGGATGAGGTGATCGGTTCGGGCTTTGCCATCATTGCCTGGGGTGCAGACCCCACCTGGGGTCTGACCGATAAGCAGGTTGAGGCCTGGAAAGCGATGGGGGCCAGGTTCATCCAAACTCTGCCGACCGTTCAGATGAAAAACGAGCGCGAAGTCGTCGATGGTGTCATTCGTGTGGGCGATGTTCAGCGTCGTCTGAAGGACTGGTTTGGCCAGTACCCCGCGTCTATCGCTATTATCCGTCCGGACCGCTTTGTCGGCGCAGTGGCTATTCCGCAGACACTTGGTGAGATTGGCGACGATTACATGCGGGTGCTGAAGGCAACGCCGGTCAGCGCGCAAGCGGCAGGCTCCAGCAAGAAGGTGGCGTGATATGACTGCGTTACTCCAGTGTTTGTCCCACACGCCCCTGGTGGGGCATGTGGACCCGGAGCAGCCGATCCTGGACGAAGTGAACGGCGTGATTGCCGCCGCCCGCAAGCGCATAGCAGTGTTTGATCCAGAACTGGTGCTGTTGTTCTCGCCAGACCACTACAACGGCTTTTTCTACGACATCATGCCGTCGTTCTGCATTGGCACTAAGGCTTATGCCATCGGCGATTTCGGTACGGCTGCGGGCGATTTGCCGGTGCCCACCGACTTGGCAGAACAGGCCGTGCAGCAGGTGATGAACGCCGGTGTGGACGTGGCACTGTCTCACAAAATGCAGGTGGATCACGGCTTTGCCCAGCCCCTGGAATTCCTGCTGGGTGGTCTGGACAAAGTGCCGGTGATCCCGGTGTTCATCAATTCCGTGGCGGTACCGCTGCCATCGTTCCAGCGCGCCCGCCTGCTGGGTGATGCCCTGGGCCGCTGGGCAGCATCCCTGAACAAGCGGGTACTGATCCTCGGTTCCGGTGGCTTGTCGCACCAGCCACCGGTGCCAGAGCTGGCCACCGCCAACGACCATATGAAAGATCGCCTGCTGGGTAGCGGCCGCCACCTACCGGAAGATGAGCGGGAGCTGCGTACCACTCGGGTGATCGAGGCAGCCCGCAAGTTTGTCGACGATCAAAACACTCTGCATCCGCTCAATCCGGAGTGGGACCAGTGGTTCCTGGAACTGATTGCCAGCGGCAAATTGACGGAGCTCGATGGCGTAAGCAATCAGGAGGTTTCCGACAAGGCCGGTAAGTCTACCCACGAAGTCAAAAACTGGGTGGCTGCTGCCGCCGCTATGGCTGCGTTTGGCAACTACGCTGAAGAAACCCGTTATTACCGGCCTATTCCAGAATGGATTGCCGGCTACGGCGCACTGACTGCAGCTCAGGCCTGAGGTTTCAGGCCTTATAACTTACAGATTTGAGGGGAAAGAACATGACACAGCAATGGACCGAAGCAGGTACCAGCAAGTTTGTAACCATCCGCGAAGGCGATGTGGACCTGGACATTCACTACAACGACACCGAAGCCGGTGACGAAGTTGTAGTGATGCTGCACGGCTCCGGCCCCGGCGCCAGTGGCTGGGCCAACTTCAACCGCAACATTCAGCCGCTGACCGATGCCGGTTATCGGGTGATTCTGATGGACAGCCCAGGCTGGAGCAAAAGCGACACCATAGTCAATGATAGCTCCCGCTCGCACCTGAATGCCCGTGTTCTGAAAGGGCTGGTGGATAAGTTAGGCCTGAACAAGATTCACATCATCGGTAACTCTATGGGCGGCCACAGTGCCGTTGCCTTTACCTTGGATTATCCGGAGCACGTGGACAAGCTGATCCTGATGGGTGGTGGCACCGGTGGTGGCAGCCTGTTCACCCCGATGCCAGCCGAAGGCATCAAGCGCATTGGCAAGCTGTACCGTGAACCGAACATGGACAATCTCAAAGAGATGATGGACATCTTCGTGTATGACACCAGCAACCTGACCGAAGCGCTGTTCCAGACCCGTCTCGACAACATTCTGGCGCGCAAGGAACACCTGGAAAACTTCGTGGCCAGCAGCAAGGCCAATCCCAAACAGTTCCCGGACGTGGGCCATCGCCTGGGTGAAATCAAAAACGAAACCCTGATTGTCTGGGGCCGTGACGACCGCTTTGTGCCCATGGACACCGGCATCCGCCTGGTGAACGGCATCCAGCGTTCCGAGCTGCACATTTTCAACCGCTGTGGTCACTGGGTGCAGTGGGAGTTTGCAGACAAGTTCAACCGCATGGTGCTGGACTTCCTGAAGCACGGCGTCCATTAATTGCTGCCCACTGATCGCCCTGAAGGATGTTGAAATGAGTGTAGATCAACAGGTTCTGGATAAGTTGGCGGCAGAGTTGCGTCAGGCAGAAGTCTACGGCCAGCCAGTAGCGCCGTTGCGTGATGAAATCGGTGAGGACAACGCTGAAGCGGCCTACCAGATCCAGCGCTTGAACGTAGCCCACGCCTGCGCCAACGGTGCTCGCATCGTCGGCCGTAAAATCGGCCTGACCAACCCGAAAGTACAGGCTCAGTTGGGCGTGGATCAGCCGGACTTTGGCACCCTGTATGCCGACATGGCTTACGGTGATAACGAAGAAGTGCCTTTTGGTCGCGTACTGCAGCCTAAGGTAGAGGCGGAAATCGCTCTGGTGCTGGGTGCGGGCTTGCCTCTGGCCGATATTGGCCTGGCCGAGTTGGTCGACGCGGTGGACTGGGTGATGCCAGCGCTGGAAATCGTCGGTAGCCGGGTAGAGAACTGGAACATCCGCTTTGTGGATACCGTAGCGGACAACGCCTCCAGCGGCTGTTTCGTGTTGGGTGGTCCGGCCCGTCGTATTGACGGTGTAGACCTGCGCAAGGCCGCCATGACCATGACCCGCAACGGCGAAGAAGTGTCTGCCGGTGACGGCTCCGAGTGTCTGGGCAACCCCCTGAACGCCGCTGTCTGGCTGGCCCGCAAGATGGCCAGTTTGGGTGAGCCTCTGCGCAAGGGCGACATTATTCTGACCGGTGCTCTGGGGCCTATGTCCCCGGTGGCTGCCGGCGACCGGTTTGAGGCTGTCATCGAAGGCATTGGCCAGGTTGGCGTGTCATTCAGTGCCGAATAAGGCCTACCGGACTTTTTGAGGAAAATAGTATGAGCAAGAAAATCAAAGCCGCCATCATCGGCTCGGGCAACATCGGCACCGACCTGATGATCAAGATTTTGCGTAACGGCAAAAATATCGAAATGGGCGCCATGGTCGGCATCGACCCGGAATCCGACGGCCTGGCCCGCGCCAGCCGCATGGGCGTGGCCACCACCCACGAAGGAGTGGATGGCCTGGTGAAAATGCCGGAATTTGCCGACATCGACATCGACATCGTATTCGATGCCACTTCTGCCGGTGCCCACCGGCACAACGAAGTGTTCCTGCGCGGCCACAAAGAGAACATCAAGATTGTGGATCTGACCCCCGCCGCCATCGGCCCTTATTGCGTGCCGGTGGTGAACCTGGAGCAGAACCTGCACGAAGGCAACGTCAACATGGTCACCTGCGGTGGCCAGGCGACGATTCCCATGGTGGCTGCGGTCTCCCGCGTGGCCAAGGTGCATTACGCCGAAATCGTCGCTTCTATCTCTTCGAAGTCCGCTGGCCCCGGCACCCGCGCCAACATTGACGAGTTCACCGAAACCACCTCCAAGGCCATCGAAGTGGTCGGCGGTGCCCGGAAGGGCAAAGCGATCATCATCTTGAATCCGGCCGAGCCGCCTCTGCTGATGCGCGACACCGTTTACGTGCTGTCCGATGTCGCTGATCAGGCCGAAGTGGAGAAATCCGTGGAAGAGATGGCCGCTGCGGTCCAGAGCTACGTACCGGGCTATCGCCTGAAGCAGAAAGTGCAGTTTGATGTGATCCCGGAAGACCAGCCCATGAACGTACCGGGCCTGGGCCACTTCAGTGGCCTGAAGACCTCCATCTTCCTGGAAGTCGAGGGCGCCGCCCATTACCTCCCGGCCTACGCCGGCAACCTCGACATCATGACCTCTGCGGCTCTCGGCACCGCCGAGCGCATCGCCGAGTCACTGATCAACTGAGGAGATTGAACCATGACGACGAACCCCGGTAAAAAACTCTACATCTCCGACGTGACCCTGCGCGATGGCAGCCACGCCGTACGCCACCAGTACAGTATCAAAAACGTGCAAGACATCGCCCGTGCCCTGGACAAGGCCAAAGTCGATTCCATCGAAGTGGCCCACGGTGACGGCCTGCAAGGCTCCAGCTTCAACTACGGCTTTGGTGCCCACACCGACCTGGAATGGATCGAAGCGGTCGCCGAAGTGGTTGAACACTCACAAATCGCCACCTTGCTGCTGCCCGGCATCGGCACCGTCCACGATCTGGACAACGCCTACAGCGCCGGTGCACGCATCGTGCGTGTCGCGACTCACTGCACCGAAGCGGACGTGTCCAGGCAGCACATCGAACACGCCCGCAAGCTCGGCATGGACACCGTCGGCTTCCTGATGATGAGCCACATGCAAACCCCGCAAGGGTTGGCCGAACAGGCGAAACTGATGGAAAGCTACGGCGCCACCTGCCTGTACGTGGTCGACTCCGGCGGTGCAATGAACATGAACGACATCCGGGACCGCTTCCGCGCCCTGAAAGACGTTCTGAAACCGGAAACCAAAACCGGTATTCACGCCCACCATAATCTTGCACTCGGCGTGGCCAACTCCATCGTCGCCGTCGAAGAAGGTTGTGACCGCATCGACGCCAGCCTGGCGGGCATGGGTGCTGGTGCCGGCAACGCGCCGTTGGAAGTGTGCATGGCGGCCTTCGACAAGCTGGGCTGGAACCACGGCACCGACGTGTACGCCCTGATGGATGCCGCCGACGACATCGTGCGTCCGTTGCAGGACCGTCCGGTACGGGTCGACCGTGAAACCCTGGCTCTCGGCTACGCCGGCGTCTACTCCAGCTTCCTGCGCCATTCGGAAGTGGCAGCGCAGAAGTATGGCCTGAAGACCGTGGATATTCTCGTTGAACTGGGCAAACGCCGCATGGTGGGTGGTCAGGAAGACATGATTGTGGATGTTGCGTTGGATCTGCTGAAGCAGCAGGGAAGTTAACTCGTAAGGGGCGTTGTTGTGACCCTCATTGGCCAGCTGGGCTTGCCCCGCTGGCCCTTTTTCATGCCCGAAAAATTGATGTGCACCAGGTGCACGAAGTGAACGAATTTTATTGAGACTGACTTTGATCAGTTTCTATACTGCGGATCCTCGGAATTGGCACAAGTACTTATTGAGGATGATACTGGAACTATATTTCAGGCCCTTGACAGGTGTCAATTTGCTGAAAAAATGCATACCTATTACAAGACAACAATCAGGTGAACATTATGACAATTAATATTCCGACCATGAAAATGGCAGCCAAGGCGATGTTGGGCGCGGTTTTGCTGACTTCCGTAGTAGCGGGCGTCTCGGCTAAGGAGCTTCGCATGGCTTCCGGCCTGCCGCCTCTGCACCCAGCGCACGATCCTTTATATACTGATTTTCAGAAGCTGTTGCCTGAGTTGTCTGGCGGAAATTTGTCTGGTCGTTTGCTCGGCACTGAAATCACTACTCTGGGCAACATGCGTGCCTCAATTCTGAGTGGCATGGTTGAGGTTGGTCTGTTTCTGCCAGCTTACTTCCCGGCTGACCTGCCGAACTTTAACCTGGTGGGCGACCTGTCCATGCTCGGCCACCAGAACCCCCAGGTAACAGCTGCCGCAATGAGCGAGTACATCGCTACCTGCGGCGATTGCCAAGAGGAATTCAACAAGCTAGGCGTGGTTTACACCACCTCCCATGCCAACCCCTATAGCCTGCTGACAACCAAGTCGGTTACCAAGCCGGAAGACCTGAATGGGCTCCGCCTGCGTACTGCGACGCCCCAGCACGCGCGATGGGTAGAGGCAATGGGCGGCAAGGCCGTCACCATGGCGACCGATGAGGCTTTCGAGGCGCTGTCCCAGGGCGTTATTGATGGCACTGTTACCTCCATTTCGGACGTGATCTCCTTCAACCTCGGCGAGGTGATCACCCACATTACCCTTCTGGACATGGGTACCTTCCATTCCCTGGCCAACCACTCAGTGCGCAACAACGTGTGGAAAGGTCTGTCTTTGGAAGACCGCGAGGCTCTGATGAAGGCTTCTGTAGTTGCCAGTGTTCGTACGACTGCTCGGTGGCTTGAAATGGTTGCCGAAGGCAAAGGCGTTGCCGAGGAGAATGGTCTGGAAATTGTTGCGCCGGAACAGTCTCTGGTGGATGCCACCCAAAAGTTCAAGAGTGAGGATCTGGTGGGCGCAGCGGCCAGCTCTGAAGAGCGTTTCGGCATTACCAGCGCAGAAGACAAGATTGTCCGCTTCAAGGCGCTTGTTGAGAAGTGGGAAGCTCTGATTGTGGAAACAGACGGCAGCGAAGATGCGATTATTGCGCTGTACGAGTCTGAGATCCTTTCCAAAATCGATCTGGCAACCTACGGTCAGTAAACCATACGGACCTGCACAGCGGTCATCGTTCTGGTGGCCGTTTCAATAAGAGGCTGAGGGCGCTATGAACACGCTTTCCCGGATAACGGACAGACTCACAGGATTTCTGTCGTACTTTGGCATGATTGGCGTACTTGCCATGATGCTGCACATCTGTGCCGACATTATTGGCCGCACGCTGTTTGATATATCGGTACCGGCAACTCTGGAGATGGTGACCCGTTATTACATGCTGATGCTGGTTCTGTTGCCTCTGGGTTGGGTCGAGAGCAAGCGCTTTATGATCATGGTTGAAGCCTTTTCCGGCCTGTTTGGCAAGCTGGGATTGCGGATTGTGGATACTCTGGTGTCGGCTGTTTCTATCGGCATTTACTCGGTGCTGGCGGTTAGCACCTGGGAAAAAGCCATTGAGCAATACAATGTGGGCGCCTACATCGTTGCTCTGGATACCCAGATTATCGTGTGGCCCGGCTACTTTACCCTGCCTTTCGGTTTCGGCCTGGCGGCACTGGTGTGCCTGGTAAGAATTCCGCTTCTGTTGTTTCCCCAATCGGCGTCCGAAGCCGCGTAAGGTATTTCGCTATGTTTCTTGAAACAGGTCTGATTGGTCTTGGTATCCTGCTGGTTTTGTTGATCCTGCGGGTGCCCGTTGCGATTGCACTGATTGGCGTGTCTATCGGCGGTATTGCCGCGATGATGGGCTCCGACGTGGCGGTCAGCATGCTGGCGTCCAAACCCTACGATTTTCTTTCCAAGTGGACTCTCAGTGCGGTCCCCATGTTCCTTTTGATGGGGTTTGTGAGCTACCACACCGGTTTGACGGCGGGTCTGTTTAATGCAGCCAAAGTGGTGTTTCGTTGGTTGCCTGGTGGTCTTGCCATCTCCAGCGTTGTGGCCAGCTCCGGTTTTGCTGCCGTATCCGGTTCCAGTGTGGCTTGTGCCGCAGCCATGGGTAAGATTGCCATCCCCGAGATGGTTCGTTCCGGCTATAAGCCCAGCTTTGCATGCGGCACCATTGCAGCCGGAGGTACGATTGGTGCGCTTATACCGCCCAGCATTTTGATGATCATCTACGGCACCTTTACCCAGACTTCCATCACTAACATCTTTCTGGGCGGTATTGTGATCGGTCTGGTCACTGCGCTGGCCTACAGCGTGGTAATCATGCTGGTGAGCTTCTTCCGGCCAGATATAGTGCCTCGTCATGAAGAGGGTGCTCTGGATTATACGGTTGCCCAGGCTATCCGCGAAGTCTGGCCAGTACTGGTGCTGGGAGTGATTATTTTCGGTGGCATGTTCTCCGGCTTGTTTACCGCTACAGAAGCTGGAGCCATTGGTGCTGGCGGAGCCATCATTATTTCTATGGTTTTACGCAGACTGGATCTAGCTACGTTCAAAGCCTCGTTGCTTGAAACATTGTCTACTACCTCGTCGCTACTGATCATCGGTATCGGGGCCAGTATGTTCACTATGTTCCTGAGCCTCAGCGGGGTGTCAGGGGCGGTAGGTGATTTGCTGACGGCATGGGATTTGAGCTATCTGCAGTTGATGTTGGCGATTGTGGTGGTGTATCTGATTCTGGGCTTATTCATGGAGCCGTTCGGAGCCATGTTGATTACCCTGCCTATCTTTTTGCCCATTCTGAGTGACTTCGGTATATCACTGATCTGGTTTGGTGTTCTGGTGGTGAAGTTGCTGGAAATTGGCATGATCACGCCACCCGTTGGCATGAACATCTTTGTTATCCGGGGTGTGGCTGCCCAATATGCCTCGCTGGTGGATATTTTTCGCGGTGTGACCCCGTTCTTGGTTGCCGACCTGTTGATTGTTGCGCTCATGGTGTTCGCACCGGAGTTTGTGATGATCCTTACCGATTAACTCTGAGGACGGCCTAGGCCGTCCTTTTTTTCATCAAATCACTTCCATCAACACTAGGAGGATATTGCTCTAGAGCATTGCTGTGCCTTTGAAACCCACAAATACAACTTTGCATTACCGATAACTACAATGGATGACAACACTATGAAACGTAATTCCGAATTTCGTCTGGTGCGTGATTTTACTGCAGGCTTGTCTCTGATGGCTGTCAGCGTCAGCGCAGCCGCGCTTGACCTGAATGTGAATGGTACCCAGGCCAAGTTGTATGGCTTCGCTGAGCTGAACGTGATTTACGATGTGGATGCCGATCTCGGGCCCTTGCTTGTTCCCCAGCGTATCGGGCTGAACAGTGATGGCGCTGAAGGCCATTTTCAGGCCGATGCCAATCAGTCACGCCTTGGCCTTTCAACAGTGACTGAGCTGGAAGACGGCAGCGAGCTGAAAACGGTTATCGAAGGCGACTTCTTTGGTGGCGGTCCCGCGGGTGGTGAGCTGCGCCTGCGCCACGCCTATGGTGAGTGGAACGGTATTCTGGCGGGCCAGACCTGGACCAACTTCCCGGGCTTTACCGGCATTTACCCGACTGTTGATTTCCGTGTGCCGGTAGGTACCTCCAATACCCGTCAGGCCCAACTGCGTTACACGACGGGTAAGCTGTCTATGGCGCTGGAAGAAGCTGGCAATCTGGGTGGCCAAGTAGTCGGATACAATGCGACGGAAGGTAAGATTGTTGACGCCAAGGATGCCAAAAACAGCATGCCAGACTTCACCGTTCGGTATGCAACGCGAGGCGCGACTAGCTACCACGCAGCGGCGGTTCTGCGCCAGCTCAGTGTAGATTCTGGCACTGACGATGACTCCGCTTTCGGCTGGGGTGTTTCTTTTGGTCTCGCCCAGGAAGTCACCAACGCCCTGACTCTGCGCGCCAGTGTTGTTCATGGTGATGGTGTGGGTGGCTACCTGAACCTGAACCCGGGTGCTCCCGCCTATGTGGTTAATGGTGAAGTGGAAACCATTGAAGCCACCGGCGGTACCCTGGCGGCAACTCTGAAAGTGGGCCCGGGTGCGATTACTCTCGGTACTGCCATTGCCAAGGCGGACTGGGACGATGCGGTGAAGGATGGCCTGACTGGTGCCGAAGGCGCGAACGAAGAGTTCCGTTCCACGCACCTGAACTACATCTGGTCGCCGGTGAAGAAGATCACCTTTGGTGTGGAAGCAGCTTATCACGAGCGTGAAACCTGGAAGGGCGAAAGCGGTAACGCGCTTCGTCTGCAGGGCATGGCTCAGTACGCGTTCTGATCCAGAGTCCGGGTGATGAAAACCAAAAAGGCCGCACAATTTGTGCGGCCTTTTTGGTTGTGTTGCCGGGTATGGGTGTCAGCGTGCCTGGTTCCACCCTACAAAGGTCAGCAGCGCGACCCAAGCCATGGCGGTCATCATAATGGCTGAGGCCAGAAGGGCATTGAATGTCACCGCCAGCAACGACACGACGCTCCCCGCCACTGCGGCAATCAACATCTGCGTTGTCCGGATAAACCCGGCTCCGAGCCCTTTGTGGGTGTTCAGTGCATAGATCGCCTGATGATTTGATGACGGAGCACTGAGGCCGAACATGAACACGCAAAGCCAGCAACAGGCGGTCACAAGGCCGTAGTGAGGCTGTCCGGTCAGCGCGACTACGAGTAACACCGTTGCTGCAGCCGCGGTGACAGCACAGGGTACCCTGATCAGAGTGACCGGCCGGGCTCGCTTGTGTTTCAGTAGGTAGGAGTTCAGCAGGGAGCCGGAAAACATGCCGAAGGACGTCAGCGCAAGAACGGCGATCAACTGGTATTCGCTGAATCCATAGCCCTCGATAAACACCGCCGGTGCCCCCGCCAAAAACGAGAACATGGCCGAGAACAGGGTGGAGTAGATCAGCGTGGGTACCAGAAACCCTTTGTTGCTGTATACCTGCCTCGCACGGTGCAGAATATCCACAGTGCCGGCAAAGTGGCTGGGAGTGAAGGCTTGCGGCTCTGCCAGAGCCCGCAGTATGTACGTTGTCAGGACAAATCCGAGCAGGGCCTGCATCAGAAAAATTCCCCGCCAGCCTGAAAACTCCAGTACCAGCGTGCCAAGAGCCGGGGCTACCATCGGTGCCAGGCCCACAATCATGGCGATCTTGGCGATATACGGACCGGCACTGGCCTCGGAAACCTGATCCCGGACGATGGCGATTGGGAGGGCGACGGAGGCACCCGCGAACACTCCCTGCAACAGACGGAAGATAAGCAGCCAGGTAAAACTGGTGGCCAGGTAGCAGAGCCAGCAGGCTGAAACCAAACAAGGAAATATAGAGTACCTGCTTCCGGCCGAAATGATCGGACAACAGGCCGCTGACCACGGGGGAAATCCCGAAGCCAAGCAGAAAAATGGTGAGTGTCAGTGCCCCTTGACCGGATTCAAGCCCGAAACTTTGTTCCAGAGCGGGCAAGGCCGGCAAGCCCATGTCGATGGCTAGAGGACCAAGAGCCGAGACCATGGCAAGCAAAACCAGAAGAGTGCGGCTAATCATATTGTTGTTCCACTAACAGAAGAGCCCGGGCTATGTGGCCCGGGACTGAAAGAGTTTGAGAGTGTTTTTTAGCCAAGCAGGTCTGACAGGGCTCCCTTGAGCTTTTCGACAGCAGCAGCACCATGCCACTCGGGTTCCATACTGCGCCAGGCCACATAGCCATCGGGGCGAACCAGCACGGCGCCGGCTTCGTGCACTTCGCGAATTCGCTGCCAGTCGCAGTAGATGTCGTTGCTGTCTGGGGCACCGGTGACTACGCATTCCAGATAGGGGGCGCTCAGTTCTTCAGTGGCGGCTTTCCAGGCTGTGCCGGACAGCCCGGTAATCAGGGTCAGTTTGTCTTCAGCCAGCACATCCAGTGTTGAGACTTTGTTGCCGGCACGGTCAATCAGCCATGCGTGGGGCAGCTTGGCGCCCGGGCGCGTTGTCGCCTGCAGGTACAGCTGCGGGTTCACAGTCCATTCTTCTTCGCCTGGCTCGGCAATAACGGCGCTGGAGTTGTAACGCTGGTTCAGCTCAGTGCCCTGAGCATTGAACTCATAGTTTTTCAGCTCAAGTGCTGCAAGCAAATCCTGACGCAGCTTGGCACCTTCCGGTGAAGGGTTGCGGAACCGCTGCAGCAATTGCTCGACCGTCGTTACGCCCTCCTTGAAGCCGAAGCATTCTCCCAGGGGCTTGTAATCGAGGCGGGACTGGTTGGCCCGCAGCACAATCTGCTTGCCCACCGGCTGGCGTTCGTCGGAATAGGTTTCCAGCAATTGCGGCTGGGCATAGCCCTTAAGCACAAATGCCAGTTTCCAGGCCAGGTTGAAACCGTCTTGCACGCACGTGTTGGAGCCAAGACCGCTTGAAGGCGGGTGGCGGTGCACCGCGTCGCCGCCGCAGAACACGCGGCCTTTGGAGTAGCTGGTGGCATAAGCCTGGTTAACGTACCAGGTGGACACCTTCTCGATTTCCGGAATAAAGCTGTCATCGCCAACCAGGGCGCGAATCTGGGACAGGATGGTGGCTTCGGAAGTGTCCGGGTCGCCCTTGGCGAGATCAAAGCCCCAGCCGGCAATCCAGTGAGTCCAAGGTTTTACAGCGCGCAGCAGGCCCATGCCGATCTCGCCGAAGCTCGCCTCCGGGGTGACAATCCAGTTCAGAATGCTGGGGCGGTGTTCCATATAACGGCTCAGGTCGCCCTTGAACTGAACGTATACGGTGCCGGCTCTGGCCATCTGGCCTTGGATGTTCAGGCCGATCTCTTCGGCAATTTTCGAGTTTGCGCCATCCGCACCCACCAGGTATTTCGCCCGCAGGGAATATTCTTCACCGCGAATGCGGTCTTTCAGGTGTACGGTCACGCCGTCGGCATCCTGTTCGTGGCGCAGGTATTCAGTGTTCAGGGTTACATGGGCGCCCCGGGCGGCAGCATGCTTCAGTACTACAGGCTCCATCTCAGGCTGGATGATGTCGACCAGGGGGCAGGGGCTGCCTTTGATGTAATCGCCTTTGCGCAAGTCACCGGTCCCCCAGGTGCGTATCCGCGCAATTTCCTCACCCGCCAGACTCGTAGTTAACAGTGTATCGCCCATTTTCTCCCAGGGAGTGGCTTGGCGCTTGATGTCATCTTCAATGCCCAGGGCCCGGAATACTTCCATGGCTCGCTGGTTTGTGATGTGAGCACGGGGCGTGTTGGCGAGCCAGTTGAACATCGACACCATGTGCACCCGAACGCCGTAGGTGGCCAGCGCTAGCGCAGTGATGCCGCCAGCAGGGCCGGTGCCGATGATGATGACGTCGGTATCGTAATTGGATGGATTAGTCATTGTTGTCTCCAGTTTTTTTGTTCTGAAATGCTAGCATGTTAGTTTGGATAGGTGCAACGAGTCAGTCAACAGCATCCTGACCATGGATTGCTTGTGTCCGCTGGCACGCTAGAATGCAGGCACCTGGAACCGCGCAACCAAAGGCCCAACACGCTGATGAAGAAGTCCACTAAAAAAGCCGCCATCTACGACTTTATTCTCGACAAGCTGATGACTCGCCAGTATTCGTTCGGCGAAAAAGTCGTGGTGAAGGATCTCTCTGAAGAGACCGGCGTCAGCCGCCAGCCCATCATGTCGGCGCTGAGCAATCTTCAGGAACGCGGGTTTGTGGAGATTACGGCCCAGGTGGGCTGCACCGTGTACCAGCCATCGAGCAGCGAAGTCAGTGATTTTTACCAACTGTTCTCAATGAATGAGGGCCTGGTGGCTGCTCTGGCGGCGGAGCGAGGACAGGAGCAGGAGGCACGTCGGCTGGCGGAAATTAATGAAAAGATTCACCAGATCAACCCTGCCCATACCGACGCAGACGCGGATTACCGGCGGCTCAACGAGGAATTTCACCATTGCCTGCATGCAATGGCCCGCTCACCGCTGGTGTCCCGTCAGCAAATGGCCAATTTTGAGCTGTCGGACTTTTTTATCGTGCAAAGCTGCGGCTTCGAGGCGCATCTGGACCAGGTGACGGATGAGCACGAAGAGATCATTGCTGCCATCAAGGTGGGTGACCCCGCCGCAGCTAAAGCCAAGGCGATGGCGCACATAGACAGCATTGCCCGGCAGGTGGTGGATTCATTGAGCTGAATGATGCCTTCGCATAAGGCACCGCCTCAATAGTACAGACAGTAATGGGCTCCAGGCTTTTCGGTGCACTATGTGCACGCGATGTTAAGCTCTTCAGACCTGCCTTCTTCGAGTTGATCTGTCTCAAGACCTTTCAGAGATAAACGGCGTTAACTTGGTGCCGTAGCTAGAGGGAAATCTTATGACAAACCACATAATCACGAAAACGACTACTCAAAACCAGACACTCGTTGGGCGTTTTGCAGCCCGCTTGGCCGCCGGTCGCTACCGCATGGTGGTGCGATCTCTGCAGATGGAGGCCCCGGATGAGTTTGCCCGAATCATCGCTAGGGCAGACCCTGCGTTAGATGCCGGTCTGGCCAGTGAAGTCGAGCGTTTGCTGCGCACCGGTGGCGCTCCCTTCGTTCGTTTCGATCAGACGTTGATGCCAAAGATGATTGACCGATTTGGTGTGACCACCGAGCAGCTTGAAACTCTCAGTCACAACGAGTTAAAAGTTATGCAGAAGAGTTGCAACTCTTGCGCCGAGACTGCCCGCTGCTGGAACGCACTGCGGAGTGGACACAATGCTGAGCAGTGTCGGGAGTTTTGCCCGAACTCGGCGGCATTTGAAGAGCTTTTGTCCTCCCACAGTTACTAAATAAGAATCTCGGTCTTAAAGCTCAGAATATGATTGCCTTCGTCGACAACATTTTGCTGCCGGTCCTAGCTTGGTTGGTAGTGTTGCAGAGAAGAAGTGGGCAGCTATCTGGGTCGTTGGGTCGCACAAATGCGAAATGGCAACTTGGTTTAATATGTGATCGCCAAGTGTTCGGCCCCGTTCCTTGCTCTAACCATCATGACGTTTCTACTCTGTTGTAGACCCCTGAAGTCTAGGGTGCTGGCGAAGAGCAACGGTTTCTCCAATTAGCGTCCTACTCCAGCCGACTTGTGCGCTGACAATCTCGATCAGCTGAGATTTACTGTCTCTAGCTTCGAGTTCAGAAGTTTGAAAATCAAACTCGTCTTGAATCGTGAGATTGCATGGGTTAACAGAAGGTGGGCCAAGGGGTTAACTTGCTGCTGCGAACTGGGTTTTGAATGTCTGAGCTTAGCGCTGTCGCCGTCAGGATAGTGTCCAATTATTTTCTAGTGTACATTTCACATGAACAACGCAATGTTCTCAGAAGGGAATTGCTTTTAAACTTACCTTTTTCCTTTCGGAGAGTTACCAACTTTATTACGACAGAAATTGATTGATTTTTTGCAGGGAGCCTCAAAAATTACCAACTCTATTTATTTTCGTAAGTGACTTGTTGTCGTAAAGTGTAGTCTAGAGAGGTGTTTTGTTACCAACTTTATTATGATCCTACATTTTCACCAGAGGTACCCGTGAGTTATTTTAGCCTCGGTCACCGGCTCTGTGATGACCGCCTGCTCCAGGAGTCGACGGAAGACAAGTCCACGGCTGCGCGAAGTGCGGCGATTGAATCGAAAAGT
>Ga0307487_1001062_pt1 | contig 20176 bp, 21 predicted proteins | sample CBIW12metaG_FD_203665 | JGI IMG/M metagenome (GOLD analysis project Ga0307487, IMG submission 203665) | Sea-ice brine microbial communities from Beaufort Sea near Barrow, Alaska, United States - CBIW 1.2 | ecosystem: Environmental > Aquatic > Marine > Coastal | place: USA: Alaska | collected... | reverse complement strand
TTCGGGTCTTAAAGCAAAATCCAACCGACTCATTCCCAGATAGCATTCTGTCAACAAATTGAAAAACGAATTCACTTCCTGAACCGGATATTCATCCTTCAGAAGATCTAAAAATTTTATTTTTAATTGGGATAGTAACAAACTTGGTGGTTAGATTTTGTCCTGCAGGAATATCCAATTTTACAGCAAAAGCGTAAAGATTCTCCGCAAAGAACGCAAAGGTTATTTATTTGATTTTGAATTTTGGTATTGTTTCTTGTTTCTTATAAGTGTTTTTAGCCACTAATGCACGAATATTTTTCTTTTATATCTTCCTTTCCTCTATCCTCTTTCCTCTATTTTCTATTCTCTATTTTCTATTTTCTATTCTCTATTTTCCCTCCTCAATACTCAAATCTCATATCTCATATCTAACATCTCAAATCTCTTTCAACATCCACATACTGCAATTGTAATGTCCCGTATCCCCCATAGGTTTTTCCAAAGATTTAAATCCGGAACGGGCGTAAAGTTTGCGCGCGTTTTCCATATAAGGCAGGGTTTCCAGATAACATTGTTTAAAACCTACAGATTTCGCGTAATTTAAACAAGTTTGCATCATTTCTGCGCCAATTCCCCTTCCCCGTGCTTCGGGCAAAAAGTACATTTTTTGAAGTTCGCAGATGCTTTCATCTGCTCCCGTTAAAGGAGCTATTCCCGCGCTGCCAATGAGTTTCCCGTTTTCTTCCACCACAAAATATATCATTTTGGGATGGTCATAAGTCCCGTGCATATCTTCCAAGGATTTGTCTTCATAAGCGGTGCCAACTTTGGGCACTCCCATTTCAACTAATACATTTCTTATTACCGCTGCAACTCCCTGGTTGTCCTGCGGTTGAATTTCCCGAATCTTAAAATTGCTCATTCTTGTTAATAAATCTTAATTTAGCGGTGTGAAGGTACACGAAAAATATATAAAACGCTGCATTCAACTTGCCCAAAACGGGCTGGGAACCACCTATCCAAATCCTATGGTTGGCAGTGTACTGGTTTATAAAGGCAAAATTATAGGGGAAGGATGGCACCGTAAAGCCGGAGAGCCTCACGCCGAGGTAATTGCGATTAATTCTGTTCAAAACAAATCCCTGCTGAAAAAAGCGACAATTTACGTAAGCCTTGAACCTTGCAGCCATTACGGAAAAACCCCGCCTTGCAGCGATTTAATTATTGCCAGCGGCATTAAAAAAGTAGTGATAGGCACAATGGATCCTTTTGCCAAGGTTGCCGGAAGGGGAATTAAAAAATTATTTGAGTCTGGATGTGAAGTGAATTTGGGATTTTTGGAAGCTGAATGTGAAGAACTAAACAAACGGTTTTTTACCTATCATCAGCAAAAAAGACCTTATATCATTTTGAAATGGGCACAAAGTCAAGATGGATTTATCGCTCCCCTTCCTGCTGAAATTAACTCCAAAAGAGAACCGGTTTGGATCACCAATAAATATTCAAAGCAGCTCGTACATAAATGGCGAAGCGAGGAGCAGGCCATTTTAGTGGGAACCAACACGGCGGTGGCCGATAATCCAAAATTGAATGCCCGTTTATGGGACGGCCCAAATCCGGTACGGATTGTCATTGATCAGCATTTGCGGATCATAAAAGATTCTGCATTGTTTGACGGCAGTATTAAGACTATCGTGATTTGCGGAAATACTGCCATAAACCTTAACGCTATTCAACTAAGACAAACGGATTGTGAATTCCTTGTGATCGAAACAATTGATTTTGAAAAGGAAATAGCTGCCCAGATTTGCCAAATCCTTTATGAGGATGGATTGCAATCGGTGATAATTGAAGGCGGAACCAAAACAATTCAAACTTTTATCAATGCAGGACTTTGGGATGAAGCACGGGAATTTACAGGAAAAGTTCAGTTTAAAACGGGAATAGCAGCCCCAGAATTGAAAGGAACATTGAAATTGAATGAAATGATCGATGGAGATCAATTAAAATTTTATACAAATGATTAGAACACTTATTTTTGATTTTGGCGACGTCTTTATCAATTTAGACAAGGCGGCAACGCTCAGGGAAATGAAAAATTTAAAAATTGAAGACCTATCTGAAGAACTTCTTCAGACAAACCTGGATTATGAAAAGGGATTGATCTCTTCTGATACTTTTTTAGCTTCCTATTTAAAATCTTTTTCCACTTTGACCAAACCTCAAATGATAGCTTCCTGGAATGCTATTTTAATCGATTTTCCGAAATATCGCTACACCTTTATAAAATTACTTTCAGAAAAAAAATATTATAAATTGATCCTGCTGAGCAACACCAACGAGTTACATATTAATTGGGTTATGGAAAATATCCCGTTTTATGAAGAATTTGTCGCTTGTTTTGACGCGTTTTACTTTTCCCACGAAATAAATTTCAGGAAACCGAATGCGGATATTTATGAATTTGTACTTGAAAAGCACGATCTAAAGCCCGAAGAATGTCTTTTTATTGACGATACCAAAGTAAATACCGAAGCGGCAGCGGCCCTGGGAATCCACACCTGGAATATCGATCCTGCAATGGAAGATATTATCGACCTGTTCACCTCAAATAAGGATTTGTTTTGATCTACCTCTTGCTCAGTGTCCTGGCTTCGAGTTTCATATTTGTGATGTTCAAACTCTTCAAGAGGTTTGAAATAAATACGATGCAGGCCATTGTAATAAACTATTTTATAGCTTGTACGGTGGGATATTTCGGTTTTCTGAAAGAAACTGATATCAGCTTACTCCCTGAAAAAGCCTGGTTTCCCGGAACTATCTTTTTAGGCGTTCTATTTATAATCGTATTCAACCTGGCAGCAATTACCACGCAGCGCAGCGGACTTTCGGTTGTATCTGTAGCCACAAAAATGTCGGTTGCAATTCCGGTGTTATTCGGAATAATATATTTTAATGAAAGTTCGGGAACCATAAAAATTATTGGGATCATAATGGCTTTGGGCGCGGTATATTTAACTTCCATAAAAAGCAGGAAAGGGATTGCGATAAAAAAGGAAAACCTGATTTTTCCAATTTTGGTGTTTTTGGGAAGCGGGATAATTGACACCAGTATAAAATATCTTGAAACAAGTTATGTAAGCAAATCTGATGTCGCCCTTTTTTCCTCTTCCATTTTTTTTATCGCGGGAACTATTGGGACCGCAATTTTGGTTGTTCAGGGTTTTATGGGTACATTGAAAATTACAGGCAAAAATATTTTAGGCGGGATCGCATTGGGAATCCCCAACTTTTTTTCGATCTATTTTTTGGTAATGGCCTTACGGAGCGAAGGATTTGAAAGTTCCACCGTTTTTACAATCAATAATGTCGCTATTGTATTGGTTTCAACGGTATTGGGAATTGCGTTGTTCAAAGAAAGGTTAATTCCAAAAAACTGGATTGGAATTGCACTGGCCATTATCAGTATTTTACTGGTTGCCAATGGTTAAATTAAATCGATTTGAAAGACACTTATAAAAGCATTTCAAAAGCTTCGGAAGAAGTTCTGTTCAAAGATAAAAATTCCAAATTTTTTGGGTATGCTTTTCCTATAACTTCAGAAGAGGAAGCAAAAGTTCACATTGAAGATTTAAAGAAAAAACATCACCAGGCACGGCATTGGTGCTATGCCTGGCAAATTGGCAAGGAAAACCACCAATTTAGGGCGAATGATGATGGAGAGCCTTCAAACACGGCAGGAATGCCCATTTACGGGCAAATCCAATCTTTTGATGTCACAAATATTCTGATAGTTGTGGTGAGGCATTATGGCGGAATAAAATTGGGCGTTGGCGGCCTGATAAACGCCTACAAAACCACTGCCCAAATGGCATTGGAAAACAGTAAGATCGTCAAGAGGACCATAGACGAGGTTTTTGTGCTGAAATTTGATTATCCCGAGATGAATTTAGTGATGAGGGTCATTAAAGAGCACAATTTGAAGATCATTGAACAAAAGCTGGAATTGAATTGTGAGATCCATCTTTCGGTAAGAAAAAAACTTGCCGTAGAAATTTTTCAAAAATTTGAGTCGATCTATAAAGTTGAAATAAAAAATTCAGAAGATTAATTCTCGAGCTTGTCCAAAATATATTCAGGGCACCGAATTGGGCGTCTTGTTAATGAATTCATAAAAACAAGAACCGTGGTAGCTGTTGTTATCAGTTCGTTTTCCTGATTATAGACCGCATAATTAAATTCGATTTTAACCAGGGGAACTTTTTTTAAATTGGTTTCAATTCTTAAAATATCATCAAATTTTGCAGGTTTAATGAATTTAAAATCCATTTCATAAACCGGGAGCATAACGCCCTGCTCCTCCATCAATTTATAGGAAATCCCAAACTGCTCCAGCCATTCTAACCTGGCAATCTCGAGATATTGAGCATAATTGCCATGATGTACGACTCCCATTTGATCGGTTTCGGAATATCTGACTTTAACATAGGTTTGTTGTCTTTTCATAAGAAATAAATCAGTTTTTTTAAATTGGTTTTTGTATATTCATTGCCGGAAGGCAAGTATGCATAAATTTTTCTTAAAAGTCAAGAGCAAAATGACTTTTTTATTACATATTTTGTTCACATATTTGTTCTTCCGAAATTTGAAGGGGAAAAATTTTCCAACAACTTTAGGACCAACTACTAACCAATACTAAACCAAATTCATAGCATGTCAAAAACTGCGCAATCAGTTTGGAATAGCTGTCTAGCTTTTATCAAAGATAACATTACCCCCCAAGCCTACAAAACATGGTTCGAGCCAATACAAGCAGTAAAACTTACAGATTGTGCGTTGAGCATACAAGTTCCTTCTAAATTTTTTTATGAATGGCTTGAAGAGCATTACGTGAAATTGTTGAAGGTTTCCCTCACCAAGGAATTAGGTGAAAAAGCCAAGTTGGTTTATGTGATCAGAATGGAAAACACCTACGGGAACAAACTTCCATTTACAGAAAAAATCCCGAGTACCCAACGAAGCCATATGGTTTCACAGGAAGTGGATGTGCCGGTGAAAAGCAAAAGTGCTGAACTAAGAAATCCATTTATCATTCCGGGGATCAGGAATATAAAGATTGAATCTCAACTAAACCCAAATTACAATTTCGAAAATTTCCTTGAAGGCGATTCAAACCGTTTGGCGCGATCGGCCGGACTGGCAGTTGCCAATAAACCGGGTGGCACTTCATTTAATCCGTTGCTTATTTTTGGAGGGGTTGGATTAGGGAAAACACATTTGGGCCACGCTATTGGGGTTGAAATTAAAGATAAACATCCTGAAAAAACCGTCCTTTATATTTCTGCTGAAAAATTTACGCAACAATATATAGAGTCTGTAAAGAAGAATAACCGGAACGATTTTATTCACTTTTATCAGATCATTGATATCCTTATTGTGGATGATATTCAACTGCTTTCAGGAAAAGTGGGAACACAAGACGTGTTTTTCCATATTTTCAATCACCTGCACCAAAATGGAAAACAGGTAATTTTAACAAGCGATAAAGCTCCCGTGGATATGCAGGATATAGAGCAACGCTTGTTGTCACGGTTTAAATGGGGACTGTCTGCAGAGCTTCAAAACCCTGATTTTGAAACCCGTGTTTCCATTATAAAAAGCAAATTATACAGGGATGGTGTAGAAATGCCCATAGATATTGTGGAGTTTTTGGCAAATAACATCAAGACCAATATCAGGGAACTGGAAGGGGCAATTATTTCACTTATCGCCCATTCGTCTTTTAACAAAAAAGACATCACCCTGGATCTTGCAAAAAAGATAGTAGATAATTACGTAAAAAACACCAAGCGGGAAGTATCCATAGATTACATTCAAAAAATTGTGAGCGACTATTTTCAGATGGACGTGGAAACCCTGCAATCAAAAACCCGTAAACGCCATATTGTTCAAGCCAGGCAATTGGCCATGTTTTTCGCCAAAAAATTCACAAAGGCTTCCCTGGCAAGTATTGGAAGTCAAATTGGGAAACGCGATCACGCAACCGTTCTCCATGCCTGCAAAACGGTAAATAATCTCGCGGCCACCGATAAACAATTCAAAAAATTTGTTGAAGATCTCAACAAAAAACTAACCTTATAATATTCTAATATTATTTTTATGAAAACCAACGTTTTGATGGTGTGTCTGGGTAATATTTGCCGATCACCTTTGGCCGAAGGAATTCTAAAATCCAAGGTTAATTTGGGAAAAGTCCGCGTTGACTCTGCCGGCACGGGAGATTATAATATAGACAATATTCCGGACTTTCGCTCTATAGAGGTTGCAAAGCGGTATGGCCTGGACATCTCCAACCAACGTGGAAGGCAATTTCAAGCGGAAGATTTTGACAGGTTTGATCTTATTTACGTAATGGACCATTTCAATTTTACAGATGTTATTTCCCTGGCCAGAAATGAAGCAGATAAAAAAAAGGTGAAACTTATTTTAAATGAAGTTTTTCCCGGAGAAAATGTTGATGTTCCTGATCCATACCAGGGAGGGGAACCGGGTTTTGAAGATGTTTACAAGATGTTGGAAGAGGCCTGCGAAATTATTGCATCCAAACTAACAGAAACCTAACTTTTCATTTTTCTGAATTAAATTACAATTTTCAATCTTAATGGCTCAAACACCCTTTCAGTATTCCGGCAAATTATATTTAATTCCTACTACTTTAGGGGAATCAAATCCATTGGAAGTCCTTCCTCCTTCAATTACCAAAATAATTGAAAAAGTAGATCATTATATTGTTGAAAATGAAAAGACCGCCAGAAAATCGATAAAACAAGTCGTTCCTGAAAAAAGTCAGCCGTTATTAAAATTAAGCCTCCTCAATAAGTTTACCGAAAAAAGTATGCTATCCTCCTTTTTAGACCCATGCAAAGAAGGGCTTGATGTTGGACTTTTAAGTGAAGCCGGATGTCCTGGAATAGCCGATCCCGGGGCTGAAATAGTGAAGCTTGCACATCAAATGGGAATTCGGGTCATCCCAATGGTTGGGCCTTCTTCCATTTTACTGGCTATGATGGGAAGCGGGATGAACGGGCAGAGTTTTACATTTCACGGATACCTTCCCATAGACAAAAAAGACAGGAAACACGAGCTCAAAAGCCTGGAGCGAATTTCTTCTGAAAAAAATCAGGCACAAATATTTATCGAAACCCCTTATCGGAACAACAATTTGCTGGAAGACATGAAACAGATCCTGAATCCCGCAACCCAACTTTGCGTTGCCTGTGATTTAACTTTGTCTTCAGAAATCATTGTGACCAAATCCATTTCCGATTGGGGAAAAACAAATATAGATCTTCATAAAAGGCCTACTATTTTTGTAATTCAGAAAGAGTTTTAAGCCCTGTCAATAACTGCTTTGGCTTTTCTCTCGGGCTGTATAAAGGAGGTGTCGTACCCGGCGAATCTCTTTATATAATATCCAATAGTAGTTCCAAAAGCGTCGCTAAAGGAATTGGCGCCCCAACTTCTCAAATATTTTTTGACACTTCCCGGTCCGGCCAAATGTGCTGCTGCCAGGATCCCCGATTCAGTGATCTCAATTCCATTGATCTTTTTTCCTGAAAATCGGGCGATATCCCTTATTAAGATCCATTTGTTCCTGGAGGCATTGGCATAAAATGCTGCTTCCTGAAGCTCTGGAGTTTCTAAGAATACCTTGGCATCATGGATCCCAATTAAATTCAAAGTGCCTTTTCCAAATTGATATTTTCCCAAATATCCATATTGATTTACAATTTTGTAATTCCCACGGGATTCTTTAAAAGCCACCGCTTCCTTAAAACCAATATAAGATTTCCCTAATTTGGGAATGATCTTTATTGCAGGTTCTTCAAATATGGTGTTTTCCTCTAAAGAAGGAACTGTGGATTCAAAAGTGTCATTGGTGGTGGTAGCGTACATATCTAAATTTGCAACTTTTTTTGTTGAAAAACTCAAAAATATAAAACCTGCCACGACCGGCAGAACTGAAAATTTTACAATTTTCCTTCTCATAATTTATTGATTCTGAAAGGTTGACAGTCAACGTGACCCCTTTCAATTTCGCCGTGCAAAGATACAACAAATTTTAATAATTTGATATACAGGCTGTTAAAGAATTCCTAAAGGATTTCAGCCCATTTAAAATCCGGTAATTATCCAAAAAGATAAATTTATTTCCGGTGCATTTATTAACCAACCGGGATTGATTTACCGGTTAATTCCCTGTTGGTTTATCCAGCGCACATAAGCTTGCTTATTGCGGTTGTGCTGGGCTAAGGTTTCGGCAAATTTGTGATACCCGAAATTTTCAACATCGGCCACGAAGAAAAAATATTTGTGGACTTCATAATTAAGGACTGCATCTATAGAAGAAATATCCGGCATCGCGATAGGCCCGGGAGGCAATTCCTTGTATAAATAAGTGTTGTAAGGTGATTTTATAGTCAAATCTTTATATAATACCCGTTTTATAACTGTGTCAAAATCCCCTTTTTGGAGTTTTACGGCATAAATCACTGTGGGATCGGCATCCAGCTTCCAGCCATTTTTATAACGGTTCATATAAACCCCGGCTACTCTTGGACGTTCCTCTGTTTTTGCTGTTTCCTTTTGAACTATTGAAGCTATTACGGCAACTTCAGAAGGAGTTAAATTGATCTCCTTTGCCTTTTCCAGACGCTCGGGTGTCCAGAATATGTGATATTCTTTTAACATTCTATCCCGATATGCTTCCGCTGAAGTATTCCAGTAAAACTCATATTGATTTGGAATGTACATGGAAAGGGCGTTGGCTTCGGTAAAATTGTTTTGCGCCAGGAATACTGAATCCCTCATGGCCTGGATCAATTCTGAACTATCTGCTTCAATTTGGGTCGCAATCCTTCCTGCAAGGTTCTCCAATCGTTCCTGATTGTTAAAGATCACTTTAACAGGACTGCTCCGGCTTCTTAGAACCTTTACAATTTGGTAGTTGTTCATGTTTTTTTCAAGCACAAACTTCCCGGCTTTTACTTTTGAGGCGAAATCCATTTTTTGAGCCACCAGATCAAAAGCATCCAAATCCTTTAAGATTGGTTTTAAGCTGTCCAGAACACTTTGATAAGCTGCTCCTGAAGGAATAAAAATCGCAGTGGTTTCGTCTTCAAAAGCCGTGTTTGGTGAAAAAATGTTGTTGTAAATTATATAGCTGAAAATACCCAGGGCCACAAGGCCTAAAAGGGCGGTAATCAGAAAAATTTTTTTAATGTACATTATTTATCAGTTGATATAAAATCTCGTTTTTAAATTTTTCGCCTGCAAGGATCCAATCTTTTTTAACCCCAACCTTCTCAAATTTATTTTTTTCAAAAAGCTTAATACTCGCGGGATTATCTTCGGTCACATTGGCATAAACCTGATGCAGAGCAAGGTGCGTGAAACAATAATTACAAATTAAAGTCAGCACTTCGCCACCGTAGCCCTTTCCTCTTTCAGCTTCATTCACAATTAAAATTCCCAATGCAGCCCTCCGGTCTTTTGGTTCAAGGTCAAAAACATCGATCAAACCTATCGGGTTTTTTTCCATGTCGCAAATCATCAATCGCAGCTGCTTAACTTCATAAATATCCCTGTGCGAATTCTGTAAATATTTTTTGATTAAATACCGTGAATACGGCACCCTTGTAGCACTTATTTCCCAAAATTCTTCAGAATTTTCCACTTCCACAATAAAATCGAGATCTTCAGGTTCCAAGGCTCTCAGATAAACATTATTTCCTTTTAAAGTCAGCATTCAATCTCTCCCTTAAACACATTTTTTGCGGGTCCTGTAAGCCAGATATTCTTATAGTTTTTTCCTTCCTTTTCAAAAGAAACAGATAATTTTCCTCCGGGAGTTTCAAGATGCACGCATGTAGCACTGGTTTTGCCAACTGCATGAACGGCAAGTGCCACAGCTGTTACCCCGGTGCCGCAGGAAAAAGTTTCATCTTCTACCCCGCGTTCGTAGGTGCGCACCAAAAAGGAATCTTCCCCGGTTTGCTGCACAAAATCTACATTTGTTCCTCCGTCACTTTCATATTTATTTGAATAGCGGATTTTTGCACCTTCTTTTTTAACATCTATATCCCCCACTTCTTCTGAAAATAAAATGTGATGAGGTGAACCTGTATCTAAAAACAATTCCTTTTCGTTTAAATTTTCAGATGAAACATCCTTCATTTTCAGGCTTACAATCCCATCTTTTACAATCCCTTTATGTTGACCATCTATCGCGCTAAAAACAGTTTCGTTTTCAAAAACCCCCAGGAATTTGGCAAATGCAACCAAACATCTACCTCCATTGCCGCACATGCTGCTTTGATTTCCATCGGCATTATAATATACCATTTTGAAATCTTCATGATGATTTACCGGCTGCTCCAATAAAATAAGGCCATCGGCTCCAATTCCAAACCGGCGATGACATAATTTATGGATCAGATTGGTATCATTTTTGGGGAAAGATGCCATACGGTTATCAACCATTATAAAATCGTTTCCTGTCCCTTGGTATTTATAAAAATTAAGTTTCATAGCTTTATTTGAACAAGACAAAGGTACAACAATATGACATATTTCTATATTGTTAATAGCCCGTTAAAGATTAGCAGAAGGAATTTGAAAACTTTAATTTTAGAATAACATCTTCAAAAAAACATGAAAAACAACATGAAAAATTTTGTCGCTTTATTATTAGTATCAATGCTGGGAGGGATTCTCACATTAGGTTCATATAAATTATTTATTGAAGAAAACCATCCATTCTTTCAGGATACATCTGTTGTCGAGACCAAATCCGGGATTTTGCCTGTTTCTTATGATTCCAATTTATATGGCACCAATGCCGATTTTACCGAAGCTGCAGAAAAGACTGTTCACGCGGTTGTAAACGTAAAGAATGTGGCCATTTTCAATAAGCCCAGCAGTATTTGGGAATATTATTTTTATGGTCAGAATAGCGGAAAAATTTTACAGGGTGTAGGTTCCGGGGTTATTATTTCTCCAGATGGTTATATTATTACAAACAATCACGTGATTTCCGGCGCAAGTGAAATTCAGGTGACATTAAATAACAATAAGAATTACAAAGCAGAAGTGATTGGTTCAGATCCTAAGGCAGACATTGCTCTTCTTAAAATAGATGCCCGGGATTTGGATTTTCTTGTCTTTGGAAATTCAAATAACATCAAACTGGGTGAATGGGTATTGGCAGTTGGAAATCCCTTTAATTTAACGTCTACAGTAACGGCTGGAATTGTAAGCGCTAAGGCCCGGGATATCAATTTAAATGACGGTTCCCCTCAATCTTTTATCCAAACCGATGCTGCCATAAATCCAGGAAACAGTGGTGGTGCATTGGTAAATATAAACGGGGAGTTGATAGGCATCAATTCGGCCATCACTTCCCAAACAGGAAGTTACATAGGATATAGTTTTGCCATTCCTTCCAACAACGCCCGCAAAATTGTAGAAGATATTATGGAATATGGCGATGTGCAGCACGGCATTTTAGGAATTCGCGGAAGCGATATGAATCCGGAAATTGCAAAACAATTTGATATCAATACCAGCCAGGGCGTATTTGTTGCTGCGGTGGATTCAGAAAGTGGGGCCGCAAAAGCAGGAATCAAAACTGGAGATGTAATAAAACAAATAGACAATATAGAGATCAGGAAAATGTCTGATCTAACCGGATATATCAACTCAAAAAGACCTGATGAAATCGTGGCTGTAAGTCTACTTAGAAATGGAGATGAGCGCAAAGTAGAAGTGAAATTGACCAAATATGAAACTTTCCTAATTGAACCAATTGGATTAGAGATAACCAATGCTTCTGAGAATGATCTCAAGGAATTTAAAACCAAAAATGGGGTGAAAGTTGTAGGGACAATTAAAGCTGAAAAACAATACCAGGCCTTGTTAGGAGTATTAATTTCAAAAATTGACGGCAGGAAGGTTTTCAATATTGCAGATGTAAAAAAGATTTTTAATTCAAAAAAAATATCAGAACCCATAAGCGTCACTTTTCTAAACCAAAGAGGTGAAGAACAAACCTATATCTGGAGGTAAAATACTCTTAATTATATCACCCGTTATAAATCTAACAATGGGTGAATTTTTTTCTGAAAATACCCTACGAAAACGTTTGAAATCAATACTTTTGCAGTGTTTAAACAAAAACTCAATGCTGTAAAATTATGGGAATTAACGAAGTTTACGAAAAGGAACTTGCATTTCAAACCGATAGGAGACGCGCATCGGTTGAATTTATTAAAATTATAAGCGATTTATGGTACGACAAATCCATAGAATTGGTTCTCTTCAGGAACCAATTGATCAACCTCAATGTGAGTGATATATTAAATCTTCACGAATATGCCGGGGAATTTGTACAAAAACCAATTTCTATTTTTGACTCGGTTGAAATTGCACAGGCAATCAAAGATTTGGATATTCCACCAGCAAAATTGGACATTGGCAAACTCACCTATGAATACCATATAGAGGAAACAGATTATAACAATCCGAAGGCGTTCATTTCAAATAAACTTAAAGAAGCAAGGGATTACAAAGAAGTTACACCAAAAGATGTCATCCTTTATGGGTTTGGAAGGATTGGAAGGCTATTGGCCAGGGAATTGATGACAAGAACCGGAAAAGGAAGCCAATTAAGACTTCGGGGCATTGTAACCCGTGGCAAAATAGATGCCATTGTTCTGGAAAAAAGAGCTTCCCTGTTAAGGAATGATTCCATTCACGGCCATTTTTCTGGAACAGTTTCCATCGATGAGGAAAATTCGGCATTAATTATCAATGGAACCAAGGTTCATATAATTTCAGCAGATAAACCGGAAGATATAGATTATACAAAATACGGGATTGAAGATGCACTTATTATTGATAACACTGGCGCCTTCAGGGATAAGGAGGAATTAAGCAGGCATTTGGCTTCAAAGGGAGCCTCAAAGGTTTTGCTTACCGCTCCCGGAAAAGGGATTCCAAATATTGTTTATGGGGTAAATCATAAAAAATACAATCCTGATACCGATTCAATATTTTCTGCCGCTTCCTGTACCACCAATGCCATTGTTCCTGTTCTTTATGCAATAGAGGAGTCTTTAGGAGTGGTTCATGGGCATTTAGAAACCATTCATGCCTATACAAATGACCAAAATCTGGTAGATAATTTTCATGGAAAGTATAGAAGAGGACGGGCTGCCGGATTAAATATGGTTATTACAGAAACCGGTGCCGGAAAGGCAGTTGCCAAAGCTCTGCCAGTTTTTGAAGGAAAATTAACCTCCAATGCGATTCGGGTGCCTGTTCCAAATGGTTCCCTGGCCATCCTAAACCTGGAAGTGCAAAGTGCCACTACTGTTGATGGTGTTAACAACATTATGAAAAAATATGCCCTGGAAGGTGAGATGGTGGAACAAATTAAATATTCCTTGGATAACGAACTGGTTTCCAGCGATATTGTAGGAACCTCTCAGCCTGCCATTTTTGACAGCAAGGCAACCATTGCTGCCGAAGATGGGAAAAACATTGTCTTATATATTTGGTATGACAATGAATTCGGATATAGCCAACAAGTGATACGGCTGGCCAAGTATATTGCCAAAGTGAGGAGATTTACCTATTATTAGTGATTATTACAATTTTTTAGTCAAAACCCACCTTATAAAGTGGGTTTTGATGTTTTCGCCAAGGTTTGAAACAAACTTTTCCTTCAAACAAGATGAATTTATCAATTTTGAACAATTAAAAATAAAAGACGGTAAGAAATAGAATCAATGTTTTATTTTTGCACTTGTAACTTTTAAAAAATAAAGTGCATAAAAAAAACAATTCCGGCAATAAGTTTTTTGCCCTAACGTTTTAAATTTTATATAACTGAAATAAACCCCAAATGAATAAAACATTATTTTTTATTTTTATATTTTTGTCTTTTGCACCCCAAATTAACGCTCAGGATTTCAACAGCAGTGAAACCCCAATTCTGGATGGATTTACAACTCTAATAGAAAAATCCAACGATTATCAGGGCTATAAAGTAGTAGATTATAACGATTTGGTTACTTTAAAGAAAAACACCCTCGAGTTTATTGCACTCCTGAAGAATGAAATCACCACCCAACAAAATACAATTGATCAACAAAAGGATGAAATTTCAGAATTAAAGGCGGGCCTTGAAACAACAAAACAAAATCTAGCCGCGGTAACCGCAGAAAAAGACGCTATTACCTTCCTGGGAATTCCTTTTAGCAAAGGCAGCTATATGGCACTCATGTGGGGAATTGTCGCAGCTTTGATCCTTGCTTTGCTCTTTTTTATATATAGATTTAATAAAGGAAATATCCAAACTACTGAAGCAAAAAAGAACCTTATTCAAACTGAAAAGGAATTTGAAGCCTACCGCGCAAAAGCTTTGGAAAAAGAACAACGACTGGGCAGACTCCTACAGGACGAAAGGAACAGGGCCAGCGACAAGTAAGAGGTTCGCTTAATTAGAAAATATAGCAAAGATATTCCGCATCTTTGCAAAAGTAAATTTTTATTGAAATGCGAATTGATATTATTACCGTTGTTCCCGATATTTTAACCAGTCCCTTCGAGGTTTCCATTTTAAAACGCGCTATTGACAAAGGCCTGGTTGAAATCCATCTTCACAATCTACGGGATTACGTCACAGATAATTACAGGCATATAGACGATTATCAATTTGGCGGAGGTGCCGGAATGGTAATGATGATCGAGCCTATTGATAAATGCATCACTCACCTCAAATCTGAAAGGGAATATGATGAAATTATTTATATGTCCCCAGATGGAGAACGCCTAAACCAGAAGATGGTAAACACCTTATCTTTAAAAGAAAACATACTTATTCTTTGTGGTCATTATAAAGGAGTAGATCAAAGAGTGCGGGATCATTTTATAACCAGGGAAATTTCCATTGGAGATTATGTGCTTTCCGGAGGCGAACTTGCGGCAGCCGTAGTTTGTGATGCCATAATACGGCTTATCCCGGGAGTGCTGGGAAATGAGACTTCTGCCCTGACCGATTCATTTCAGGACGATTTACTTGCTCCGCCTGTGTATACAAGGCCTGCAGAATACAAAGGATGGAAGGTTCCCGATATTTTAACCTCCGGAAATTTTCCTAAAATTGAAGACTGGCGGGAGGAGCAATCCTATTTAAGGACCAAAAAATTAAGACCTGATTTATTAAAAGATGAATAAATGAAATTTAATAGGTTTTATACTATTAAATTTCATAATTTTGCAGCCCTAAATCAACCTCTGGCGAAAACCGTGAATGTTGGTTTGGCATATATTTTAAACTATAGCTTATGGAATCGTTAATTAAATTCGTACAAGACGAATTCGTTACAAAAAAAGACTTTCCTGAATTTTCAGCAGGTGATACTATTACTGTTTATTATGAAATTAAGGAAGGGGCTAAAACCCGTACCCAGTTTTATAGAGGTGTAGTAATTCAGGTTAAGGGAACAGGACTTTCAAAAACCTTTACCATCAGAAAAATGAGTGGTACTGTAGGTGTTGAGCGTATTTTTCCAGTAAATATGCCTGCACTTCAAAAAGTTGAAATCAACAAGCGTGGAGCTGTAAGAAGAGCCCGTATTTATTACTTTAGAGGTCTTACAGGTAAAAAAGCCCGTATTAAAGAGCAAAGAAGATAATTACTTACTTCTTAAAAAATTAAAAAGCCCCAATTTTGGGGCTTTTTTGATTTTTCCCTTTTCTTTAAAATTTACTATTGAATAGAGAAAGGAATTTAAACATACTTTTTTTTAACCCGAAATTCATCCATAAAACAAACTTTTTCTAGACAAAAAACTTAACCTCATATTAAAATTCAAACGTTAAAATATTTTGCCAATTAAAATTTTCATCGTAAATTAAGGGTGTATTTAAAATTCCAATAGAATGACACAAGGATTTCTGATATTCTAAATACTTTAAAACAAGTTCTTTGCACAGGTTTTTATCTTTCATTAGTGTTCTTTATATAATAAGACAGTGAAAAAGATAAAAACGTTTTTGATATAATTTGGGCGCGTTCGTGAACAATTTATATCAAGTGAAATATCGCTCGCGCTAAGTTTATGAAAATTGACTTATTTCCGATCTTTAAAGATCCAGCGGCAATGCGATATTTCGTTAAAAGCCATTTCAAAATGCAAGGTGTTTTGAAATGGCTTTTTTGTTTTTAACCTCACTGAACCTTTATTTAAACCAGATACATTAATTCGTGTTTTTAATTATCTACACAAATAGGCTTTTATATTTTCAGATAAAGTTTTGTGTAAAAACAAAATGATGCATTCTTAATTCTTTTTGCCCGGGAAAAATTGACCTCAAATATTTGAATTCTCTTTAAATCAATAGAACTGAAAGTAAGAGATTTCTTTCAACTAATTTTAATAAAACCCCGCAGGTATTCTTATAAAAAGTAAAATAAAATTGTATATTCAACATTATACTTAATTCTAAATTATGAAAATTATGAAAAGAAAATTTTACTTAGCTAAACTGGTATTTTCTATTTGCACCCTGGGATTGATTGTAACTTCCTGTGAAAAAGAGCAAGTAAGTGAAACTTTGGACGCCAATGCAATGCAATTGGAAGAAGCGCCATTTAAAAATTATATGATTATTACCACAGAGGGTGAAATGACCAAGAACGTTGAAAACTATTTAAAAACCGGTGGAGGGGAAATTTTGAGTACTATTCCCGAAATTGGAATTGCAGTGGTAAGTTCTAAAGATGCGAATTTCATCCAAAACACTTTAAAGAATAAAGAAATAGTTTCTGTAATCCCGGATTACGAAATAAAATGGATTCCCTCTGATGTGGGAGAAGAAGTTACACCTCCAAGTATTGGGAATGCAGAGCCTTATTATGGATATTTATGGGGAATGGATGCGATAGATGCCCCTCAGGCCTGGAATGCCGGTTTTACAGGTAAGGGAGCCAGTGTTTTTGTGCTGGATTCTGGTATTGATGCAGAGCATCCCGATCTTGCACCGAATTTGAATACGGAACTTTCGGCTTCTTTTTACCCTGGAGAACACTGGAATATCAGACCCGGAACTTACTTTAACCACGGAAGCCACGTCTCAGGCACAATTGCAGCAGCTCAAAACGAGATTGGGGTAATAGGTGTTGCCTATGAGGCTGAGCTTGTTGCTGTAAAGGTCTTGTCAGAATATACCGGTAGTGGTGCTTTTAGCAATATTAATGCTGGAATAGTTTATGCCGCCAATCAAGGTGCCGATGTTATTAATATGAGTTTAGGCGCAACCCTGAATAAAAACGGAACACTTATCGACGCAGACGGAGTTCCTTTTAGAATTCCCGCCAAATATATCCAGGAAATAATCATTGCTCAACAAAGGGCTATTGACTACGCATTTAAAAAAGGTACAACAATAATTGCTTCTGCTGGAAATGATTATACAAATTATGATGGAAATACCTCTTTTATTAAGTTGCCTGGAGGACTGAATAATGTGATCAGTATCTCGGCTACTGCACCGGAAGGTTGGAATTTCAATCCCACTTCCAATTATGATGTTCCTGCCAGCTATACCACCTATGGTAAGTCTCTGGTAGACCTTGCAGCACCGGGTGGTGATTTTGACGTTTCTACGTATGACATGATCGTAAGCACAGGTAGCACTGGATATTACTTTGCCGCAGGCACAAGTATGGCCGCACCTCACGTTTCGGGAATTGCCGCCCTTATAATAGCAAAAAATGGCGGGCAAATGGATCCTCTTTCCGTAGCGCAACAATTAAGCAATACCGCCGATAAAATTGGCGGAGAAGGCCAAAGTGTTTATTTTGGAAAAGGACGCGTAAATGCATTTCGTGCAGTTACCGAATAATCCTACCTTTTATCTTCATTGGAACTTTTTTACTTAGACCGGTCTTACAATTGTAGGACCGGTTTTTTTATTTACTCTAAAACGTTTTTGATGTAATTGGGCGCGTTCGTGAACAATTTATATCAAGTGAAATATCGCTCGCGATAAGTTTTTGAAATTGACTTATTACCGATCTTTTTAGATCCTGCGGCAAAGCGTTATTCCGTTAGAAGCCATTTCAAAATACAAGGTGTTTTGAAATGGCTTTTTTTAATTTAATAACTTCAATTTTCAATAATTTTACTGGCCTTCAAACCATTAAAAAATCACTAAAAATGGTATCTTCGCGAGACTTAGTATTTTTTAACATTTTAATACTAAATCAAAACTGTTTTACTAATTGAACGTTATTTATCAATAGAATTTATTTCAAAATTCCATTCAAAAAATAATGCGAAAAAAATAAATTTTTAATATGTCAAAGCAAGCTAAAATTGTTTACACCAAAACCGATGAAGCCCCAATGCTGGCTACTTATTCTTTCTTGCCAATTGTAAGGACCTTTACTGAAACTTCAAATATTGAAATCGAACCAAAAGATATTTCTTTAGCTGCAAGGATCCTGGTGAGTTTTCCTGAATTCTTATCGGCAGAGCAAAAAGTCCCGAATGCTTTAAAAGAGCTGGCTGAATTGGTAAATAAGCCTGAGGCCAATATCATCAAGTTGCCAAATATAAGTGCATCTGAACCCCAACTGGAAGCTGCAATCAAAGAGTTACAATCTAAAGGATTCAAATTACCTGATTATCCAAATGAACCTAAAGATAAAAACGAGGAACAAATCAAGCAAAAATACGATAAGATTAAAGGAAGTGCCGTAAACCCGGTGCTTAGAGAAGGAAATTCTGACAGAAGAGCTCCAAAAGCCATAAAAAATTTCGCGAAAGAAAATCCGCATTCTATGGGAGCCTGGGATCCTAATTCAAAAACCCATGTTTCAACCATGAAGGAAGGAGATTTTTATTCAAATGAAAAATCCCTTACCCTTGATACTGAAGGAACCTTAAAAATTGAATTGACAGATACCTCAGGAAATAAAAAAATACTCAAAGATAATCTCAAGGTCTTAAAAGGAGAAATTATCGATGCTACCGTAATGAGTAAAAAAGCCTTGACCAAATTCCTTAAAGAACAAATAGCCGATGCCAAAGAGAAAGATGTACTTTTCTCTTTGCATTTGAAGGCAACTATGATGAAGATCTCAGATCCAATAATATTTGGCCAGGCCGTTCGGGTTTTCTTTAAAGATGTTTTTGCAAAACATTCACAAGTCCTTGAAGAGATTGGGGTAAATGTAAACAACGGACTTGCAGATCTCATAAATGCCTTGCCAAAATTACCCGCTGAAAAAAGAGCAGAAATTGAAGCCGAAATAAAGGCTGCATTCAAAAACGGCCCAAAACTGGCAATGGTCGATTCTGATAAGGGAATCACTAACCTTAACGTGCCAAGCGACGTAATTATTGATGCTTCAATGCCGGCTATGATAAGGACTTCCGGGAAAATGTATAATGCAGAAGGAAAATTGCAAGATACCAAAGCAGTTATTCCGGATAGCAGTTATGCGGGAATTTACCAGGCTACAATCGATTTTTGCAAGAAAAACGGGGCTTTTGATCCAACAACAATGGGAACAGTTCCCAATGTAGGATTTATGGCACAAAAGGCGGAGGAATATGGTTCTCATGATAAAACCTTTGTAATTGAAAATGCCGGAACTGTTCGTGTAGTTGATGCCAATGGAGATACACTTTTGGAACACAAAGTAGAAGAAGGAGATATTTGGAGAATGTGTCAGTCAAAAGATGCACCTATTCAGGACTGGGTGAAATTAGCGGTAAACAGGGCTAAAGCATCCGGCATGCCGGCTATCTTCTGGCTAGACAAAAACAGGAGCCACGATGCCGAAATGATCAAAAAAGTAAACAAATATCTGGCTGAATTGGATACCACCGGCTTGGACATACAAATTATGGCTCCCGTAGAGGCAACAAATTATACCTTGAAACGAGTAAAAGAAGGAAAAGACACGATATCTGTAACAGGAAATATCCTGCGGGATTATTTAACCGATCTATTCCCTATTCTGGAAGTGGGGACAAGTTCAAAAATGCTTTCCATAGTTCCCCTGATGGGCGGAGGCGGATTGTTTGAAACAGGAGCCGGAGGTTCTGCTCCAAAA
>Ga0307487_1001061_pt1 | contig 20184 bp, 18 predicted proteins | sample CBIW12metaG_FD_203665 | JGI IMG/M metagenome (GOLD analysis project Ga0307487, IMG submission 203665) | Sea-ice brine microbial communities from Beaufort Sea near Barrow, Alaska, United States - CBIW 1.2 | ecosystem: Environmental > Aquatic > Marine > Coastal | place: USA: Alaska | collected... | reverse complement strand
TCCATACCGCTGTTTGGCGCTACGCACACCATCACGCTAAAAGGCGAAGTGGTCTACTCGGGCGAATACACCTTTAGCGACGGCGAGACTTTAAGCGCGGTGCTTCAGCGTGCCGGCGGGCTTACCAGCAACGCCTTCCCCCGTGGTTCTGTATTCACCCGTGAAAAATTGCGCCAATTGGAGGCACAGCGCCTGCGCGAGGCAGAACAACGCCTGCAGGGCGACCTGCTGGGTGTGCAATTGGAAGGAGATAACGTTGGCGGCCAGAACGCTCAACGCGTGGATGAAGTAAAAGGCCTTCTTGACGATGTACAGAGCAGTCGCCCCGTTGGCCGCATGGTCATCGATTTGCAGGCGGTACTGTCAAATAGCGATTATCAGTCTATCCGCCTGCAAGACGGCGACACGCTAACCGTACCCACCATTCCGCAAGCCGTCAGCGTATTCGGCGAAGTTCAGTTTCCCACCAGTCATCTGCACGTAGCCGGATTAACAGTAGACGACTATCTGGAGCGTTCCGGCGGCCCAACCCGCCAAGCGGACGAAAACCGTGTTTATGTGGTCAAAGCCGATGGCTCGGTCATGCTGCCTGAAAAAAGCGCCTGGTTTGGTGGTCGCAGTCAGCAGTTGCACCCGGGTGATACCGTCATCATGCCTATTGATGTAGACCGCCTGAATCAGCTGGAACTGTGGACCAACGTCAGCCAGATTGTGTATCAGATGGCCCTGGGTGCAGCAGCAGTGGGGAATCTGTAATGAATCAATATGCACACATTGAGCAACCCACTCAGTACGCCGATGACGAAATAGACCTGCGCCAGTTGTTCGCAACGCTGTGGGCCGGCAAATGGCTGATCATCGCCTTTACCATAGTGTTTGCAGCTGGTGGTGTGGCTTTTGCGTTATCGAAACCAGACATTTACCAGGCTAATGTTTTAGTGGCGCCCGCCAACGAAGAGGGCGGAGCGCAAGGCCTGAGCGGTCAGCTCGGCGGCCTTGCCAGCCTCGCAGGTATCAACTTGGGTTCGGGCGCCTCCAATCAAACCGTCATCGCCAAGGAAGTGCTGCAATCCCGGGCTTTTCTGAGCAACTTTATCCGCAAACATGAATTAGCAGTTCCGCTTAAAGCGACGATTGGTTGGGACATGAACAGCCAGCAGTGGAATTACGACCGCGAACTCTATAACCCAGACACTGGCGAATGGCAGCTAAATGAAGATGGTGAAAGCAAAGCGCCTACCGACTGGGACTTGGTAAAAGCATTCAGAGAAAACCATTTGAGCGTGAGCGAGAGTAAAGACACAGGAATGCTCACCCTCAGTATTAAAAGCCTGTCGCCGACTGCGGCAAAAGAGTGGGCAACCCAACTCATCGCCGATATCAATGAGCACATGCGCCGGGAAGATGTGGGCACTTCAGAGGCCCGCATAACCTACCTGGAAAGCAAACTCAGCGAAACCAACATCGCCGGTATGCAGCAAGTGTTTTATCAACTGATCGAAAGCGAAACTCGCACCGTTATGCTGGCCAACGCCCAACCGGAATACGTGTTCAAAACCGTAGACCCCGCCGTTGCCCCGCAAGAGAAAAGTGGACCAAAGCGGGCGTTAATCGTTGTGTTGGCCACCATGCTAGGCGGCATGCTGGGCGTGTTCGTTGTGTTTGTACGGGCCTTTATAAAGAAAGATTGAAAACGCTAACGTCTGGTAGCAGAAACGGCGAGCCAAACCCTGTAGTATGAGCGTCTTTTACCGCTATGCTGATCACCATCGGCAGAGCGGTAGCGTGCCCAAACGCGAAAAACCGCTACAGAGAAGAGTGAAATGGCAGAGAGAAACAATCAACCGATTAACACGTATCAACCTGATTATTCAGACGAAATCAGCCTGGTAGATTTGGCGGCAACGTTCATTCGCAGGCGCAGGGTGTTTTACGCCGTGTTTTTGTTATGCACGCTAGGGGGCTTGGCCTATGCTTTGCTCACACCCGAAAAGTTCGATTACGTCAGCCTTGTACAGCTAGCGGAAAAAGACAGCAAGACGTTAATCCAGGCACCGGAAACCGTTATCGCAACGCTTCAGACTCGCTGGCTGCCCGAAGAGCAAGTGCTGTACTACGCCGAAAACGAAAGCAAACTATCCTTTGATGTTTCATTTCAAAATACGAAAGACACCGCATTGGTTCGTTTTTCAACCGGCGCGACGGTCAAGCAGAAACAGCAAGTTGAAGAGGTTCACGCTGCACTGATTGAAAAACTGAGCCAGCATCAGGAAAAACTTATAAGAATTGAACAAGCTAGAATCAATGCGCAAATTAATTCATTAAGCACTGTTATAGATTCTATGGCAGTGAACACGACAGACGGTGATGGCTCAGCGCTTTCTGCCGCAATTCAGAAAAAATCAGAACTTGAGAGCGCATTGCAAAGCCTGGGTAACTTAGAAGTCATTGTTAGCGCCCGTCAAAGTATTGAAAAAACCGCACCGAAACGAAGCCTTATTGTCGCATTGGCCGTGGTTTTGGGCCTTATGCTGGGCGTTTTTGTTGCGTTTATGGCTGAGTTTGGTGCGAGTGTGAAAAAACAGTTGGCGGTTACTTCAGGTCGGTGAAGTCTGCTTAAATGGTAACTTGTTGAGTTTCCTGGTTTGAATGCTTGGCCTAAAACCCGGGGCGCGCTTAGTTTGGGTGGGCCCTTCATTCCTTATGTAGGCTGGGTGCCCTGTTTGGCATCAGTGGATCGGCCTGTCATAAATTCCGATCCGATCCGATCCTGGTTCAGGCTGGCGCCCATAAGGTAGTTGTTCAGTTTACGATAGCGATAGCATTATCTAATGCCTTGGTTTAACCCCAGAAAACAGAGCTGATTTATGTTAAAAAACTCCACCATCCTAATCACCGGCGGCACAGGCTCCTTCGGCCACAAATTCATTCCCATGACTCTGGCGAAGTACAACCCCAAGAAAGTCATCGTTTTCTCCCGCGATGAAATGAAGCAGTGGGAAATGGCTAAATTGTTCCAGGGTGATGACCGTCTCCGCTTCTTCATAGGCGATGTGCGAGATAAGGAGCGCCTTTACCGCGCACTGGATGATGTCGATTACGTGGTCCACGCGGCGGCTACCAAAATCGTACCCACCGCCGAATACAACCCGTTCGAGTGTATTAAAACCAACATCCACGGCGCCATGAACCTAATTGATGCCTGCATCGATAAAGGCGTGAAAGGCGTTGTTGCTTTGTCTACCGATAAGGCCAGCAGCCCCATCAATCTGTACGGCGCTACCAAACTGGCGTCTGATAAGCTGTTTGTAGCGGGCAACTCCTATTCCGGCGGCCACAAAACCAAGTTCTCTGTGGTTCGCTACGGCAACGTCATGGGTTCCCGCGGTTCGGTAATTCCGTTTTTTATGTCGATTAAAGATAAAGGCGTACTGCCTATCACAGACCCACGCATGACCCGCTTCATGATTAGCCTTGAGCAGGGCGTGGATTTGGTGTGGCACGCCTTCGAAGATATGGTCGGTGGCGAAATCTATGTAAAGAAGATTCCGTCCATGAAAATGACGGATTTGGCCCGCGTGGTCGCGCCGGAGGCTTCGCAGGAAGTTGTCGGTATTCGCCCCGGTGAGAAGCTTCACGAGCAGATGATCGGCTCGGAAGACTCCTACTTTACTTACGAGTATCCGGAACATTTCAAAATCCTGCCCAACATCAATAACTGGGGTAACAGCAAGGAGCGAATCAAAGACGGTAAGCTCGTGCCCGAAGGCTTTATCTACGCCAGTGATAGCAACGCTGAGTGGATGACGGATGGGGAGCTCCAGGCCTGGATCGACCGCCACAACAATGAAATCGGAAAGATCTGATTATGATTCCCTATGGCAAACAGGATATCAGTCAGGCAGATATTGATGCGGTGCTTGAAGTGCTGCAGTCAGACTTCCTGACCCAGGGCCCGAAAGTGCCGGAGTTCGAGACAAAAGTGGCTGGCCATGTGGGCGCCAGGCATGCCTTGGCTGTAAACAGCGCCACCTCTGCGCTGCACATTGCCTGTTTGGCTCTAGGGTTGGGTGAAGGTGACTGGCTGTGGACGTCGCCTGTCACGTTTGTAGCGTCTGCCAACTGCGGCCTGTATTGCGGTGCCAAAGTGGATTTTGTCGATATTGATCCGCAAACCTACAACCTGTGCCCGAAGGCCTTGGCTGCCAAGCTGGAGCTGGCCGATCGTGAAGGCCGACTGCCTAAGGTGCTGGTAGCTGTTCACCTATGCGGCCAGCCCTGTGATATGGAAGCTATTCATAAACTTGGCCAACGCTATGGTTTTCGCATCATCGAGGATGCCTCCCACGCCATAGGCGGTAAGTACAAAGGCGAGTTCATCGGTAACGGCCGTTACAGCGACATCACCGTATTCAGCTTCCACCCGGTGAAAATCGTGACCACCGCTGAAGGTGGTATGGCACTGACCAACGATGATGACCTGGCTGCCCGCATGAACCTGCTGCGAAGCCACGGAATAACCCGTGATCAGGATCTGATGACTCACGAGTCAGATGGCCCCTGGTATTACCAGCAGGTGGACCTGGGCTTCAACTACCGCATGACGGAGTTGCAGGCCGCCTTGGGGGTCAGCCAGATGGATAGGCTGAATGCTTTTGTGACCCGCCGCCATGAGCTGGCCCGGCGATATGATGACTTGCTAGCCAATTTACCTGTGACTACGCCCTGGCAACTCCCAGACAGCCACTCCGGCCTGCATCTGTATGTAATTCGCCTGCAGCTGAACAAAATCGACAAATCACATCGGCAGGTCTTCGAATCGTTACGGGAACAGGGCATTGGTGTGAACCTGCACTACATTCCGGTGCATACCCAGCCGTATTACGAAGCCATGGGATTCAGCGTCGAGGACTTCCCGGAGGCGATGGCTTATTACCGTGAGGCGATCAGTTTGCCGATGTTCCAGGGCCTGACGGATGAGCAGCAAGATGAGGTTGTTGCTGTCCTGACGTCTGCTTTGGCCGGGAGTGAGGAATAGATGCACCGCGTGGCCATTATCCCCGCCCGCGGCGGCAGCAAGCGCATTCCCCGCAAGAATGTTAAAGAGTTCTGTGGCAAGCCGATGATCGCCTGGTCAATCGAGGCAGCTAAGGCCAGCGGATGTTTTGACAAAATTATTGTTTCCACAGACGACGCCGAAATTGCTGGCGTGGCCAAGGAATGTGGCGCCACCGTGCCTTTTTTGCGGCCGGCGGAACTGTCAGACGATTTTACCGGTACCCTGCCTGTTATCCGCCATGCGGTGGAGTGGCTCACCGATCACGAAGATCCGGTGAGCTTTGCTTGCTGCCTGTATGCCACCGCGCCGTTTGTTTCTGCTGAGGATCTTCGCCGTGGCTGGGAATTGATTCAGCGCGAGGGCTGCAGTTACGCTTTTTCCGTCACCAGTTATGCCTTCCCGATACAGCGCGCTGTTCGCATTACGGAAAATGGCCGTGTTGCCATGTTCAACCCGGAACATTTCCAGACTCGATCACAGGATCTGGAAGAAGCCTGGCATGATGCCGGTCAGTTCTATTGGGGAGCAGCCCAAGCCTGGCGCGAGGAAAGACCCATTTTTGGTGAAGAGTCCCTGCCTGTGAAACTTCCACGCCATCGCGTGCAGGATATTGATACTCCCGAGGACTGGGCGCGAGCAGAATGGTTGTTCCGGGCCATGAAAGCCGAGGCCAACTCGCAATGAAGATTGCCTTTCGTGCAGACGCCTCGGTGCAGATCGGCACCGGTCATGCCATGCGCTGTCTCACCCTTGCCGACGAACTCGCCCGGCAGGGCCATCAGTGCCTGTTTATCTGCCGTGATCACCCGGGGCATCTGGGCGAGCTGATCGCAGGCAAGGGCTTTGAACTGCATTTGCTGGCAAATTCCGAGCGCGCCGCATCACCAGTCGCCGGTGGCACGGACAATTTATATGCCCAATGGCTGGGTGTGCCCTGGCAGCGGGACGCTAGGCAGACACTGGAACTGCTCGCCCCACTGGCAGCGGACTGGCTGGTGGTCGATCACTATGCTTTGGATGTCCGGTGGGAGCGGGAAGTGGCCGCGGCCGTTGGCCAAATCATGGTGATTGATGATCTTGCAGACCGGGACCATAAATGCGCCCTGCTGCTGGATCAAAACCTCGGCCGGAAGGTCATGGATTATGAGCAAAGAGTGCCGAAGGACTGTATTCGTTTGATCGGCCCGCACTATGCTCTGTTGCGCCCGGAATTTGCCCGGCTCCGGGAGCGAAGCCTGCAACGGCGCCAACACCCTGAACTCAAACGCATCCTGATTTCCCTTGGTGGGGTGGACCGGACCAACGTCACCGGTCAGGTACTGCGGGCACTAGCGCAGACGACTCTCGCACATGAGACCGAGCTGGACATTATTATGGGGGCTGCGGCACCGTATCTGGATGATGTCCGGGAACAGGCCGCACAGCTACCCGTTCGGACGACGGTGAGTGTGAATGTTACTGATATGGCGGAGCGCATGTGCCTGGCGGACCTTTCCATCGGAGCAGCGGGGAGTACCTCTTGGGAGCGTTGTTGTTTGGGGTTGCCTGTCGTGTTGGTGATATTGGCAGACAATCAGGATTCAGGTGCCAGAGCATTGGAGGCCGGGGGCGCAGCGACTGCCATTGGTAGCACGTCAGAGGCGTTACAGACCACCCTGCCTGCTACGTTGGCCTTGTTGAGTGAGTCGGAAACTCTGCAACGGATGATTAACGCGGCAGTTAAGGTGACCGCAGGAGATGGTGTAGGCAGGGTCGTAGCCGCATTGACGGACGTCGCTGGTGGCATGAATGACTGATCACCGCTTGAGGCTCATGACAGAGTCGGATCTTGAACTGGTGCTGCGGTGGCGCAACCATCCGGATGTTCGGCGATACATGTACACCACTCATGAGATTACACTGGATGAACATCGCAACTGGTTTGCTGACGCGGCCAATAACCCGGCAGTCAGCCTTTTGATTTATGAACACTTTGGCAAGGATAGCGGGTTTGTCAATATCGCCCGCAGCCGCTGCCACGAGGTGGCAGACTGGGGTTTTTACCTTTCGCCGACTGCGCAGAAAGGAACGGGGAGGTCGTTAGGCAAAGAGGCTCTGGCCCATGCCTTTGATCAACTCGGTCTTCACAAGGTCTGTGGCCAGGCAATCGGGTTCAATGAGCGTTCCATAGCGTTTCACAGAGCATTATGCTTTAAAGAAGAAGGCCGTTTGAGGGACCAGCATTTTGACGGGGCCGTATACCACGACGTCGTGTGCTTTGGCCTGCTGAGCCACGAATGGCAGACAAGTATGCAGAAAATTATTAAGGAACAGAGTAATGAGTGAACCGAAAATTGTGATTGCGGGACGTGAAATCTCCCGCAATCAGCCGCCCTACATCATTGCCGAGCTCTCTGCCAATCATAACGGCAAGCTGGAAACGGCCCTCCGAATCATTGAAGAAGCCAAGAGAGCTGGTGCCGATGCAGTGAAGCTGCAGACTTACCGCCCGGATACCATCACCCTCGATTCCGATGCCGATGAGTTCAAAATCAAAGGTGGCCTGTGGGACGGTAGAACACTGTATGAGCTCTACGAAGAAGCCCACCTGCCCTGGGAGTGGCATAAACCTCTATTCGAATATGCAAAAAAATTAGGCATCCCGATCTTTAGCTCCCCATTCGATAATACGGCGGTGGATCTGCTGGAAGATTTGAACGCGCCCGCGTACAAGATTGCCTCCTTTGAGGCGGTCGACCTGCCCCTGATCCGCTACGTGGCTGCAACCGGAAAGCCGATGATTGTTTCCACTGGCATGGCCGATGCCGAAGAAATCGAAGAGGCCATTGCCGCTGCACGGGAAGGGGGCTGTAAAGAACTGGCCATCCTCCATTGTGTGAGCGGATACCCGGCACCGGCGGGAGACTACAACCTGCGCACCATACCGGACATGATCGAGCACTTTGGCCTGGTAACCGGCCTGTCGGATCACACTCTGGACAACACCACCGCCATCGCCAGCGTGGTACTGGGTGCTTCCATTATCGAAAAACACTTCACCCTCGACCGAAACGGTGGCGGCCCGGACGATAGCTTTTCCCTTGAACCTGCAGACCTGGCGGCACTTTGCCGGGACAGCAAAACGGCTTGGAAGGCTCTGGGCGAGGTGGATTACGGGAGAAAATCCAGCGAGCAGGGAAATGCTCAGTTTCGACGCTCCTTATATTTCGTTGAGGATTTACGAGAGGGAGATGTAATCACTCCCCAGTCTATTCGTAGTGTAAGGCCGGGTTTTGGCCTTTCTCCCAAGTACTTTGACCAATTAGTAAACCTTAGGGTCAAAACAAACGTGAGCCGGGGAACGGCGGTGACTTGGGATATGGTGCAATGACCAAAGAGTTTACCCCTTCAAGGAGACCTGTAAGTTGAGTGTTGTGATAAAAAGCCGCATACAACGCGTACTATCCAGTCTGTCTGCTAAGCCTGGCTATACGTTAATGAGAGCATTCGCACGTTTCTCAACGTTGCGATTTCTTATGCCCAAATTGCGGGGATGGGTCGTGCCCCAACATGCGCGTGGGAAATTCATGTCCCAAGACTCTGTATTCGAGGAGACAATGTTTCCCGATACGAATATCGATGAGATGGTTGAGAGCCTGAAAAAGGATGGCGTGGCATTTGGGTTGAAGTTGCCAGAAAACGTGGTCAGTGCACTTAAGGCGCACGCCGATAAAAGTATTTGTTACGCCGACAGGAACGTGGCCGCTGGATTCAATGTGAGTAACCGGGAACAGGCCGAGGAGGCTCTGGGTAAGAAAATTCTCGTTGCCCAGTATTTTAATACGGTGTCTGAATGTAATGAAATCGCGCAATTGGCCCGGGATCCGGTGTTGAACCGGATTGCACACAGCTATCTTCGGTCTGCTCCCACGTTTGTCGGAGCGAATCTTTGGTGGACATTTCCAGTTGATGCCTCGAAGGAAGATCGGGATCGGCATGCGCATTTGTTTCACCGAGACGTGGATGACTTTAAGTTCTTCAAGTTCTTTTTCTATCTGACAGACGTTGACGCGGGCGACGGTACACATATCTGCGTAATGGGTTCTCAGGGGAGGCCCCCAACGAAGCATCTTCTGGATCGCTGGAACATCCGGCGCTATTCCGATGAAGAGATTGAACAGGAATACGCTCCCGACCAAATCAGGGAGATCTGTGGTCAAGCCGGCGACGGGTTTGCTGAGGACACCTGGTGCATTCACAAAGGGCGGACCCCGGTAAGAATGCCGCGACTTTTGCTCCAGTTTCAATTTGCACTTTTTGATTATGGCGCCATGCATGATCGTCGAGAAGAGCGCCTGCTTCATAATCTGGTGTGACTAACCCTTTGAACCCAGCCATAAGAAATGTGTTAAGTCGAAAATGGCCAGCTCAGGCCTGGTATATTCCGTTATTGGCGGTAGCAATGGGGTTGATGATGCTTCGGCCGTTGCTGATGGCTCGCATGTTCGCCCCCTCGGACTTCGCAACTTATAGCGCAGGACTGCTTATTTCCAGCACGTTTTGTATGTTGGGATGTCTGGGCCTGCAGCCGATGTTGCAGCGTCAGATGCCAATGAACCTGATCGCTGGAAAAGAACTGGCGAGTTTGGTTCTGCTGGTTCAGGGCATGCTGGTAGCCCTTCTTTGTGCAATAGTGGCCATTGGCTTGGGCTTCTCGGGGACGTCGATTGCAGGTTTGAGTTCAGAGGGTATTGCGGTCAGTGTGCTACACGGTTTTTCGCAACAGCTTTTTGTTCTCGCCACGGTTGAGAGTCGAAGCCGTGGTGAGCCACTGCGCTTCAGTTTACAAAATCTTTCCAGAGCGACCTTGGTGGTGGGTGGCGCGATTGTCGTCGCATGGCAGCTCCGATCACCGAATATTACGCTGCTTGTGGAGGCTCTGTTATCGTTACTTGTGAGCTGGCGGATCACTGAAAAAGTATTAGGGGGAGCCCCCATCCGGTTTCGGGCTCTGTTTAATCTGGTTGTACGCAGAATCCCGAAAATTCGCTGGCCGGATGCGCTGGCATTGATGGCGGTGATGTTGGTCGGGTTTGCGTTGACCAATCTGGATCGTTGGCTTGCGGCAAGTTGGCTGCCCACCCATCAGTTTGCATCGTATGCGTTTGCATGGATATTGTTGACCGCATCTCAGTCAGTTCAGTCAATTATTAACTCGTCGGTTTATCCCTCCCTCGCGAGGCGTTATGCGGTCCATGGCCGATCGTCAAGCTTCCGGCTGGCTGCCGGCGCCAGTGTTTTGTTCATTAGTGCCAGCGCAATCCTCGCTGGGCCTATGAATTATGCGCTCTCTGTTTTAATTTCGACCTGGTTTACTGAATACCGCTCCTCACTCCCCTTGATTCCGGTATTCATGGCTGTTGCCGTCGTGCGTTTATCCGATTTTTGGTCAAGCCATCTGATCATCATCGGCCAGGAACGGTTGCTGCTTTTTATCAATATCTCCGTTGGAACATGCGTTTCGATAATTTGGTTCGGTTCAGGGCAGTTTGAGGCTGATGAGAGTGAGTTTTTTATGCGATTGGCTTGGTTGGCATTGACTCTGTCCATCGTCAATTATTTCTTCGTGCTTTGTGCCGCAATTCGATTCAGGAGATAACAGTGATCAGGCTACATCATTTGCGAAATTTGTTCTTCTGGCGGTGGTGGACGTTTGTTCGGTTTCTGCTCAGGAGAGTAAGGGTGGATCCGTCAGCGATTTTGAATGGACAGTTTGAGAGATTCCGGTTTCAACCAAGAGTCAAAGTTGGCGCCCGGGTCCGAATGCTGGTTACGGGAAATGGGGAAATTAACCTGGAAGAGGGCGTTTGGCTGGCCCACGATGTAGAAATGGAAACATCGAGCAGAGTTTCGATTGGAGCGGGTACAACAGTTCAGCGTAGGGCAACCATTAACGGTACTGTCAGTATTGGGGAAGGATGCATTATTGCTCCGAATGTTTTTGTTTCATCTGGGACACACCCATTTAGGCAATACCCTGAAAGGCCTATACGGGAGCAAGAGCAGATTATTATTGAAAAGGAAGGGAGCCTATCGTCTCTGGATCGTCCGATCAATATTGGTGACGATTGTTGGCTTGGTGTCAATGTGGTTATTTGTCCCGGAGTTAGCATTGATAAAGGGAGTGTGATTGGCGCAAATTCTGTCGTTATTGAAAACGTGCCGGAAAATTCTGTTGTTGCCGGAGTGCCCGCAAAAGTAATTGGTGGGCGTTTTCAATAAGTTTCATTGCAAAGTTGAAAAGGAAGCTTTGCCTTTATTTATTCAGTCGTTCTAATCCTGAATTATAAGTCATATGAGTTTAAAGCTTGGAAATTGTAAATGATTAAGCACTTTCTGTTTGTTTGGGGGGCTTATTGGGTCTTTGTTCTATTTCTACCTGTAGAAGGTATATATCCATCTTCTATTTATGCATTTATTTTGCAATTTTTGTTCGTTATCTTTGTTTTGGTTGGATATAGTTGGTTTTTAGTGGCATCCCATGCGGCTAGACCTCCTATGTGGGGGCGCTATCAGCCAAAGCATCTTCGGTCGATGATTCGTATTGCGATTTGGCTTTCGATAATAGGAACGATTTGCCTTGTATATGATAAGATCTTTATTCAGGGCATTGATTATAGTAAGGGCATTGCAGTCGCTCGTGAAGCATGGCGAAAAGAGGGCGAGTCTAGACAGGGTGGCATATCATCTGTATTCAGTGTCTTGGGTTATTTACTTGGCAGTGGATATTATGTCGCTGCCGTCTTACTAGTTTTTGGTGGTAAGGCACTAGATACAAAATCACGTTATAAGGCTGTTTTTTCTGTTTTCGTGTTGCTCATGATTAGTTCAGCTCTAGCCGGCGGAAGATCTAATGTGTTGCTACTTGCTGTGTTTGTTGTCGGTACAACTGTTTCTGTAACAGGGTGGTCTTATAAGTATTTATTTAAAAGTATATTTCTCCGGATTTTTGTTTTTCTGCTTCTGATATTTTCATTTTTGTATTTGCTCTACATTTTCGCTGAAAGGGCGGAAGCAACGGGAATAAATGCTTCTTCTTATTTGAGGGGCTTTCTGCCTTACCTCGGGCTAAAGTTAAGCCCATGGTTTGAAGAAAGGCTAGGTTCCGGTGTTATTTCAGATATTACTAGTCTTTTTCTTTTGGCCGCTAGTTACATAACTCATAGTTTTTCAACAACCGCGGCGATAATTGAACATGGACCTGGTGAAAAAATAATTATTTTTTTGCACCCTATGAATATTTTGCATAAGCTGAACCTGATTGATAAGCCGGACAGTTCGTGGTTTCTCGCCGGGCGCTTTCCCTCATTGCCCGGAGCCCTATTTTATCAGTATGGTGCATATGGATTTTCCGTTCTCTCTTTGTTGCTTGGTTTTCTTGGGGGAATGGCTAAATATTTTTATATTTGCCGGCCTGCAAGTATTATATCACTAAGTCTATTTTTAATGATGTATGCTATATTAATTTTGTCGCCCTTATTGTTAGCCGTTGACTTTATGAGTTTCCCATTTGTATTGTGGTCGTTTTTCCTAATTAGTTTCTTGAGTAAAGCGTTTTCTGCATTTCGTATAACATTTAGACCATAGAATTGGAGTATTTTTTGAAGATTGGATTTGCGAATATTTTTTCATTCCGACCTCATGTCGAGCATTTGTTCTACCTTTCGGAACTGATGCGAGAAGCGGGTCATGAAGTTTGTTTTTTGACGTGTGATGCGGCAGTTTCAAACTGTTATGCCCGGGCGATTAAGGGAACAGGAAAAGTCAAGGAGTGCAGTAAATGTATTATTGGGGGAGTGCGGTCTTATACGAATAAAAATACTACTTCAATTGTGGACCAACAGAGCAACTTAACCACGAGTGAATTGGAGCGACTGTCGTTGTCAAGTTCCTGTACGTTATCGCGCACTGAGTCGGAGGCTGAGTGGGATGACCCTGAGGTTGCCAGCATTCGGAAAAGTTTGCATGGGCCTATTGGCTCTGTCTTTGAGAGTGCGAAGCAGTGGATCAGGAATAGCGAATTGGATGCGGTGATCTGTTTCAACGGTCGCATGGATTTGACCAGGGCGGTTACGTATGCGTGTGAATCCATGGGGATACCGTTTATTTCTCACGAGCGTACCTGGTTTGGCGATGGTATTCAGTTGGTGCCGAATGGCAATTGCCTTGGACTCAAGGCGCTGGGAGAACTGGTTGCTGAGTACGATAACAAACCATTGACCGAAACCCAGGCCTGGTTTGCGGGGAAACTCGTGGGCGAACGGTTCTTGCAGAAGAATTCACTGGAATGGCGGGTGTACAACAAGAACCCTGAGCCTGCGCCATGGCCTCTGAATGACCCGGGTAAGCGGGTGCTTGTGGTGCCCAGTAGTAAAAATGAATTTGCAGGCCATGACGACTGGAAAACTGGCTGGGAAGACAATACCAAGGCTCTTGACGATTTGTTCGAGGTTAATGGCATTCGCCCTGAGCAGGTTGTTCTGCGGTGCCACCCAAACTGGTCTGAGAACATTGGTCGCGCGACTGGCGCTCGTTCTCTTAGTTTGTACCGGCAGTGGGCGGAAGCGCGTGGCATACATCTGATCAGTAGTGAGGAGAAGGCCAGTACTTACGATTTAATTCAGCAGTCGGATATTGTCGTCCTCAATGGCGGAAGTTCTGCCGTTGAGGCAGGGGCCTGTGGCAAGCAGGTTGTTTGCCTTGGCCCCTCCACATACGAGAAAGCGGGGTTCGTTCAGGTTTTTCGCTCACGCGCAGAGATGGAGGAGAGGGAACTATTAGAGCTTGACGCCGATACTGTCCGGCGCAAAACCCTTCGATTCCTTTATGTGCGCTCTCACCGGTTCCCGCAGTTTGTTGATTATGTCAAAGCTATAGAAACGACTCGATATCAGTATTTCGCTGGCGCGGATGCCGGAAGAATCATCGAGATGGTAAAAACCGGAAGAATTCCGGCTGACGATCCAACCTACGCCCATACAGAGCAGTTCGAAGACGACGTGTTGGCAGCATTGGCCCGCAGCGACTGGGGAGCGTTAGCTGACCAGCAAGTGCCAGAGCCCAAGGGGGTCCCTTACGAGGTATCCCGAAGGAAGGCTTTCAAGTGGGTCGACGGCTTCAGATCAAAATTTGTCAGAGGAGACAGAGGGTGAGTAACGTCCCGGAACCTAAAGTTTCAGTGATCACTCCTGCCTACAATGCAGCAGCTTTGATTAACAGGACGATCCAGTCAGTAATTGATCAGACCTTTACTGACTGGGAACTGATCATCGTCGATGACTGCTCCACAGATAGCACACGCGACGTTGTAGAAGCCTGGTCTGTAAAGGATAGCCGGATTCGGTTGATAGCACTTGAAAGGAATTTTGGTGGTCCCGCCGGGCCACGAAATGTCGGTGTCGAAATGGCCCGGGGTGAATATGTGGCTTTCCTGGACGCTGATGATATCTGGCACCCGCGAAAACTAGAGATTCAGGTAGCGGTTCTTGATAGCGGTGCTGCGGATTTTGTGTGTTCGCAGATGAAAGATTTCACTTCGCAAGAGAGCATAGAATTTGCGAACATTGGCAAATACGATTTGGAAGCAGTTTCTTTCAGGCAACAAAGCATACGTGCTCGAATTCCAACGTCGAGTGTGGTGGCGCGGCGGGAGTTGTTGAGAGCCCACCCCTTCCGGGAGCTCATCAGTTACAAAGCCGTTGAAGATTACCACTGCTGGTTACGAATGCTTCAGGACACCCCGAAATGCCTTAAGGTGGGCGTGCCGCTGCTCTGTTACCGGAAGATAGAGGGACAGATTTCGGGGTCAAAACTTTACATGATGCGCAAGGTTTTTATGGTGCATCGGGAGTTTCCTGGCCGTTCTTTCTTAGATGCCACGTTTCTCACACTTAGTCATGTGTTTGGCGGGCTTTATTTCAGATATTTCAAGAAGGGGATGTGATATGCGAATTCTGGTAACGGGCGGTGCGGGTTTTCTCGGGTCTCACCTTTGTGAGCGCTTGCTCTCTGAGGGTCACGATGTGTTGTGTGTCGACAACTTCTTTACTGGTCGCAAGCGCAATATCGCGCACCTGATGAATAATCCGTATTTTGAAGTGATGCGACACGATGTCACTTTCCCATTGTATGTTGAAGTTGATCAGATATATAACCTCGCTTGCCCTGCATCTCCTGTACATTACCAGCATGACCCGGTTCAAACGACGAAAACCAGCGTTCATGGTGCAATCAATATGTTGGGACTGGCGAAGCGTCTTGGCGCACGTATTTTTCAGGCTTCAACGAGTGAGGTTTACGGAGATCCGGAGGTTCACCCTCAATCTGAAAGTTATTGGGGCAAGGTAAACCCGATTGGTATTCGTTCCTGTTATGACGAGGGAAAGCGATGCGCCGAGACACTTTTTTTTGACTACCATCGGCAGCACAATCTTCCGATCAAAGTTGCCCGAATCTTCAATACCTACGGCCCACGGATGCACCCTAACGATGGTCGAGTAGTGAGCAACTTTGTGGTTCAGGCGCTGAAAGGCGAAGACATAACGATATATGGAGAAGGGCAGCAAACCCGTAGCTTTTGTTATGTTGATGATTTGATTGAAGGCTTTGTCCGCTTAATGAATTCTCGTGAAGAGTTCACAGGGCCGGTAAATCTTGGTAATCCGAGCGAGTTTACCATTAAGGAGTTAGCAGAACATGTTATCGAATTGACGGGGTCTTCTTCCAAGTTGATTTTTCAGCCACTCCCTCAGGATGATCCCAGGCAGCGTCAGCCGGACATTCAACTCGCTCGGGCGGAACTCAGTTGGAATCCTGCCATTGAACTCGACGAAGGATTACGGAAAACCATCACCTACTTTAATGATTTGCTCGCAATTAAAAATCTGGACTGAGTGAGCTAATGGGAAATAAGATTCTAGTTACCGGCGCTACAGGGTTTGTCGGGAGTGAATTGTGCGCTCAACTTGCTGTAGCCGGTAACAGTATCGTTGGCGTGGGACGATCCGCTATGAAAGCCGGTCTTTCAGGCGTGACCTATAGTCGTCTGGATCTGGAAGCCGATGACCTGGACGAAGAGCTTATCCAGAATGTCGATTGCGTTGTGCACCTCGCGGGGCAGGCACACGGCAAAGGAGGGGGCGATAGGCAGGAATTGGACGGTTTCCGGCGCACGAATGTAGATGTGTCATTAAGGTTGGCCAGGCAGGCTGTTGCGGCAGGTGTTCGTCGATTTGTGTTTGTGAGCTCCATAGGTGTGCACGGTACAGTGACTCATGGCGCAGCAGTCTCCGAGACTAGCCCTTTCAAACCCGATTCGCCTTATACCGTGTCGAAAATGGAAGCGGAGCTTGAGCTAACCAAATTGTTTGATGAAGCCGGTTCGTCTGAGCTCACTATCGTGCGTCCGCCACTGGTGTACGGTGCAACAGCACCGGGGAACTTCAAGAGCCTACTGAAACTGGCGAATTCATCGGTTCCATTGCCTTTTGGTTTGTGCTTTAACCGGCGAAGTCTGATTTCGTTGGCGGCGCTGGTCGATTTTTTAATGGTGTGTACTCATCATCCTGGAGCCGGCAACCAATCCTTCGTTGTGGCTGATTCTTCTGTTGTCTCTACTAGGGAGATAGTGACGTCGCTAAGATGTGGTATGAACAGAGCCGCGAGACTAGTGCCTGTGCCGCCAGCAGTGATGGCCGGTGCGCTTGGATTTTTGGGAAAGCGGGAAATGTACAACCAGCTTTTTCGTAATCTGGAGATCGACAATCAAAAAGCGAAAACTTTGGTTGACTGGATGCCTTGCGAAAATACGGCAAGAGAGCTTGCGATAATAGGTAAGCTTTATGCAATTTCGTGCATTTGACGCAATTTTTGTTACGGGATTCTAGGCGAAAATGAAAATAGTAGTAGTTGGTACTGGTTATGTGGGGCTATCGAACGCGGTTTTGCTGTCGCAAAAAAACGAGGTTATTGCTCTTGATATTGATGCACATCGGGTTGCGATGGTGAATGCGCGCCGATCGCCAATAGAAGATGCTGAGATTGAAACATTTTTGACTTCGAGACAGCTGAACCTTGAAGCCACTACCGACAAGGTGTGGGCCTATAGAAATGCAGCGTTCGTGATCATCGCAACCCCGACAGATTACGATCCTGAAACTAACTACTTCAATACAAAGACCATAGAGTCTGTGATTTCGGATGTTATTGCGATCAATCCGGATGCACTGATGGTTATCAAATCGACCGTTCCGGTTGGTTATACGAGTATGGTAAGGGATAAGTTCGGGACAGAAAACATCATCTTCTCACCTGAATTCCTGCGAGAAGGGCGTGCCCTTCATGACAATTTGTATCCTTCACGAATCGTCATCGGTGAACGGTCGGGAAGAGCTCAAACCTTTGCCAAGTTGTTGTGTGATGGTGCCGTAAAGAAAGAAATTCCTACTCTGTTCACGGAATCGACGGAAGCTGAAGCTATCAAGTTGTTCGCGAACACTTACCTTGCCATGCGAGTTGCCTTTTTTAATGAGCTGGATACCTATGCTGAGACTCATGGGCTGGATAGCCTGCAGATTATAAACGGCGTATGTCTGGACCCACGGATTGGGAATTTTTACAACAACCCCTCGTTCGGTTACGGCGGTTATTGCCTGCCAAAGGACACGAAGCAGTTGTTGGCTAACTATTCGGAAGTACCGCAAAACCTGATCAAGGCGATTGTGGATGCCAATACCACCAGAAAAGACTTTATTGCTGAAGCGGTCATACAAAAAAAGCCCAAGTGTGTTGGGATTTATCGTTTGATTATGAAATCGGGGTCAGACAATTACCGGGCTTCTGCGATTCAGGGTGTGATGAAAAGAATTAAAGCTAAAGGGATTGAGGTTGTAGTTTTTGAGCCGGTCATTGAGGAGAGCGAATTCTATGGCTCGGAAATTCTTAATGATTTGGAGCAATTTAAGGAGAAATGCGATGTTGTGATATCCAACCGCATGGTGCCTGAATTATTGGACATTAGAGACAAGGTCTATACTCGTGATTTATTCGGCAATGACTAACGAGGAAGAAGCAGGATTGAAACTGTTCATTACAGGTATCAAGGGGTTCGTGTGATTCGTTTTTTCGATGTTTTCTTTGCTTTGTTGGGTCTGACATTTGGTTTTCCGTTGCTACTGCTTTTGATTCTTGTTGGTCTCTTCGACACAGGTTCTCCTATTTTTAGACAGGTGCGGGTAGGCCGAAATAAAGTGCCGTTTATACTGGTGAAATTCCGTACCATGTCTGTCAACACAGCGTCGGTTGCCAGTCACCTGGCGAGCAGTTCGTCCATCACCAAATTTGGGCATTTTTTGCGCCGTACCAAGCTGGATGAGTTGCCGCAGCTTTGGAATGTGTTGAAAGGTGAGATGAGTCTTGTGGGGCCTCGCCCTTGCCTGTTTAACCAGGAAGAGCTGATTCAGGAGAGGGAACAGCGCGGGGTGTTAGCCGCCAGGCCGGGCGTGACCGGTTTGGCACAGGTTAATGATATTGATATGTCTACGCCTAGCCTACTCGCAGAAACGGATGCCAAAATGCTGACGAATCTGACGGTGGCAGCCTACTTCAAATATATTTTGATGACGGTGTCGGGCAAAGGCTCTGGCGATCGTGTTCCGGGTCGGGAGTAATTTTGCTCCATCGGCCAGGAAGGTCAGGGGTCACTATGTTTAACGCATTTCTTCAATTGTCCCGTTTCAAAAAACGTGTAATTTCCTTATCCGTGGACTTTATCGCGCTTTCCTTTGCGCTATGGGCCTCTTTTGCGTTGCGCCTCGACGTGGCCTTGTGGGAGCCCAATAAGGGTCAGTTGCTGATTTCTATGCTTACAGTGGTGTTTACGCTGGGCGTTTTTGTTCGCCTTGGCTTATACCGCGCGGTTATTCGTTACATGAGTGACCGGGCCTTCATAACCATCATCACCGGCGTTGCCGCTTCTGCTTTGTTGCTGGTGGTGCTTAGCTACGGTTTGAATGTGTTTGTCCCTCGTTCTGTTCCGCTGATTTACGCCGCACTGGCGTTCATTTTTGTGGGCGGTAGCCGCATGAGCATGCGGATGCTGGTTCAATACTCGTCTGGGCGCGACAAAGAGCGCGTAGCCATTGTGGGCACTGGTAAAACCGCTGTTCAGCTGGCGAAAGCCCTGCAGCAAGGTGACGAATACCACCCTGTCATGTTCATAAGTCTGATACCTGGCAACCACAAAACCTTAATTGTGGGTTTGCCGGCGTTTGCGTTGAGCCATTTAAAAGAGGCTGTGAGCAGCCACGGTGTTCAGCGCCTGTTGTTGGCGGTGGGTGCGGATATGGATGTAAATCGTCGCGAATTGTTAACGCAGCTGGAAAAATTGAATTTGCCGGTACAAACCGTTCCGTCGTTCAGTGAAGTAATCGCCGGCCAGGCGCGCATTAATGACATTCGCGATCTGGAAATTGAAGACCTGCTAGGGCGTGATCCGGTGCGACCAGACAACGCTCAGGTGGCATCGTCGCTGTTCGAACGCTCGGTTATGGTGACGGGCGCAGGTGGCTCGATTGGTTCTGAGTTGTGCCGGCAGATTATTCGCCATCAGCCAAAATGTCTGGTGCTGTTTGAACAGTCCGAATTTGCGTTATACGCCATCGAGCGCGAGCTTCAGCAGATCAATCGGGTGGAAGGTCTGAACGTGTGTGTTCACCCGCTGTTGGGCAGTGTGGTGCACCGCCGCCGTTGTGAAGCAGTCATGCGATCCTTTGGGGTGCAAACGGTGTACCACGCGGCGGCTTACAAGCATGTGCCGCTGGTAGAGCACAATGTGATTGAGGGTGTGCAGAACAACGTGTTTGGCACGTTGCACACGGCCGAGGCGGCTGTGGCGGCGGGTGTTGAGTTGTTTGTGCTGATTTCGACCGATAAGGCGGTAAGGCCCACCAATGTAATGGGTGCCAGTAAGCGCATGGCGGAGTTGGTGTTGCAGGGGCTGGCGCAGCGCCAGAGCGACACGGTTTTCTCTATGGTGCGTTTCGGTAACGTGCTGGGCTCGTCTGGGTCTGTGGTGCCTTTGTTCCGGG
>Ga0307487_1001057_pt1 | contig 20212 bp, 11 predicted proteins | sample CBIW12metaG_FD_203665 | JGI IMG/M metagenome (GOLD analysis project Ga0307487, IMG submission 203665) | Sea-ice brine microbial communities from Beaufort Sea near Barrow, Alaska, United States - CBIW 1.2 | ecosystem: Environmental > Aquatic > Marine > Coastal | place: USA: Alaska | collected... | reverse complement strand
GAAAATAGATTATGGACCCATGAATTGAGTTTTTTAACCTTGCTGAAAATAGGAATAAGCACCAATTATTTACGGGGATTGGCGTTGATCGCCGCTTTTTTTACCACTATTTACAATGAAGTAAGTACAGTATCTGAAGAACATTCTGAAACTATTCAGAAATATTTGGACCAATTGCCCGGTCCTATGGAATCGGTTTCAATTTTTATGTCAATCGCAATTATTGTACTGTTTCTGAGTGTTTTGATAACCGTTGCCGAAGTTTTTATCAAATATTTCAATTTAAAATTAACCCAAACAAAGGATAGCCTTGAATTGGAAATGGGCTTAAAGACCAATACAAAAGTTACATTACAGCCAAGGCGTGTGCAATTATTGCAGGTAATCACAAACCCTGTCCAGAAATGGCTGAATTTGTACGAAGTGCGTATTTCCCTTGCAAACAGTGAAGATGAGCTTCAGAAAAGTAAAATTAAAATCCCGGGCCTTGATCAGGCCACAGTTTCCAAGGTAAATTCATTTTTGTATAGCGGCGAATCCAGCGATTTTGGAGAAAGCTTTTCGCCAGATAAGATCTTGTTGGTGAGACGCTTAATTATTGCATTGGTTCCCGCCCTGGCGAGTTATTTTGCAGTATTTTTTGTGGATGCCATATCTTTTACAACCTGGCTTTTGCTCGCCGGAATCTATGCCGTTATCGCGATAACCTGGCAGATTTTAATGTTCAGATCATTAAAGTTGATTATTTCTGAAGATTTTGTTTTTAGGAAATACGGTGTCTGGAATAAAACAGAAGAACGTTTTGAGATTTACAAAGTTCAATCCATAAGCGTATTTCAGCCTTTATGGTATGAAAAAAAGAACCTGGTAAATATTATTTTTCATACCGCCGGGGGAGATATTTCATTTAGGACAGTAAACAAAAATATCCTTCCGTATATAAATTATATGTTTTATAAAATTGAATCGAATTCACGAAGCTGGATGTGAAGTACGAAGTTAGAAGTACGAAGTTAGAAAATAGAAAATAGAAAAAAGAGGAGAGAGAAAAGACTTTTGAAAGGGGCTAAAAAGACGGAAGACGGGAGACCGGAGACGGAAGGAAAAAGAAGTTAGAAGTACGAAGTTAGAAAAGGAAAATAGAGTAGAGAGAAAAGACTTTTGAGAGGAGCTAAAAAGACAGAAGACTGCAGACCGGAGACGGAAGGGAAAAGAAGTTAGAGTTACGAAGTTAGAAGTTCGAAGTTATAGGGTTTTTAGGTCCTGAATTTTGAATAGAAGGTAAGCCACGAATGCACTAATATTTTTATTTTCTGAAGAATTTTTAATCTTTGGAAGGGAAAACCAAAATGGTAGGATACGCCACTACAATTTTTTTTTTATTAGTGCATTCGTGGCTTTTATTTTTAGTCCTGAATCTTAAATTTTGAATCGAAATAATTGCCACGAAATACACCCATTTTCATTCGTGCATTCGTGGCTTTTATTTTAAGTCCTAAATTTTGAATTTATCCGAAGCGTAATTATTTCAAAGCAGGAAATTTCTCCGGAGCTGATTCATTCATAATTGAATAGATCTTTTCAAAAATGTCTTCGGCTGAAGGTTTTGAGAAATAATCCCCATCTGTTCCGTAAGATGGCCTGTGCGCTTTGGCAGTGAGGGTTTGAGGTTTGCTGTCCAGATGAAGATAGGCATTTTGCACCTCCAGGATATTTTGAAGGATATATGCTGAAGCGCCTCCGGGAACATCTTCATCTATCACCAAAAGCCTGTTTGTTTTTGCGACGCTCTTCACTATGTCTTTATTTATATCTAACGGAAGCAGGGATTGCACATCGATTATTTCAGCATGGATTCCCACTTCTTCCAGGTCCCGAGCGGCTTCTTCCACCAATCTTAAGGTAGAACCATAAGAGACCAAAGTAATATCTGTTCCTTCTTTGATGGTTTCAACAACTCCAATGGGCGTTCTGAATTCCCCAAAATTATTCGGAAGTTTTTCTTTTAACCTGTATCCGTTCAGGCATTCTATTACCAATGCAGGCTCATCGCCTTCCAGTAAGGTATTGTAAAACCCTGCTGCTTTGGTCATATTTCTCGGAACAAGAATATGGATGCCGCGCAATAAATGCACAAGGGCTCCCATAGGCGATCCGCTATGCCAGATCCCTTCCAATCTGTGGCCGCGCGTTCTTACAATAAGCGGGGCTTTTTGTTTCCCTTTTGTGCGATATTGCAGGGTTGCAAGATCGTCACTCATGGTTTGAAGCGCATAGAGAATATAATCTAAATATTGAATTTCGGCAATTGGTCTTAAACCTCTCATAGCCATTCCAATTCCCTGGCCCAAAATGGTCGTTTCCCGTATTCCGGTATCGGCAACCCGAAGGGAACCATATTTGTTCTGAAGTCCTTCCAAACCTTGGTTCACATCGCCAATTTTACCGGTATCTTCCCCAAAGATCAAGGTTTCAGGATGGGTTTCAAATATTTTGTCAAAATTATCCCGAAGTATAATTCTCGCATCTACTTCCCTGGCTTCATTGGAATAGGTTGGTTTCACTTCTTTAACAGACAAAGCATTTTGATTGGACTCACTGTAAAGATTACTGCTGAAATCACGTTGGGACCCAGAGGTATAAGCATCAATCCAGGCGATTAACTGTTTTTTTGCATCGTTTTTTGATCCTATCAAATAGTGAAGGCTTTTCCTGGCTGCCATCAAAATTTCTTTCTTTATTGGATCTTTTATTTCAGAAAGTTCATTTCTTAAGGATAAAATAGCATCTTTTTTATCGCTGTTTTTAGCTGCATTTTCCAGAAGGGGAAGAAGTTCTTTCTGCTTTTTTATCATAGGTTGGGTGTAAGCGATCCAGGCCGTTTTTTTCCCATCCCTAACTTGTTTTTTTATTTCCTGATCTATGGATTCCAATTCCTCCCGGGTGGAAAAGTTGTTCTGAATAACCCATTCCCTGAATTTGACATTACAGTCAAATTCGCGTTCCCAGGCCAGGCGATCTTCATTTTTGTAACGTTCCTGTGATCCGGAGGTAGAATGTCCCTGTGGTTGGGTAAGTTCCCTAACGTGAATTAACACCGGAACATGTAATTCCCGGGCAATTTCAGCCGCTTTTTCGTAAGCTTCGATCAGGGCCGGGTAATCCCAACCGTTTACAACTATAATTTCGTAGCCTTTATTTTCTTCATCTCTTTGAAAACCTTTCAGGATCTCAGAGATATTTTCTTTTGTTGTTTGATGTCTTGCATGGACCGAAATTCCATATTCATCGTCCCAAACGCTAATTACCATTGGCACCTGCAATACTCCCGCGGCATTGATGGTTTCCCAAAAATGGCCTTCGCTGGTGCTGGCGTTCCCTATGGTTCCCCAGGCAATTTCATTTCCATTTTCCGAAAATTTTTCAGCGTTGATCCCGTCAACATTTCTGTAAATTTTTGATGCCTGTGCCAAACCTAAAAGCCTGGGCATTTGGCTGGCAGTAGGTGAGGTATCGGCACTGGAATTTTTTTGCTGCATCAAATTTTTCCAACTTCCGTCCTCATTTAAACTATGGGTGCCAAAGTGTCCGCCCATTTGCCTACCGGCAGACATGGGTTCGTTTCCAATTGAAGAATCGGCATACAAACCTGCGAAAAAGTTCTCGATGCTCAATGCTCCAATGGCCATCATAAAGGTTTGATCGCGATAATATCCAGACCTGAAATCCCCGTTTTTAAATGCTTTGGCCAGGGCCAGTTGCGGGATTTCTTTTCCATCGCCAAAAATTCCGAATTTTGCTTTTCCCGTAAGCACTTCCCGTCTTCCCAGCAAGCTGCATTCCCGACTGGTGACAGCAATTTTATAGTCCTTTAAAACCTCCGTTTTAAAGTCCTCAAAAGAAATGGATATTTTTGTTGGTGTTTCGATTTGCATGGAATTAGTTTGAATAAATGCGTTCAATAAAAACAAATGTAACAAAAACTAAGCGTAAATGCAATTCATCAATTAGTCAGTTTTTTTAGAATTTTTTCTGAAATAGCTGAAATGAGTGTAAATTTTATAATAATAGTAATAAAATTGGGTGAAAATTACGAATTATATAATGCTCCTAATAATTTTCAGCTAAATTTAAGCCGGGAATACCCGCTGTTAAATCTTTATTAATACCATTCCCTGGTGAATAATTTAATAAGGGTGTTGATGTCTAAGGTAACAATGAACCTTATTTTTTGGTCGTAATTTTTTTGGCCAATTTCCCAACCTAAATTGGAATATACCGGGAAATACAATTCAAAATAATCAGCCACCATACTCACGCGTATGCCAGAATCGTATAAAAATTTTGCGTTGTCTCCCTTGTTTTTAACCACTCCGGCATCGCCGTAGGCAAAGATCCATTTCCAAATATTGGTGCTCGCATTCACCGTTGAGATCCATTGGTTTGCAAATTCAGGTTGCAGTTGGGATTTAAAGCCTCCTTCAGCAGGAATAATTTGCTGACTGAAAAGTCCGCTGTCCTGGCTTCTTCCGTAGTAATTGTAATCAAAGAGATAATCTGTAGGGCGATCCAGCGCAAAACTGAAAAAATCATTATCCTGCTCGTCGTTATATAAAAAGGTTCCCGCGTAAAATCTTAAATTCATCTGGCGGTTATTTCTGAAAAGTTTTCTGTATTCCAGGTTCAATGCGATTTTGCTGAAATTTTTTGCGATTTGATAATCCAGGCTTCCTGAAATATAATCCACCAAATTCGTATCGCTATATCGGTAACTGATGTCTACCACATTATAATCCGGTTGTTTTACAGGATTTACGGGATTGAGATCCCGTTTCACATTTACGTTCCTAATTAAAAGTCTTTGGCGCTCATTGTCCCTTAAATTTGAATTCCGGTAATAAAAAGCCATAAAAGGGGAAGTTTTCTGGTAAAACAAATCAAAACCATAAGAATACCGATTGCCGCTAAACCCATATACAAGAGCGTATAAATTTTGATTTTCATAATAATGGGTGTTGCTTATAGATGCAGATCCCACAATTGTTTTGCTGTTGAAACCAAATTTAGGCGATATTTTATAATTGAAATTTCTGCTTAAAATAGTTTTATTATACAATTTAGGTCCTATGGAAATCCCATCGTACAGGTTGTAATCAAACTCCGGCATAAAAAACATTTGGTTGTAATGTGGGTCTTCAACATCCTGAAGCAACCTGAATTGAATTGGTTTATTTAATAATGTAGTTACTCCCTTGTAATTATTGCGCTGATTTACTTCCGGTATAATTCCTTCATAATTTAATGCCAGCCTTTCTATGCTGTCCCTGGGAATGCTGATCTTTTTGGTTTCATCAATATCTTCAACCCAGGTCTTAAAAACGATATTTCCGTCCTTAAGGCCATATAAGGAAACCGGCATTTTATTGTCCCGTTTATTCTTTATGGTTACTTCTAAAGAATCAGGGGTTTTAATAACCTTTTTGATCTTAAAATCTATTTTTTTATTGGTAGCCACATAATCCTCGTAGAACCAGTTGAGGTCCTTTTCTGAATTTTTTTGTAAAATACGCACAAAGTCCTTTTCACTGGCGGACTTTAAAAGATACTCCTCATAAAATTCTGAAATTGAATTCTTTACTTCTTCTCCTCCCAGGAAATCGTCTATATAGTTTAAACCTATTCCGGCCTTGTATGTATTGGATATATTTGAATTAAATTTCACCAGGGAATCCTGCGAGATACGAAGCGGTTGATCCATATCCATCCTGGCCATATGCAAGTATAGCAAAGGGTATTGATCGTTGAATTCAAGATCGGCAGCATGTAACCAGCGAATTCCAATGATGTTGCTAAAACTTCCCAAAAGTTTCATTTTCGGATAGTAATTATCGACATAATCCTTCATCAGGGAGATTTGAATGGCATCATAAACCCATTGATCTTCCCGTGGATTTAAAAAAACAGTATTCCTCAGGTAGTTTGCGGTAATCACTTTTAACTGCTTAATATCATACTGAAATCCATCCGGAAAGGGCCTGAAAAAACCGGGTAACTGGTTTAATCCGTAAACCGGATTTGTGAGGTAATCATCTTTGGTTACCATCAAAGTTTTATGGGGATACGGGCCAAGCCGAATTTCCAGGAATTTAAGGATCCTGTTTAAAACATATCCTTTCATTCCTATTATCAGGCCATCATCATCCAGATTGGTCAATACATCTCTTGAATTGACATCGAAAACTTCAAATTTATAAGTTTTGGTGAGGTATAACTCTGATGATATTATATTTTCTCCCGATAAATAAGTGGTTTTGAATTCATCTTCGGTCACCATTCGGTCCATTTTGAGCGGGGAAGCCACATATAAATAGGGACGGGTCGATAATTTTAATTTTAAACTGACGGGAGTGGTGAATTGATCGCGTAAATTTTTATCGCTGTAAATTTGCCATTTGCCATCATATACGGCTGGAGTAATGTACCAGTATTTGAGTTTAAAATTCCCCAGATCGTCATATCCGTATTTTGTAAATTTTTCTGAAGGGATTTTAACCTGATATAATAATTGAATAGACACTTTTTCGCCGGGAGGTAAAGGTTGGTCCAAAGTTACCCGAATTATATCCGGAAGGCCCCCGGGCCTGTTCCAGGTGTAGTTAACCGAATCTTTATTTGTAATGCTGTAAATCTTGGTAAATCCCCTTTCTTCAGGTTTCGAAAAATGAAACCGCCTTAAATAATCCTCGGCAAACCTTTGTGCCAGCGGGGTGGTTTTGTCCTTAAAACTATTGGCCCAATCGTTTAAATAAATTATGGAAAGCTCTTTTGAACTGGTATTTTCATATTCAATTTCCTGCCGTATATCGAAAATATGCGTAGAATCGTTTAAAACAGCGGCAATATTCATGCTGGTTTGCCCAAATCCAGGATTTATCCATAGACATCCAATTGCCAAAAAAAGAAAAAGTTTGATATTCAACTTACTATAAAAATTAAATAATTAATAAACAACATTGAATTTCAGGTTAAGATAATTAAAGAAAAAAACACCTTTAAATTAAATTTCATATTTTTAACAAATCAGTTTCTAAAATTTTTAGTGCCTGAAATAATGTAGGGCTCAATTTTGCGTGATATAAGCAGCTAAAGTCACTTTATGTACTAATTGGTTTATAATATTTTCATTAAAAATTAGGACTCAGATTGTATTCACCATAAAACTTATCGAGGATTTCAATAACTTCATCTTCGGTATCAACTAATTTAATAAGATCCAGATCTGCTTCATTTATATTTTCAAAGGACTGCATAACCGTGCTGCGGATCCAATCTATCAATCCGCCCCAAAATTCGGTTCCCACCAGAATAATAGGGAATGCATCTACTTTATTGGTTTGAATCAGGGTAATTGCTTCAAAAAGTTCGTCCATAGTTCCAAATCCGCCAGGCATCACCACAAAACCCTGGGAGTATTTTACAAACATTACCTTTCTGACAAAGAAATAATCGAAATCCAGGCTTTTATTTCCATCTATATAAGGATTGTCATGTTGTTCAAAAGGCAGGTCAATGTTGAGCCCAACCGAGGTGCCACCGCCAAGGTGCGCCCCTTTGTTACCTGCTTCCATAATTCCCGGACCGCCACCGGTAATTACGCCGTAGCCGTGATCAACAATTTTTTTGGCGATTCTCTCGGTTAACTTATAATAATTTTGATCTGGTTTTGTGCGGGCAGAACCAAAGATTGAGACACAGGGACCAATTTGGCTCAGCTTTTCGTAGCCTTTTACAAATTCCCCCATTATTTTAAAAATCGCCCAGGAATCGTTGGTCTTAATTTCGTTCCAGGCTTTATTTCCTTGTTGTGCTCTCATCCTAATTCTTATCGATTGCGTTGTTATTTAAAGTTTCGCGTTTTATTTAAAATTGCAAGTATTATCAAAATATGTAAAAAACCTTCGAATTTTCCGGAAGAATTTTATTATTCCACTTTTTAGCCACTAATTCACGGATAAAATGTTTTACAACATTCCGAAAATCTATTATTCGTTTTTTATTAAAGTGACGGGAATATATTGAACATAAAATTATATGACAATATAGGTGTCAACTTAATAGTCTTTCATCTATTATCTTTATTCTTTCGTCTGGTTAATAGTGGCTTTTTTTATCCTTTTATTAAAAAACATAATGCTCACGAACTTAATAATTCAATTTTACTAAATCCACTTTATTTTAATTCTTTTCTCAAAAAATGTGAAGTGTAACTCTTTTTATGCTTGGCAACTATTTCCGGGGTCCCGGAAACAATGATCTCTCCGCCGTTTTTTCCTCCCTCATACCCAATATCGATGATATGATCGGCCATTTTTATCACATCTATATTGTGTTCAATTATCAAAACAGTGTTTCCTTTATCGGCCAATTTATTCAACACATCCATCAATACACGTATATCTTCAAAATGTAAGCCTGTAGTTGGTTCGTCAAGTATATAAAAGGTGTTCCCGGTATCCCGTTTTGAAAGCTCGGTTGCCAGTTTTATCCGTTGTGCCTCTCCTCCGGAAAGAGTGGTGCTTTGTTGTCCCAGGGTGATATAACCCAGGCCAACATCCTGAATGGTCTTCAATTTGCGATGGATCTTGGGGATAAGTTCAAAATAACCAATAGAATCATCAATGGTCATTTCCAAAATATCTGATATGGATTTTCCCTTGTACCTTATTTCCAGCGTTTCCCGGTTGAATCGTTTTCCCTGGCAGGTTTCGCATTCTACATAAACATCGGGAAGAAAATTCATCTCAATAACCCGCAATCCACCGCCACGACAGGTTTCACAGCGCCCTCCTTTTACATTAAAGCTAAATCTTCCGGGTTTATATCCCCGTATAAGCGCTTCCGGGGTTTTTGCGTACAGATTTCTTATTTCTGAAAAAACTCCCGTATAAGTCGCTGGATTCGATCTCGGGGTCCGGCCAATAGGGGATTGATTGATGTCTATTACCTTATCTATATGTTCCAGGCCTTTAATGCTCTTATAAGGCATTGGCACTTTTACCCCATTAAAATAAAAAGCGTTCATAATGGGGTAGAGGGTCTCGTTGATAAGGGTAGATTTCCCGCTGCCGGATACTCCTGTAACCGCGATCATTTTTCCCAGCGGAATTTTTATCGAAACATTTTTAAGGTTGTTTCCGGTCGCGCCACTTAGAGTTATAAATTTCCCATTCCCTTTTCTTCTTACTTTGGGAACTTCAATTTTTTTGGTCCCGTTTAAATAAGCAGCCGTAATGGTATCGTGTTTTTTAATTTCGGCAGGAGTTCCCTGGCTGATGATCTCCCCTCCGTGTTTTCCGGCATGCGGACCAATATCAATTACGTGGTCTGCGCGCTCTATCATATCCTTATCGTGTTCCACCACGATCACAGAGTTTCCAAGATCCCGAAGTGAAACCAGGGAATTGATCAGTTTTTCGTTGTCCCGCTGGTGCAGGCCTATGCTGGGTTCGTCCAGAATATACAAAACCCCTACGAGCTGGGAACCAATTTGGGTTGCCAGGCGAATGCGCTGTGCTTCCCCACCGGAAAGGGATTTTGATCCCCGGTTTAAGGATAAATAAGTCAGGCCAACATCTATCAAAAATTGAAGGCGGGTCCTGATCTCTTTTATAACTTCTGAAGCGATTTGAAGTTGCTTCTGAGTTAGGTTGTCGCTTAACTTCGCAAACCAATCGGCAAGATCGGTAATATCCTTTTCTGCCAATTCGGCAATGTTCTGATGGTTTATCTTAAAATAGAGCGATTCCTTTTTTAACCTTGTTCCCCCGCAATCCGGACAAACAATTTTGTCCATATATTCTTTTGCCCAACGTTTTAAAGAAGTTGAGTCATTCGTGTTGAAGGTGGTTTCAATAAAAGTTGCGACTCCTTCAAAATCAATTTTAAAATCGCGGGTAATTCCCAGTGCCTTGGATTCTTTGGAAAATTTTTCCTTTCCGCCAAATAATATCATATCCAGGGCTTCCTGCGGAATTTTATTAACGGGGTCGCTCAATTTGAAATCAAAGCGTTCGGCAATAAGTTCCATTTGGGAAAAAACCCAATTCTTTTTTTGTGGCCCATGAGGAACCAGGGCACCCCCTTTTATGGACTTTGTCCTGTCCGGAATAAGCTTGTCTATATTCACCTTATGAAGCGTGCCAATCCCGCTGCAGGTTGGACAGGCGCCCTTGGGAGAATTGAAGGAAAAATTGTTTGGTTCCGGATTGGGGTAGGAGATCCCGGTGGTGGGGCACATTAAGTTTCGACTGAAATAGCGAATTTCCCCGCTCTCCTGTTCCAAAACTATCAGCACATCATCGCCGTGGTACATGGCCGTTTTTATGCTTTCATCCAGCCGCTTTTGGGCTTCAGCATTTTCGTCAATCTTTAAACGATCCACCACAATTTCAATCTCATGGATCTTGTACCTGTCCAGTTTCATTCCTTTTACTAAATCCTGGATCTCGCCATCTGCCCGAACTTTTACAAATCCCTGTTTTGCAATTTGTTCAAAGAGTTCGCGATAATGCCCTTTTCTGGACCGAACCACGGGCGCCAGGATGCTAATGCGTTTTTCGTGAAAGTTTTCAAGGATCAGCTTCTTTATTTGTTCGTCGTTATAGCTCACCATTTTCTCGCCGGTATTGTAACTGTAGGCATCGGCGGTGCGGGCAAACAACAATCGCAGGAAATCGTAAATTTCGGTGATGGTGCCCACGGTACTTCGCGGGTTCTTGCTGGTGGTTTTTTGCTCTATAGCAATAACCGGGGACAATCCTTCAATTTTATCGACATCGGGACGCTCCAGTCCGCCAAGGAATTGGCGGGCATAGGAGGAAAAAGTTTCAATATAACGCCGCTGGCCTTCGGCATAAATAGTGTCAAAAGCCAAAGAGGATTTTCCGGATCCCGAAAGGCCTGTAATCACAACCAATTTTTCACGGGGAATCGTGACATCAATATTCTTTAAATTATGGACCCGTGCCCCTAATACTTCAATGTTTTCTTCCGCTTTAGCCATATTTTTATTCAAGGCTGCAAAGGTACTTAAACTGTTGCTAATTAAAAAGAAAGCCGTTCCCGTGTGCTGTTAATTAATGGAATTTTATATTCAGGATTTTATAACGAGAATTATTATGTGACAAAATTGTTTCCGGGACAGGTTAAAATATCAAAAATTAGGTTTCTTGACTCCCATATTTTTTATGCTCATCCTCATTTATATTAAAATTTGGATTCAATTAACCCTTTATCCATAAAAATGAAATGGAAATCCCTATTTTAAATTGATATTTGTCAGGAAAATATTACTTTATTTTTTTAGAAGTATGGGTAATTTCCCCTATATTTAATAATCCCAATAATTTTCTCCAATCCCCCCGGAAAAAAATAAAATCCCCACTTGAAGGTTTTGCCGGTTTTACCGGAGCATAAAAGTTTATCCCCCCTCTTAATCATTTTTTGTGCCGTTGCCCCGGCGCAGGAAAACAGTTGTACCCAAATCACCAGCTTCTACAAATTCTTTTGGCTGAAATTTTTGTGTATTATTAATTTTTTGAGGGATGAAGACAGATAAAAAACAAATTTTGGTTATCAGCCATCAAGCCGGGCTGATAAACAGTTTAAAAGAGGAATTGAGTTTGCAATTTGATATAAGCACCGTAAACTCCATACATTCCGGATTCCAATCCGCTTTAACTTTATTGCCGGATATCATATTATTGGACCAGACTTCCTTAAGCCTTAAGAGCTTTAAGAATTTAGCCAATTTCAAGTCGACCCATTTCCTGAATAAATGTTGGTTAATAATGTATGCCAACGAGAGCGTTAAGCCTGAAATGGAAAAGTCTTATGGAGATATTGTAAATGAGATCTTTTACACTTCCATTTCCCATATTAAATTATGCGGGAAAATTATCCAGCATGTTAATGCCGAAATACCCTTATCCAATTACTGGAAAGATTCCTTTATGGGGTTGTTCAACCTTCTGGAAAACCCAATGGTCCTATTGGAACAGGAATCTATTGTTGAAATGAACGATGCCTTTAAACAAACCTTTAAAATTCATAAAACAGAAGGACTCAAACTAACCGATTTTGTGGATTGTGAGAACAAGGTAAAGGTGAAGGCGAGCCTGCGAAATTTTGCCAGGGGAAAACATATGAAAGCAGTTGCTAATACAGCACTTCGGTTAAAAAACAATAAAGTTCGCAATGCGAAAATAAGTTTTTCAAAGTTGGATAAAATGATCGATGAGCAATTTATAATGATAATTCATTTTACTGAAGATAAAATTCTTGTCAAAGACAAGATTGGCACAAATTCCACCAATGTTGAAAAATGTTTCGTAGAGAACAGTCATCTCACAGATTTTAGTTTTACCAGAAGGGAAAAAGAAATTATAGGCCTTTTATGCAAAGGCTATAAAACAAAGGAAATTTCTGACACCCTGTTTATTTCTCCAAAAACCATAGAAAAACACCGCGCAAACATTGTTAAGCGAACCAATTCTGAAACCATTTTAGAAAGTATCATCTATGCTATTAATCATAATTTAATAGACTTAAGGCATTAACAAGTAAGCGGTTTAATTAAAATATAAGGGAATTCCCCCATAGGAATAAGACAGAATTAAATCTAGATTTACTTTATAAAATAGTGTCACCCCCACAGACATCTCTTGTTCAGGAATACAAAACCCCAAACATTTTACTGGCGATATTAAGTAGTTCCCCATTTAGGGAGTTTACATAAAGATTTTTATTAACCATTCTATTTATTATTAATTAAAACAATTAAACCATGAAAAATTTTAAATTTTGCATTGCCTATCTGGCAATCTTTGCGATGATCTTTACTTCCTGTAGTAAAGACGAAGTAACCGGCATTCAGGATGACCCGAATACCGAAATGGCCACCATCTCATTTGGAGCCGTTTTAAACGATTTTGTAGCCAATCGTGCTGCCTTGAAAGCTCCCCTTACAGGAGATGTACCCGTTTGTTCTGATGCCGCTCCGGTTAAAGTACGGGTTGCGTTAAAAAATAGCGGTGGTATGTGGGTTGCCGGCCAGGATGGCGATGCCGGCGGGTTTATTGAAATTCCCGTAATTCCAAATGGAGAAGGCGGCTGGATGACCAAAGAGTCCTCTGATCTGGAATTACCCGCAGGTATGTACAGTCTGGAGTATTTTGCGGTTTTAGATGCCGGGAATAATATACTCTGGATCGCACCCCGTGAGAATGATGTGTATGGACCCGCAAACTTCGCGGCCTTTGTCAATGATGCGCTACCTATAGATATTAATTTAAGGGTTGGGGTTAAAAAATACATAGATGTGGAGGTATTGTGTTATGACGAACGCTTTGCCGATGAATTCGGATATTTATTCTTTGACTTCAGTGTGGTAGATACTGTTACCTTATGTATTTTTGGTAACTACTGTAATGAAATTGGAAGACACTTCCCTGCTGCATTCAGTGTAGAAGCATGGATGTATTCCGGAGATCCTCTAAGTCCAAAAGGTACAGCCTTAACCAATGAAGCGCTGTTCAACGAAACAGGTTTTTACGAAGATCCTACCGAGGCTTTTGCCAAACCCTTGTGTATAGTTTTACCGGATAGAGAGGGTGAGGATTCCTATTATGTTGAAATCAATATCCTGGACTTTGTTGGGGTATATGATGCACCAGAAGGACTTCAACAAACTCTTATAATTACAGATGCTGAAATATTGGCCCTTTACAATAATGGAACCAACACTTACTACCACTTTAGGGAAGGTTGTGAAGAATGTGATCCAGCTACAGATGCAGATTGTGACGGTTTTGACGATGAAACAGATAATTGTATTAATGTTTACAACCCTGATCAACTAGATTCTGATGGAGATGGTCATGGAGATGCTTGTGACAACTGTCCAATGGTTGCAAATCCTGATCAATTAGATACTGATCTAGATGGTGTAGGAGATGCATGCGATAATTGTCCTAATACTCCTAATGCTGATGATCAAGATGGAGATTGCGTTCCGAACAATGATGATATATGTCCCGGTTTTGATGATAATATGGATACTGATGGTGACGGTGTGCCAGATGGCTGTGATATTTGTGAAGGTTATGATGACTATATAGATACAGACATGGATACAATTCCTGATGGTTGTGATCAGGATACACCTACTCCTCTTATGGACTGTGAAACTGCATTTATGTGGGGTGATACTACCTTAATTTCGCTTGATCTTGGAAATAACCGATGGGGCTGGGCCGAATATTTTGATGCAGCTGATGGAACCTACACCCACGATATTTACGCCGGTGCCGGACAAAATGATATCACTAAAGGAACTCTTGTAGGGCAAGCAAAAATTATAGTTGCCGGAGGCGATGTTCATGTTGAAATTACTTTGAACGCTGGGGTTAATGCAAATGAAACACATATTTATTTCAGTGATGATAATGCACCTACTACAACTGCACCAGGACAATATGGTTTTACCGATGAAACTGATTTTACAGGTACCAAAACCTTTGACTTTAGTGACAGTTATGCTGGTGATGGGGATTTCTGGATAATTGTTCATCTTGAAGTATGTCCAACTGATAGTTAGAAAATTATAAAGGAAGCGTCTAAAAAGTACCTACTTCTTCAATGTCTTTTAAAGACAAGTTAAGACTTAGGTCTTCAAAAAAAGAGTATAATATTAGAATGAAATTTTCAATTGATTTCTAAGGTACTTTTTAGACTCCTCCCTTTTTTTCAATACAGTATCAAAGGATTTCGAAAAAAATAGATTCTGTTTGTCAAATCCTATTTGAATTCTTAAACTCATAATTTGAGTTAAATATCTTCTATTAACCATTCTATTAATATTAATTTAAACTATTCTGATCATGAAAAACTTTAAATTCTGCATTGCCTATCTGGCAATTTTCGCAATGCTTTTTACCTCCTGTAGTAAGGATGAAGTAACCGGTATTCAGGATGACCCGAATACCAATATGGCTACCATTTCATTTGGGGCCGTTTTAAATGATTTTGTAGCCAATCGTGCTGCCCTAAAAGCTCCTCTTACGGGAGATGTACCCGTTTGTTCTGATGCCGCCCCGGTTAAAGTAAGGGTTGCGTTAAAAAATAGCGGCGGAATGTGGGTTGCCGGTAAAGACGGCGATGCCGGTGGATTTATTGAAATTCCCGTAATTCCAAATGGAGAAGGCGGCTGGATGACCAAAGAGTCCTCTGATCTGGAATTACCCGAAGGTTTATACAGTCTGGAGTATTTTGCGGTTTTGGATGCCGGCAATAATATACTTTGGATCGCTCCCCGTGAGAATGATGTGTATGGTCCCGCAAACTTCGCAGCCTTTGTCAATGATGCCCTACCTATAGATATCAATTTAAGGCTTGGGGTTAAAAAATACATAGATGTAGAGGTATTGTGTTATGACGAACGCTTTGCCGATGAATTCGGGTATTTGTTCTTTGATTTTACAGAGATAGATACTCTTACATTTTGTGTGTTTGGTAACGATTGTAATGATATTGGCAGACACTTTCCTTCCTATTTCAGCCTTGAAGTATGGACTTATAGCGGTAATCCTGCAAGTCCTAAAGGCCAACCATTAACCAATGGCGCATTGAAAAATGAGATAGGGCAATATGAGGATGGAGAGGAATTTTCCAAACCATTATGTATTGCTTTACCGGACAGGGAAGGTGAGGATTTGTACTACATCGAAATTTATTTGTTAGACCGGGATAATCCGAATGCGCCGGGAGAATTGATAAGATTCGGAACCTTTAACGATACTCAGGTTAGAGCACTTTATAATGGTGAAACCAATACCTATTATCACTTTAGGGCAAATTGTGATGGCGAAGACACTCCTCCAATTTTTGATGAACCCGGAATGGAGGTTTCAATTTACTGCACAGACTTAGACCCGTTAAATAATTCAGGTTTAGATGGAGCTGCTATTTTAAGATTGGCAGGAAATAAGTTAACCGTAAGTATCCTTGCAATGGGTGCAGAGGCTAATAAAGTTCATGCACAACACATTCATGGGAAAACTGATGGCAGCAATGCTACCTGTCCTCCCTCCTCTGCGGGTGGTGCTGATAATCTTATCAGCCTGGCTGAAGGACTTCCATATTATGGAGGGGTGCTTTTACCCTTACAAATATATCCTACGGCTTCAGCAATTGGAGAGATTGATTACCAGGAGTCATTTATTTTAGGCCAGGGTGGACTTATAAGCGCGGCCGATCTTAATAGTATGCTAAACCCGTTAATTAATCGTGTGATAGTTTTACATGGCAAAACCGTGAATGGAAGTTATGATGGTTCCTTACCCATAGCATGTGGGGAAGTTAAAAAGCTTAATTAATCCTAACTAAAACTAACTGCAGTTTTTACAGCTGCAGTTAGTTTCAATTACATGAATATCTGAAGCTAAATAATGTTGAGCCTATTTCTTCAAATTAACTTTTTGATATTCTTTTAACAACCAAAATATTAGAATTATGAAAAATTTTAAAAGGTATATAAGCCTGGTCGCAATTTTTGCCATGCTTTTTACTTCCTGTAGTAAAGATGAAGTAACCGGTGTTCAGGATGACCCGAATACCGAAATGGCCACCATCTCATTTGGAGCCGTTTTAAACGATTTTGTAGTCAATCGTGCTGCCTTGAAAGCTCCCCTTACCGGAGATGTACCCGTTTGTTCTGATGCCGCTCCGGTTAAAGTACGGGTTGCGTTAAAAAATAGCGGTGGGATGTGGGTTGCCGGTCAGGATGGTGATGCCGGCGGGTTTATTGAAATTCCCGTAATTCCAAATGGAGAAGGCGGCTGGATGACCAAAGAGTCCTCTGATCTGGAATTACCCGCAGGTATGTACAGTCTGGAGTATTTTGCGGTTTTAGATGCCGGAAATAATATACTCTGGATCGCTCCCCGTGAGAATGATGTGTATGGACCCGCAAACTTCGCGGCCTTTGTCAATGATGCGCTACCTATAGATATCAATTTAAGGGTTGGGGTTAAAAAATACATAGATGTGGAGGTATTGTGTTATGACGAACGCTTTGCCGATGAATTCGGATATTTATTCTTTGATTTTACGGAGATAGATACAATTACCCTATGTATTTTCGGTAACTACTGTAATGCAACCGGAAAACACTTCCCCGCTAAATTCAGCGTAGAGGCCTGGTGGTATTCCGGAGATCCTCTAAATCCAAAAGGCGCAGCCTTGACCAATGTGGCGCTGTTCAACGAAACAGGTCTTTACCAGGATCCAGTTGAGGCTTTTGCCAAACCTGTATGTTTTGCTTTACCTGACGGAGAGGAAGATGATTGGTATTATATTGAAATCAGTATCCTGGACTTTGAAGGGGTATATGATGCACCTGCAGGACTTAAACAAACCTTAGTGATCTCTGACACAGAAGTATTAGACCTTTACAATAATGGAACCAACACTTACTATCACTTTAGGGAAGGATGTGAAGACCAACCTTGTCCTATCACAGATAAGGACTGCGATGGTTTTGACGATGATGCAGATATTTGTCCTAACATTTTTAACCCAGCTCAAATGGATACTGATGGAGATGGAATAGGTGATGCTTGTGATGTTTGTCCTGGTGATGCTACAAATACCTGTAATATTGTAGATTCTGATGGTGATGGTGTTGCTGATCCACAAGATAATTGTCCTAACACCTCAAATGCTGATCAGGCTGATGCCGATGGAGATGGGGTAGGAGATGTTTGTGACAACTGTGTGAATACAAGAAACCCTTTACAAGGCGATAATGATGGAGACGGAGTAGGAAATCTTTGTGATAATTGTATAAACACCGCAAACCCTGCCCAGGTTGATACCGATAAAGATGGCATAGGAGATCTTTGTGATACAGGTGAGGTAGTTCCTCCATGTGAAATTGATGCTCCCAATGCCGGCTGTTCAGTAGCTAATTTAGAGGGAAACACTGGTTTTGTCCAAATTTCTGCTAATTTGCCATTTGAATTGATGGTAAATGAAAGTGTGGCAGCAGGTAATGTATCGGTTGTCATTTCCGGAGGAAGCCTTACAATTCTATCTCAACTTAGTGTAGGTTATTTATATACTGATTATGAAATTGAGGTATCTGCAAACAGTGATGGATCAAATAGCATAAGTATGTGTGGATCACCAAATTTTGCAGGCGTATTGGATGTTGGTTTTGGTAATATTGGCGCAAGTTATCCCTACTATGTAAGGATGAAAGCCAATGTATGCCCTGCTGCGCCATAGTAACAAAAAAAATTAACTCTCGCGGGTTGGTCAACCGGGGGGATGACTGATTTGTGAAGTTAATTTTTATTAATCACCTATAGTTATTTTGATAATAATTAGAAGGTGTTAATAGAAGAGGCTGTCTGGAGTAATCCGGACAGCTTTTTCTTTGTAAAAAAGTTTTAATTAGTTAATTGAATTCCATAGGTTTGCACATCTAAAAAAAGTAAAACACCATAAAATCTCCCCCCGATTTTAGTGTTTTATGGTAATTTGTTATGTTCCTCAATAATCTCATTTAAATTTTCAAATATTAACTAAATAATTTAAGAATTTTAAATAATAATTTGTTTGGAAGTAATTGACTGTTAAATGATTGTAGTTTTTTAATTTATTTTTTGGAATGAACTTTGAACCCGTATAAACTGTAAAAAATTTTAATAACCCCCCGGACAGTAAAATCAAAATAAGAATTAAGCTGTTCATCAAAAATTGCAACCCCACTTATGAGAAAATTGAATTTTTTGTATTTATTACCGGCTTTAGCTATTCTGTCCTGTAGTAAAGATTCCGTAACCGAATTAGAAAAAACAGAACAGCAATTAACAGGAAAAGAAGAAATAACGGCTAATGTAGAAGTTGCTTACCCCGAGGATTTTGGTCTTGTTTCTGAGGTTTATTTTGCAGGTCAAAAAATGTCAGTCGAAGAGATTGATGGCGAATTTGTCTATCAAGGCGATATTATTTTTACCGCTGATATGTTGACTTCCAAGAATGTAAAGTTAGTTTATGAAAAAGGAGAGGAACCTTCTCAACAAAAAAGCGTTGGCAGGACCTCCAGCAGATGGACGAACAACACGGTATATTTTTCTGTAGACAACAATTTGCCCGATAAAAACAGGGTATATGATGCCGTAACACATTGGGAAGCAAATTCTTCCTTAGATTTTATTGAAAGTTCCAGTCAATCAAATTATATCTACTTTACCTCCGGCTCTGGATGTTCTTCCTTTGTGGGTATGGTAGGCGGTAAACAAAACATAACCCTTGCCAGCGGTTGCACCACAGGTAATACCATTCATGAAATTGGCCACGCCATTGGATTATGGCATGAACAAAGCAGGGTTGACAGGGACAGCCACATCAAAATACAATTCGAAAATATTCAAAGCGGAAGGGAACACAACTTCAAAACTTATGATGAAAGCGGGTTTGATGGGGCAGAATTTACCAGCAACCTGGACTTTGGATCTATAATGATGTATGGCCCTTATTCTTTCTCCAGTAATGGATTGCCTACGATTGTAAAAGTTGATGGAAGTCTTTATTCCACTCAAAGAACCGCGCTTTCTTCAGGCGATAAAGTTGGGGTCAATATTATGTATCCCGATAATGGAGGAGGCACTATAACGCCGACTTATATAAATGGTGAATACTACACGATAAGCGGACTTACCGTACTGCGTTATAATGACGGTTGGTACTACTATTCCCGCTATGGCTGGAGAACGGTTGAACTTAAAAGTGGTTATTGGTTCTATGTATAGTTTATTTTTCTATACTTTAAAAACCCGGATTTTAAATCCGGGTTTTTTTATGCGCAATTTTTAGTTATAGCTCCTTAAGGATCAAAACCTTAAAAATGGGAATCCCCATTTTACCTGTGTAAATATTCCCCAATTCTAAGGTCGATTAAATATTGTTGAATAAATTTATCGAATTTTCTGAAATTTTTATAAACAAAAATAAAAAAATTAGTTTAGTACATGACAAAAAATAATAAACAGCTAAAAAATTAATAAAATAAGGGGGTAAAAAATTAGAATAAAAGACTGATATTCAGTATTTTAAAGGTAAAACAACCACGTAATGCCATTAAAAAAGA
>Ga0307487_1001053_pt1 | contig 20231 bp, 13 predicted proteins | sample CBIW12metaG_FD_203665 | JGI IMG/M metagenome (GOLD analysis project Ga0307487, IMG submission 203665) | Sea-ice brine microbial communities from Beaufort Sea near Barrow, Alaska, United States - CBIW 1.2 | ecosystem: Environmental > Aquatic > Marine > Coastal | place: USA: Alaska | collected... | reverse complement strand
GCCCGCCGGCCCTGTTTTTCGAAGCCGACCGTGCCGTTATCGGGTCGGCGGCATGTCTTTGATCAGGTTGGTGATCCGAATCGTGGAACACCGGCGACCCTGATCATCCGTCACGACGATCTCATGGGTGGTGAGCGTGCGACCGAGGTGAATCGGGGTGCAGACACCCGTGACATATCCGGATGTCGCCGAACGGTTGTGCGACGCGTTGATCTCGATACCGACCGCGAGCTTGTCAATGCCGGCATGCAGGTTGGCCGCCATGGAACCCAGGGACTCCCCGAGCACGACGTAGGCCCCACCGTGCATCAGCATGGCCGGCTGGGTGTTCCCCTCGACCGGCATTCGTGCGACGGCCCGATCGATCGTGAACTCCGTGAACTCGATGCCCATCTTCTCGGCCAGGTCTCCGCAGCCACGCTCCTGAACCCAGGCGAGTGCGTCTTCGGTCGTATTGAACATGATCACCTTTGGTCGTTGTGCCAGCTTCAGCCCGGATGACGCTTGTAGGCTGGGAGCGTGTTGGATTCAGAAAAGCCTACCCTCATGATCATCGACGGCCACTCCCTGGCATTCCGGGCGTTCTACGCCCTGCCCGTGGACAGCTTCCAGACCCACGACGGGCAGCACACGAATGCCATTCACGGCTTCCTGTCCATGCTGCTCAGTCTGCTGCGCAACGAAAAGCCCACGCACATCGCCGTGGCCTTCGACATCTCGCGCGCCTCATTCCGCACCCGGGAGTACCCGGAATACAAGGGCACCCGCAACGTGACGCCCAGCGAATTCCTCGGCCAGATTCCACTCCTGCAGGAGGCGCTGGCGGCCATGAACATCATCACCATCACGAAGGAAGACTTCGAGGCGGACGACATCCTCGCGACCCTCTCGGTGCAGGGCTCCGAGGCCGGCTTCGATGTGCTCGTCGTTTCCGGCGACCGCGATGCCATCCAACTCGTCAACGACAAGGTGACCCTGCTCTACCCGGCGAGCCAGGGTGTCTCGGCCCTGACCCGGTACGACCCGGCGCGGGTACGCGAACGCTACGGCATCGAGCCGGAGCAGTATCCCGACGTGGCCGCCCTCGTTGGGGAGACGAGCGACAACCTGATCGGAATCTCCAAGGTCGGCGAAAAGACCGCCGTGAAGTGGCTCGGGATCTACGGCAGCCTCGACGGCATCCTCGAGCACGCCGACGAGATCAAAGGTGTCGTGGGCAACAACCTGCGCGAACAGAAAGAGAACGCCGTCCGCAACCGCCGGTTGAACCGGCTCGTCACCACGGTGGAGCTGCCCTTCGGCCCGGCGGATCTCGGCCGGGCGCCGATGAACGCGGATGCCGTACGAGACGTGTTCTCGCGCCTGGAGTTCAAGAGCCTGCTGGACCGCGTGCTGAAGCTCGAGGGCACGGCGGAGGGGACAGGCGCGACGACTACGGCAGCGCCCGCCGAAGAGATCCCGGCCGCGCCCGTTGCCCCGCCGGCCCAGGACCTGCTCGACGAGGAACTCGCCGCGTGGATCGCACGGTCCATGGCCCGGTCACCGCAGGGACTCGGGTTCACCGTTGAGGTTCAGGAAGGCCGGGCCATCGGCTTCGGACTGTCGAGCCTGACCGAGACCGTGAACCTGCCGTGGCAGCCGGGGCGCGCCGACTACGCACCGGTCGAGGACTGGCTCGCGAGCGATGCTCCCAAGCTGATGCACGACGCCAAACTGCAGATCAAGGCGCTGCGGCGCAGCGGAGTCGCGTTCAACGGCCTGGGCATCGATACCCTCGTGGCCGGCTGGCTCGTGCGACCCGGCGGACCGGACAAGACCCTGTCCGACCTGGTCAGCCGATACTTGCAGGAGGAACTCCCGGTCACCGATCCCAACCAGCTGGTCCCCGACGATTCGGCGGGCGGCGGCGTGCCCATGCAGGCCTGGTATACGATGCGCCTCGCCACCGCCGTCACGGAGGCCCTCGACGAGGGATCCCGCGGGGTGCTGTCCGACATCGAAATACCCACGTTGATGACGCTCGTCGACATGGAGCTCGCCGGTGTCGCCGTGTCGCACGCCGAACTCTCCGCGCTGTCGACCGAGCTCGGGGAGAAGACGGCGGCGCTGGCCGCCAGCGCCTACGCCGAGATCGGCCGCGAGGTGAACCTGGGGTCGCCCAAACAGCTGCAGGACGTGCTCTTCACGCAGCTGGAGATGCCCAAGACCCGCGCCAACAAGACCGGCTTCTCCACGGATGCCGGTGCTCTTGCGGACCTGCAGGCCAGCAACCCGCATCCGTTCCTCGATCTTCTCCTCAAGCACCGCGACGCGACGAAGCTGCGTCAGATCGTGGAAACGCTCGACCGGGCCATCGACGACACCGGCCGCATCCACACGAACTACGTGCAAATCGGCACGGCAACGGGCAGGATCTCGTCGACCGACCCGAACCTGCAGAATATTCCGGTGCGCACCGAGGAGGGCCGCAGGATCCGGGCCGCGTTCCACGCGGGCGAGGGCAGCGAGTGCCTGCTGACCGCCGACTACTCGCAGATCGAGATGCGCATCATGGCGCACCTGTCGGAGGATGCCGGGCTCATTGAGGCGTTCGCCGCCGGGGAGGACCTGCACCGGTTCGTCGGTTCCCGAATCTTCGGGGTGTCGCCGGAGGATGTTTCCAACGAGATGCGCAGCAAGGTCAAGGCCATGTCCTACGGTCTCGCCTACGGGCTGAGCGCGTTCGGTCTGTCCAGGCAGTTGCGCATCGAGACGAAGGAAGCCAAGCAGCTGATGACCGACTACTTCGAGCGGTTCGGCGCCGTCCGCGACTACCTGCGACACGTCGTCGAGCAGGCCAAGGTCGACGGATACACCGAAACGATCTTCGGGCGCAGGCGTCCGTTCCCCGATTTGCAGAGCCCGCACCGCGCCCTGCGTGAGAACGCCGAGCGTGCGGCCTTGAACGCGCCCATCCAGGGATCGGCGGCGGACATCATGAAGATCGCCATGAACGGGATCGCGAGCGACCTCGGCACGCGCGGCATGGACTCCCGCATGCTCCTGCAGGTGCATGACGAACTGATCTTTGACGTCGCTCCCGGCGAGTGGGACACCCTGCGCGACGTGGTCACCGACCGGATGAGTTCTGCCGTGGAATTGCTCGTGCCCCTCGACGTTCAGGTGGGGCGCGGCGCCAACTGGGACGACGCCGCGCACTAGTCCGCCGGAGCTGTCCCGGTGTCCTAAGCTCGGGCCATGACACACGAAACGCAGCGACCCGTCACGGCAATCGATCAGATTGCCGAGGACTGGGTTGACACCCTCGTTGACCTGGATCCCACGGTGGGCACCTACATCGGCCGCACCGAGGGTGACGGTCGATTCGGGGATTTCTCGCCCGCCGGACAGGAGCGCTTCGTCGCCGAAGCCGCCGCCGTCATCGCCCGTCTTGATGCGGCGAGCGACGTCGACGCGGTGGACACCGTCACCCGCACCGATCTGAGAAGCACTCTCGCCCTGCAGCTGGAGAGCTCGGAGCAGCACCTGCACCTGCGTGACCTCAATGTGATCGCCTCGCCGGCCCAGGGCATCCGGGAAATCTTCGACCTCATGCCCACGTCCACCGTGGCGGACTGGTCGAACATCTCCTCCCGGCTCGGCAGTGTGCCGGCCGCGGTCGACGGGTACATCGAGACGCTCCGGCTGGGCATCGAGAAAGGCGTCACTCCCGCCAGGAGGCAGGTGCGCGAGGTGCTTGCGCAAACTCGCCGGCATCAGGCCAATGACGGTTTCTTCGCGCATTTCGCGGCCGACGCGGCGCTCGAGGACGGCACCCTGCCGGCTTCGCTGGCGACAGACCTGGGCGCCGGTGCTCGCGCCTCCGCCGCCGCGTACCGCAAGCTCGGCGACTTTCTCGGCCATGAACTCGAGGGTGCCGCAACCGAACAGGACGCCATCGGCCGCGACCTCTACTCGCTGGCCTCCCGCGGTTTTCTGGGTGCCACGATCGACCTGGATGAGACCTACGAGTGGGGCCTCGAAGAACTCGCGCGCATGACCGAGGAACAGGAAAGCATCGCGCAGCAGATCAAGCCCGGCGCGAGTGTGCTCGAAGCCATCGCATTCCTCGACACCGATGCGAGCCGCAAACTGCACGGGACGAAGGCCCTGCAGGAGTGGATGCAGAAGACCAGCGACAACGCCGTCATCGCACTCTCGACGTCCCAGTTCGATATCCCCGATGAGATCAAGACGATCGAATGCATGATCGCTCCCACCCAGGAAGGTGGAATCTACTACACCGGTCCCACCGACGACTTCTCACGGCCCGGTCGCATGTGGTGGTCCGTGCCGGTGGGGGTCACGGAATTCGACACCTGGCGCGAACTCACCACCGTGTACCACGAGGGCGTCCCCGGCCACCATCTGCAGATCGGCCAGGCTGTGTACAATCGCGGCACGCTCAACACGTGGCGCCGTCAGCTGGCCGGCACCTCGGGGCATGCTGAAGGCTGGGCGCTCTACGCGGAACGCCTCATGGAACAGCTCGGCTACCTCGACGACCCCGCCGACCGTTTCGGCATGCTCGACGGACAGCGGATGCGTGCGGCCCGCGTGGCCCTCGACATCGGCGTGCACCTGGGCAAGAAGCGACCGGACGGCAACGGCATCTGGACGGCCGAGTACGCGCTGGAATTCCTCGGCCGCAACGTGAACATGAACGAGGGCTTCGTGAAGTTCGAGGTGAATCGCTACCTCGGCTGGCCCGGACAGGCGCCGTCGTACAAGGTCGGCCAACGCATCTGGGAGGAGTTGCGTGATTCCGCCGCGGCGCGTGACGGCGTCGACTTCTCGATCAAGGACTTCCACCGTGACGCCCTCAACCTGGGCGGGGTCGGCCTGGACACCCTGCGTTCCGCGCTCCTCCCGTCCTGACAGCTCGCTGTCATCCCGCACTCAGCCAAGTTGGCGCAGCCCCGGGGGAGCAGCTAGCATAGAGTGTCACGTTTGTGGCGAAGTATCCGCTGCTGTGCGCGGAGCAGTCAGAGCCGGTTCACTCCGGACTCTGGTCGCGTACGGCCCAATGAATGTCCATCCTGGAGCAACTACTACATGACAATCGCAACGACCGAACGGGCACCCAAGCAGGTCGCCATTAACGACATTGGATCTGCTGAAGATTTTCTGGCCGCGGTCGAAAAGACTCTGAAATTCTTCAACGACGGCGACCTCATCGAAGGCACCGTAGTGAAGATCGACCGCGACGAGGTTCTCCTCGACGTGGGCTACAAGACCGAGGGTGTAATCCCCTCCCGCGAACTTTCCATCAAGCACGACGTTGACCCTTCCGAGGTTGTCAAGGTCGGCGACTTGGTTGAGGCTCTCGTCCTTCAGAAGGAAGACAAAGAAGGCCGTCTCATCCTGTCGAAGAAGCGCGCTCAGTACGAGCGTGCATGGGGCGACGTCGAGATGATCAAGGAGGCCGACGGTGTTGTCACCGGTTCGGTCATCGAGGTCGTCAAGGGTGGACTCATCGTTGACATCGGTCTCCGTGGCTTCCTTCCTGCTTCGCTCATCGAGCTTCGCCGTGTTCGCGACCTGACCCCGTACCTGGGCCAGGAGATCGAGGCCAAGATCCTCGAACTCGACAAGAACCGCAACAACGTTGTGCTGTCGCGTCGCGCCCTGCTCGAGCAGACTCAGTCCGAGAGCCGCACCACGTTCCTCAACAACCTCCAGAAGGGACAGGTCCGCAAGGGCATCGTCTCGTCGATCGTCAACTTCGGTGCGTTCGTCGACCTGGGTGGCGTTGATGGTCTGGTTCACGTTTCCGAGCTCAGCTGGAAGCACATTGAGCACGCCAGCGAGGTCGTCGAAGTCGGCCAGGAAGTCACCGTCGAGATCCTCGAGGTTGACCTGGACCGCGAGCGTGTCTCGCTGTCGCTCAAGGCAACGCAGGAAGACCCGTGGCAGGTATTCGCTCGCACCCACGCCATCGGCCAGGTTGCACCGGGTAAGGTCACCAAGCTCGTTCCGTTCGGTGCGTTCGTTCGCGTCGCCGAGGGCATCGAGGGCCTGGTTCACATCAGTGAGCTCTCCGGCAAGCACGTTGAGCTCGCCGAGCAGGTTGTCTCCGTTGGTGATGAGGTCTTCGTGAAGGTCATCGACATCGACCTCGAGCGTCGTCGCATTTCGTTGAGCCTCAAGCAGGCCAACGACGGTGTCGACCCCGAGGGCACCGAGTTCGACCCGGCACTCTACGGAATGCTCACCGAGTACGACGACAAGGGTCAGTACAAGTACCCCGAAGGCTTCGACTCCGAGACCAACGAGTGGCGCGAAGGCTTCGACGAGCAGCGCGAAAAGTGGGAGCAGGACTACGCTGCTGCCCAGGCGCGCTGGGAAGCCCACAAGAAGCAGGTCTCGACCGCGAACGACGAAATCGCTGCTCCCAGCGAGGTCGCTCCGGCCGGCTCTGCCTTCTCGAGCGAGACGGCTGGCGCCGGCACGCTTGCTGACGACGAGGCACTCGCGGCTCTCCGCGAGAAGCTCTCCGGCGGCAACTAGCACCACACGCACGAAGTAGAGCAGGTCGCACCCTTCGGGGTGCGGCCTGTTTTTTCGCGCGCGGTCGCCCGCCCGCAAAACCGGTCATTCTGAGACACGCCGGAGCGCGCGGCCACCGGAAACGGCGTGTCGCGAATTCAACCGGTTTTGCGGGCGCCGGGGCGGGGCCGGGTACGATTGCTCGGATGTACCTCATTGGACTGACCGGCGGAATCGCCTCGGGCAAGAGCACCGTCGCGGCGCGGCTCGCCGAGCTCGGCGCCGTGCACATCGACGCCGACGCGCTGGCCCGTGAGGTGGTCGCCCCGGGCACGCCGGGACTGGCGGCCATCGCGGCGGAATTCGGGTCAGGGGTACTCCACCCCGACGGGTCCCTCGACCGCGGCGCCCTGGGCGACATCATTTTCGCCGACGCCGAGCGCCGCACCCGGCTCAACGAGCTGACGCATCCACTCGTCTGGCAGCGCACCCGCGAGCTCATCGCCGAAGCAGATGCCGGCGACCCGCACGCGGTCGTGGTCTACGACGTCCCGTTGCTGGTCGAAGCGGTCAAGGCCCGCCGGATGACCTTTGACCTCATCGTCGTCGTGCACGCCGATGCCGCCACCCGGATCGAACGTATGATGACCCGGCGAGGCCTTACTCGCACCGAGGCCACGCAGCGACTGAACTCGCAGGCCGGGGACGCCGAACGACTCGCGATCGCGGACACGGTCATCGACAACACCGGCGCCGTCGAGGCCACGCTCGCCCAGGTCGACCGACTGTGGCAGACCGCCAGCGCCGCCGCGTGCACGCCGTGAGCGGATGTCGGTGCACGTCCGTAGAATTGACGCATGGAACCTACCCGCTCGGTCAACCCGTTTCAGGTCGTCAGTGAGTACACGCCGAGTGGAGACCAGCCGACGGCGATCGCCGATCTCGCGGGACGCATCAACGCCGGCGAGACCGATATCGTGCTGCTCGGTGCGACGGGAACCGGTAAGTCCGCCACGACGGCATGGCTGATCGAACAGGTGCAGCGTCCCACCCTGGTGCTGGCCCACAACAAGACCCTGGCCGCGCAACTGGTCAACGAGTTCCGGGAGCTCATGCCCAACAACTCGGTCGAATATTTCGTCTCCTATTACGACTACTACCAGCCGGAGGCCTACGTACCCCAGACGGATACCTTCATCGAGAAGGACTCGTCCATCAATGAGGAGGTCGAGCGGCTGCGTCATTCCACGACCAATGCCCTGCTCAGCCGCCGCGACGTCATCGTCGTGTCCACGGTTTCCTGCATTTACGGCCTCGGCACCCCGGAGGGGTACATGGAGGCGATGGTGGCCCTGCAGGTGGGCCAGAAGGTCAGCCGTGACTGGCTGGTGCGCAAGTTCGTGTCCATGCAGTACCAGCGCAATGACGTGGATTTCTCGCGCGGCAATTTTCGGGTGCGCGGCGACACCATTGAGATCATCCCGATGTACGAAGAGCTTGCCATTCGCATTGAAATGTTCGGCGACGAGATCGAAGCGCTGCACAGCCTGCATCCGCTCACCGGCGACATCGTGCGCAAACTCGACTCGGTCGCGGTCTTCCCGGGCTCGCACTACGTCGCGAGCAACGATGTGATGCAGCGCGCCATCGGTACGATCCAGGAGGAACTCGCCGAGCGCCTCGAACAGCTCGAGCGGGAAGGCAAACTGCTTGAGGCGCAGCGGCTGCGCATGCGCACGAATTTCGACCTCGAGATGATGGAGCAGATCGGGTTCTGCTCCGGTATCGAGAACTACTCGCGGCACATTGACGCGCGGCAGGCGGGGGAGGCGCCGCACTGCCTGCTGGACTATTTCCCGGATGATTTCCTGATGGTGATTGACGAGTCGCACGTGACGGTGCCGCAAATCGGCGCGATGTACGAGGGGGATTCCTCGCGGAAGCGCACACTCGTGGAGCATGGCTTTCGACTGCCGAGCGCGCTCGACAACCGCCCGCTCAAATTCAACGAGTTCAAAAACCGGGTCGGGCAAACCGTCTACCTCTCGGCCACACCCGGCAAGTACGAGATGGGCATCGCCGACGGCATCGTCGAGCAGATCATTCGACCGACGGGTCTCATCGACCCGCACATCGTCGTGAAGCCCAGCGCCGGTCAGATCGACGACCTCCGTACCGAACGCGATGAGCGGATTCTGGTGACGACGCTCACCAAGAAGATGGCAGAGGAGCTCACCGACTTCCTTACCGAAGCCGGGGTGAGGGTGCGCTACCTGCACTCCGACGTCGACACGCTGCGCCGCGTGGAACTGCTCACCGAGCTCCGCGCCGGCATCTACGACGTGCTCGTCGGCATCAACCTGCTCCGGGAGGGCCTCGACCTGCCCGAGGTGTCGCTCGTGGCCATCCTCGACGCCGACAAGGAGGGCTTCCTCCGTTCGTCGACGTCGCTGATCCAGACCATCGGCCGCGCCGCCCGCAACGTCTCGGGCGAGGTTCACATGTACGCGGACCGGCTCACCGCGTCGATGGAGAAGGCGATCGACGAAACCGACCGCCGGCGGGAAAAGCAGGTGGCGTACAACACCCTGCACGGCATCGACCCGACGCCGCTGCGCAAGCGCATCGCGGACATCACCGACGTCCTCGCCCGTGAGGAGGCCGACACGGCTGAGCTGCTCGCCGGACGCGATGCCCGGCGCAAGGGCACCACATCTGCGCGTCGCGTGGGGCTGGCCGCCAACGGTGCCAACGATCTGGAGTCAATCATCACCGACCTCAACTCGCAGATGCTCGAGGCCGCCGGGGAACTCAAATTCGAACTCGCGGCGCGGTTGAGGGACGAGCTCTCCGAGCTCAAGCGCGAACTGCGTCAAATGGAGAAGGCCGGGCACCTGCAATAGCACCCTCGCCGCACCCTCGCCGCACTCCTTTGGTCGCGTGGCACTCGTCCAAACGAGTGCCACGCTGGCACACGAGTGCCGCGAGGGCGGATGCCCGGGCCGCGGCCGTAATGGATGGAGACCCCGTCGAGCCGCAGCAGAACATCGGATTCGGTCATACGCCTGCCGGCAGCGTCCTGGCCGGGCGGCCGCGCTTGGGAACGTCGGTGTTGAGCGGCAGGGGAGCGGCGAGGCCGGCCGCACGGGTACGGGTGAGCGTGCTCTCCGAGTGGTCGAGCCAGCGGGCCTCGGCCTCGGCGGCGAAGATGAGCGAGTCGATCACGAGCAGCCAGGCCAGCTGTTCGGACGATTCCGGGTCGGCGGTCGCGTTCCTGGTGCGGGTGAGCTCCTGCAGGGTGCGCATGGTCGCGCTGCGCTGCACCTGGATCACCTGGGCGATGTCCACGCCCGGCAGCGTCACGGCGATCGCGAGTTTGATGGCGAGTTCGTCGCGGGTGGCCATCGTGCGCATCACCGGCGTGCCGAGCCAATCGGCGACCTCACCGCGCCCGGCCTCGGTGATCTGCACGTAGTTCTGCCCGTCCGCGTCAATGTCGGCCTTCTGCACCATCCCGTCACGTTCGAGGCGATCGAGGGTGTTGTAGATCTGGCCGACATTGAGCGGCCAGGTCGACCCGGTGCGCCGGTCGAACTCGGCCCGCAGCTGGTAGCCGTAGCAGGGCCCCTGGTTCAAGATGGCGAGCAGACTCTGGCGAACGGACATACGACCTCCGGCACATCAAGCGGCTAATAACTACCGAGTATATACATACCCTGAAACGGAATCTGTTCGGGCGCCTGTTCGCTGTGGGCGGCAACAGCCGCACGTCGGTGTCGGTGGCGTTGCGTAGACTCGGTAGGTGTCGATTACGAAGGTTACGTCCGGTCCAAAACTCAGCGTTCGCGGTGCCCGCGTGCACAACCTCCACAACGTAGATCTGGAGATCCCGCGAGACTCCCTCGTGGTGTTCACCGGCCTCTCAGGTTCCGGAAAGTCGTCGCTCGCCTTCGACACGATCTTCGCCGAGGGCCAGCGCCGCTACGTCGAGTCCCTCTCCGCCTACGCCCGACAGTTTCTCGGCCAGGTGGACCGTCCCGACGTGGACTTCATCGAGGGACTGAGCCCGGCGGTGTCGATCGACCAGAAGTCCACCAACCGCAACCCCCGCTCCACGGTGGGTACCATCACCGAGATCTACGATTACATGCGGCTGCTGTGGGCACGCATCGGCGTCCCGCACTGCGCGGTGTGTGGTGAAATCATTCAGTCCCAGACGGTGCAGCAGATCGCGGACCAGTTGATGGAACTCGACGCCGGCATCCGCTACCAGGTGGTCAGCCCGGTGATCTCGCAGAAGAAGGGCGAGTTCGTCGACCTTTTCCAGGAGCTCGCCGGCAGCGGGTACTCACGAGCCATCGTCGACGGTGAGCAGATCCAGCTGAGCGAACCGCCGACACTGAAGAAGCAGCAGAAGCACGACATCTCTGTCGTCGTCGACCGCCTCGTTGCCGGTCCGGAGCTGCTCAGCCGGCTCACCGACTCGCTCGAAACCGCGCTCAAACTCACGGACGGCCTGGTGCGGATCAACTTCATCGACAACGAGGGCGACGCGGCGTGGCAGAGCTACTCCGAAAAGCTGTCCTGCCCCAACAACCACCCCGTGCAGCTGACCGAAATCGAACCGCGCACGTTCTCATTCAACGCACCGTTCGGCGCCTGCCCCGAATGCTCGGGCCTCGGCACACGGATGTCCGTCGATGAAGACCTGCTCCTGGGCGACCCGGATCTCAGCATCGCCGAGGGCGTCGTGCTGCCGTGGACGACCCAGGGCAAGGGCCTGTTCCAGTACTACGAGAAGCTGCTCGACGGCCTCTCCCGCGACCTGGACTTCTCGCTGGACACCCCGTGGTCCGGGCTCACCTCCGACGTGCAGAACGCGGTCATGCGCGGAGACAACTTCGAGGTGCGGGTCAAGTGGAAGAACCGCTACGGGCGCGAAATGAGCTACACGTCCGGCTTCGAGGGCGTCGTCCCCTACATCGAGCGCCAGTACCTGCAGGCGGAGAGTGACACCCAGCGCCAGCGCTGGGCCGAGTACCTGCGGGAGGTTGACTGCCATGTCTGCAACGGCACCCGGCTCAAGCCCGAGGTCCTCGCGGTCACCGTGCACGGCCGCAGCATCGCCGAGGTGTGTGCGCTCAGCCTGAGCGACGCTCGCACCTTCATGGACGAGCTCACCCTCACCGATCGAGAGGCAACCATCGCCGCGCAGGTGCTGCGCGAGATCCGGTCCCGGCTCGACTTCCTGATCCGGGTCGGGCTCAACTACCTCAACCTCGCCCGCGCGGCGGCAACCCTGTCGGGCGGGGAGGCGCAGCGCATCCGTCTGGCGACCCAGATCGGATCGGGGCTCACCGGCGTACTCTATGTGCTCGACGAGCCGAGCATCGGGCTGCATCAGCGTGACAACCGCCGTCTGATTGAGACCCTCATCGCCCTGCGAGACCTCGGCAACACACTCATCGTCGTCGAGCATGACGAGGACACGATCAGAACCGCTGACTGGGTCGTGGACATCGGACCCGGCGCCGGAATCAACGGCGGCAACGTCGTGCACTCGGGCTCCTACGAGAACCTGCTCGCCAACACAACGTCGCTCACCGGAGACTATCTCGCCGGCCGAAGGTCGATTGAGACCCCGACCACACGTCGGCCGATCGACCCGGAACGGGTGATCACCGTCACGGGCGCCGCCGCGAACAACCTGCAAAAGGTGTCGGCGACGTTCCCGCTGGGCACCTTCACGGCGGTCACGGGCGTCAGCGGCTCGGGCAAGTCCTCCCTCGTCAACGACATCCTGTACCGGGTGCTGGCCAACCGGCTGAACGGCGCACGGAAGCTGCCGGGCAAACACACCCGGGTGACCGGGCTCGACCACCTTGACAAGGTCATTCACGTGGACCAGGCCCCGATCGGCCGCACCCCGCGCTCGAACCCGGCGACGTACACCGGCGTGTTCGACAAGATTCGCAACCTCTTCTCGGAGACCATCGAAGCGAAGGCCCGCGGCTACCTGCCGGGACGCTTCAGCTTCAACGTCAAGGGAGGGCGCTGTGAGGCATGCGCCGGTGACGGAACGATCAAGATCGAGATGAACTTCCTTCCCGACGTTTACGTGGCCTGCGAGGTGTGCGGGGGCCAGCGCTACAACCGCGACACGCTCACGGTGCACTACAAGGGCAAAAACATTGCCGAAGTGCTCGACATGCCCATCAGCGAGGCCGCGGAGTTCTTCGAGCCCATCTCCTCCATCTACCGTTTCCTCAAGACCCTGGTCGAGGTCGGCCTCGGCTATGTGCGCCTCGGACAGAGCGCCACAACGCTCTCGGGAGGTGAAGCGCAGCGGGTCAAGCTCGCGACCGAGTTGCAGCGGCGTTCCAACGGCCGCAGCGTGTACGTCCTCGACGAGCCGACGACCGGGCTGCACTTTGAAGACGTGCGCAAACTCTTGCTGGTGCTCAACAGCCTCGTCGACAAGGGCAACACCGTCATCGTGATCGAGCACAACCTTGATGTGATCAAGTCCTCCGACTGGGTCATCGACATCGGACCGGAGGGCGGCTCCGGCGGCGGTAAGATCCTCGCGACGGGCACCCCGGAGCAGCTGGCCGGCGTCAAGAAGAGCCACACCGGAAGGTTCCTCAAGGAAGTCCTTGCCGCGGGCTAACTCCGTCCCGACGCAGAACCGGTTCCGCGACCACCCCAACGGATCACATCATGTCTGACGCCCTGACCTACCGCCCCAAGCCGGGTGAGATTCCAACGACCCCCGGCGTGTATCGCTTTAGCGATGACAGCGGTCGCGTGCTGTACGTCGGCAAGGCGAAAAACCTGCGCGCGCGCCTCGCGAACTATTTTGCCCCGCTTCCGAGCCTGCACGAACGTACGCGACGCATGGTCACCACCGCGACGTCCGTCGAGTGGACGGTCGTCGGCACCGAGGTCGAGGCCCTGCAGCTCGAATGGACGTGGATCAACGAATACGATCCGCCGTTCAACGTGCAGTTCAAGGACGATAAGTCGTATCCGTACCTCGCGGTGACGCTCGCCGATGAGGCGCCACGGGCGCTCGTGACCCGCACCGAGGGCATCAAGGGCGCCCGGTACTTCGGACCGTATCCGAAGGTGTGGGCCGTCTACGAGACCATCGAGCTCATGCTGAAGGCCTTTCCGATCCGCACGTGCAACAACGCCAACTACAAGCGCGCCATGACGAGCGGCAAGCCCTGCTTCGCGAGCCAGATCGGGCGTTGCTTCGGCCCCTGCTCCCAGAAGGTCTCGATCGAGGATCATCGGGCGCGCGTGGAACAGTTCGTGAGTTTCATGGGAAGCCAGGACCGCAAGCTCATCAACAGGCTGACCGCCGAAATGAAGGAGGCGGCGGTCGAACAGAAGTACGAACTCGCCGGGAAGCGGCGCGACCAGGTCATGGCGCTCACCGCCATCCTCGAGAAAAGCACCGTCGTGCTTCGCGACACCGTGGACATCGACCTGTTCGCGCTCGAGCAGGACGAACTCGCTGCCGCCGTTCAGCTGTTCCATGTGCGTGGCGGACGCATCCGCGGCGTGCGCGGGTGGATGCTGGACAAGGAACTCGACGTATCCACGGGCGACCTCATCGACTCCATTATGCAGACCGCGTACACGGGAAGCTCCGTTCCGCCGCGCGAAATCATCGTCCCTGAACTGCCCGATGATGCCGAGGCTCTTGAACTCTGGCTGGCCGAGATCGCGAACCGCAAGGTGCGGCTCGTGACCGCGCACCGCGGCGAAAAGGCCGCGCTCCTGGCGACGGCCACGCAGAACGCGAAACAGGCGCTCCTGCTGTACAAGACTCGGCGTAGCTCCGACTTCGTGGCACGATCCAAGGCGCTCGAGGACATTCAGGAGGCCCTCGGCATGGCGTCAGCGCCGCTGCGGATGGAATGCTATGACGTGTCGCACCTGAGCGGCACGAACATCGTCGCATCCATGGTGGTGTTCGAAGACGGCCTTCCACGTAAAGACGACTACCGCCGGTTCAGCATCCCCGAATCCACCGACGACACCGATTCGATCTACCGAACGCTCATGCGACGACTGGCCTATCTGGCACCGGCCGCCGACGTGTCGACGTCGGGGGAGTCGGTCCTCGGGGAGGTGCCGCCGGGCGGGGCGCCATCCGAGGAGATCGAGCAGAAACGCAAGAAGTTCCGGTATTCGCCGAATCTGCTCATTGTCGACGGCGGCCAGCCTCAGGTGACGGCGGCCGCCCGGGCTCTCGCCGATTCCGGGGTGACGGGCATCCAGCTGTGCGGGATCGCGAAACGGCTGGAAGAGATCTGGCTTCCCGACTCGGACTACCCCGTGATCCTGCCACGCAACAGCGACGCGCTCTTTCTCATCCAACGCATTCGTGACGAGGCGCACCGCTTCGCGATCACGCATCAGAGAGCCAGACGCAAACGTGACATTTCCAGCGTGCTGGGTGAAATTCCCGGCCTCGGTCCGGCTCGGGTGAAGGTGCTCCTGCAACACTTCGGTTCCGTCGCGCGGTTGAAGGCGGCGCCGGAGGAGTCCATTTCCGAGGTTCGCGGCATCGGTCCCCAGCTCGCCGGCACGATATATCGGCACCTTCGGGCCTGAAGGCGTCCGCGGGTCGGTAGGCTTGATGTCTGATCAACACCGACAGAAGGCGCATTTTAGAATGACAACGGATCCCGACAAGCAAGAATTGCTGATCGTCACGGGAATGTCCGGGGCGGGCCGATCGACGGTCGCGAACGCGCTTGAAGACCTCGACTGGTACGTGGTCGACAACCTGCCGCCGCAAATGCTGCGACCCCTCGTGGAACTCGTCGAACGTGCCGGCACGACGCTGCCGAAAATCGCGGCCGTCGTCGATATTCGTGGACGGGACCTGTTCGGCGATTTCCGGGAGACCGTGCAGTCGCTTCAGCACGGAATCGAGGTTCGGGTGGTGTTCCTGGAGGCTCGGGACGACGTTCTCGTGCGCCGGTTCGAATCCGTGCGGCGACCCCATCCGCTGCAGGGAGAGGGAACGCTTCTCGACGGAATCGCCGCCGAGCGGGCCCGTCTCCTCAGCGTCCGCGAGTCCAGTGACATCGTCATCGACACCTCTGACCTGAACGTGCACAACCTCGCCACGACGGCCACGGAATTGTTCGCCGCCGAGGGAACGGCGGGCGTTCAGGTGACGCTGATGAGTTTCGGCTTCAAGTACGGTCTGCCGACGGATGTCGACATGGTCGCCGATGCACGGTTCCTCCCCAACCCGTTTTGGATCCCGGAGCTCCGCGGCCACACCGGTCAGGATCCCGAGGTGCGCGAATTCGTACTTGCCCAGGAGGGGGCGACGGCCTTCATTGACGGTTACGCCGCCGCGCTGGCACCCGTCCTCGCCGGCTACCAGCGAGAAAACAAACGGCATGCGACGATTGGTATTGGCTGCACGGGCGGAAAACACCGTTCCGTCGCGATGGCCACGGAGCTCGCCTCCCGACTCGAAGAACTTCCCGGCGTTGCGGTGAACATCAAACACCGCGACCTCGGACGCGAATAACCCAGGCGCATACGCTCCGCCGGCCGCTGTCAGGCGGCCCATCCCAATCGCACGCCCGAATAACAGAATGGAAATACGATTGGCACTCACCGCCGACGTTAAAGACGAACTCTCCCGTGTTGAGGTCCCCAAGACCACAGTGCGCGCGGCCGAGTTGGCAACAATTCTCCGGTTCTCCGGTGGACTTCACCTCATCAGCAGCCGCATCGCCATCGAGTCGGAACTCGACACCGCCATCCTCGCGCGGCGGGTGCGCAAAGACCTCGCCGAGCTCTACGGTGTGCGCAGCGACGTGCAGGTCATCGCCGCCTCCGGACTGCGCCGCACCAACCACTACCTCGTTCGAGTGATCGAAGGCGGCGAGACCCTGGCCCGCCAGACGGGTCTGCTCGACGCCCGGCGGCGTCCCATCCGCGGCCTGCCGAACCGCCTCACCACCGGTTCGCGCGAAGAGATCGCCGCGGTGTGGCGTGGCGCGTTCCTCGCGAGCGGCTCGCTCACCGATCCCGGCCGGTCCGCCGCCCTCGAGGTCGTCTGCCCCGGCAATGAATCCGCCATGGCTCTCGTGGGGGCCGCCGGTCGGCTCGGCGTCGCCGCGAAGGCGCGCGAAGTTCGCGGCGTGCACCGGGTGATCATCCGCGACGGTGACGCGATCGGTGCCATGCTCGTGCACATGGGCGCCGAGAGCACGGTCCTGAACTGGGAAGAACTGCGCCAGCGCCGCGAGGTGCGTGCCACGGCCAACCGACTCGTCAACTTCGACGACGCCAACCTGCGTCGCTCCGCCGAGGCGGCAGTCGCGGCCTGCGCGCGTGTTCAGCGTGCCATGGATATCCTCGGCACGGAGATCCCGGAACACCTGCGTTACGCCGGCGAGCTTCGCCTCAGTTTCCGCGATTCCAGCCTCGACGAACTCGGCCACCACGCCGATCCGCCGATGACGAAGGATGCCGTCGCCGGTCGCATCCGACGACTGCTCGCCATGGCGGACAAGAAAGCCGTCGACCTCGGGGTCCCGGGAACGGACGTTCCGTTCCCCGCGCACCCGGATGACGTCTGATGACGTATTCAGTGCCCCTTCAAACCAGCTGACTAGACTGAAAAAGTCGCTTACAACGTCGAGGGGCGCAATCGTCCCCCGACACCACTCAGAGGAGATAAGCAATGGCCGAATATACCCTTCCCCAGCTCGACTATGACTACTCGGCGCTTGAGCCCAGCATCAGCGCGACGATCATGGAGCTGCACCACAGCAAGCACCACCAGGCCTATGTGACGGGTGCGAACACCGCACTCGCGCAGCTGGCCGAAGCCCGCGACTCGGGCAGCCTCACCAACGTCAACAAGCTGCAGAAAGACCTCGCCTTCAACCTCGGCGGGCACGTCAACCACTCCATCTTCTGGACCAACCTTTCTCCCAACGGCGGCGACAAGCCCGTCGGCGAGCTGGCGTCGGCGATCGATGACTTCTTCGGCTCGTTCGAGAAGTTCCAGGCTCACTTCACGGCCGCCGCGCTCGGCGTGCAGGGGTCCGGTTGGGCCGTCCTGGCCTGGGACTCCATCGGACAGCAGCTGATCATTCAGCAGTTCTTCGACCAGCAGTCCAACTTCGCCGCCGGCATCGTCCCGGTACTCATGCTCGACGTCTGGGAGCACGCCTACTACCTCGACTACCGCAACGTGCGCGCGGACTACGTCAAGGCGTTCTGGAACATCGCGAACTGGGCCAACGTCCAGGACCGTTTCACGGTCGCCCGCGAGAAGACGAACGGCCTGCTGCTACTCTCGTAGCGTGCTGGCCGCCTCGTGAGCCGGCGCCTCCGAAAGCGGAGGCGCCACCGCTCACCGGTACTCTTTTCACCCGCATATCCCCACCCCGGCGCACCGCGCCCTCAGTATCTCAGGAGTTTTTCGTGACCGTAAAGATCGGTATCAACGGATTCGGCCGTATCGGCCGTAACTATTTCCGCGCAGCGATGGCGAAGGGCAGCGACATTGAAATCGTCGCCGTCAACGACCTCACCGACCCCGCCTCGCTTGCTCACCTGCTCAAGTACGACTCTGTCGGCGGCCGCCTGAACGCCACGGTTGAAGTGGACGGCGACCTCATCATCGTCGACGGCAAGCCCATCAAGGTACTCGCCGAGCGCGACCCGGCCAACCTGCCCTGGGGCGAGCTGGGCGTGGAAATCGTCATCGAGTCCACCGGCCGTTTCACCAAGGCCGTCGACGCGGAGAAGCACATCGAAGCCGGAGCCCAGAAGGTTCTCGTTTCCGCTCCCGCCACCGGCGCGGACGTCGCAACGCTCGTGCTCGGTGTCAACGAGAACACGTACGACCCCGCCCTGCACAACATCATCTCGAACGCCTCCTGCACCACGAACTGCCTCGCCCCCCTCTCCAAGGTGCTGCTGGACAACTTCGGCATCGAGCGTGGCCTGATGACCACCGTGCACGCGTACACGGCCGACCAGAACCTGCAGGACGGCCCGCACAGCGACCTTCGTCGTGCCCGCGCCGCCGCTGCGAACATCATCCCCACGTCGACGGGTGCCGCCAAGGCCCTCGGCCTCGTCATTCCCGAACTCGTCGGCAAGCTCGACGGCTACGCGCTGCGCGTTCCGGTCCCGACCGGTTCGATCACCGACCTCACCGTGACCGTTTCTCGTCCCGTGACCGTCGCCGAGGTCAACGCCGCATACAAGGCCGCAGCAGAGGGACCCCTCAAGGGCATCCTGAGCTACACCGAAGACCCGATCGTGTCCAGCGACATCGTCGGCGACCCGCACTCCTCGATCTTCGACGCCGGCCTCACGAAGGTCATCGGCGACCAGGTCAAGGTTGCATCCTGGTACGACAACGAGTGGGGCTACTCGAACCGCCTGGTCGACCTGACCGAGTTCGTCGCCGAGCGTCTCTAACGGGCCGCGCAGTGACACTTCGCACGATCGATTCCCTGGGCGCGCTCCGGGGCAAGCGGGTCATCGTCCGCTTCGATCTGAATGTGCCGTTGAAAGACGGACAGATCACCGACGACGGCCGCGTGCGGGCGTCGCTGCCGACCCTCAACGCGCTTCTGGCGCAGGGCGCCCGTGTGGTGATTGTTTCTCACCTCGGGCGCCCCGACGGCGCCTTTGACGCCACGTACAGCCTGGCCCCGGTGGCCGTTCGACTGAGCGAGCTTGTCGGCCGGCCCGTGGCGTTCGCGACCGACACCGTTGGACGCTCCGCGACGGATGCCGTGGCCGGTCTGGCCGACGGCGACATCGTCGTACTGGAAAACCTTCGGTTCAACCCGGGGGAGACCAGCAAGGTCGACACCGAGCGCGCATCCTTCGCGGCCGAACTCGCCGCCCTGGGCGATGCGTTCGTCTCCGACGGTTTCGGCGTCGTGCACCGCAAGCAGACGAGTGTCTACGACCTCGCCTCGATCCTCCCCAGCGCGGCCGGTCTGTTGATCGCCACGGAGCTCGAGGTGCTTGATCGACTCACGGAGAAGCCCGAGGCGCCATACACGGTCGTTCTCGGTGGATCGAAGGTCTCCGACAAGCTCGGAGTCATCGGACACCTGCTCCCACGAGTCGACTCTCTGCTCATCGGCGGCGGCATGCTCTTCACCTTCCTCGCCGCTCAGGGACACGCGGTCGGCGCGAGCCTGCTGGAGACAGACCAGCTGGAGACGGTGCGAGGATACCTCGCCGAGGCCGATCGCCTCGGCGTCAAGATCGTGCTGCCCACCGACATTGTCGTGGCATCCAAATTCGGGGCCGACGCGGAACACGTGGTCACCGCCGCCGACGCGATCGAGCAGACGCCGTTCGGTGCCGCGGGCCTCGGCCTCGACATCGGCCCGGAGACGGCCGAGGCATTTGCGGCGATCATTCGCGAGTCCCAGACCGTTTTCTGGAACGGTCCGATGGGCGTGTTCGAGATCGCCGCCTTCGCCGAGGGCACCCGCACGGTTGCCTCGGCACTGACCGAGGTGTCCGGCCTCAGCGTGGTCGGCGGCGGAGATTCAGCCGCTGCCGTGCGCATCCTCGGATTCACAGATGACCAATTCGGTCACATTTCAACCGGTGGCGGCGCGAGCCTCGAGTTTCTCGAGGGCAAGCGTCTGCCAGGACTGGAGGTCCTCGGA
>Ga0307487_1001051_pt1 | contig 20240 bp, 18 predicted proteins | sample CBIW12metaG_FD_203665 | JGI IMG/M metagenome (GOLD analysis project Ga0307487, IMG submission 203665) | Sea-ice brine microbial communities from Beaufort Sea near Barrow, Alaska, United States - CBIW 1.2 | ecosystem: Environmental > Aquatic > Marine > Coastal | place: USA: Alaska | collected... | reverse complement strand
GACGCGGCCGACGAAACCCCGACCACCTGCACAGCGGTGACGTGCTCGACTTCTGGCGCGTCGAGAGGATTGACCACGGCAGGTTCCTCCGGCTCCGCGCCGAGATGCGCGTTCCCGGCCGAGCGTGGCTCGAAATGTCGGTGACGCCGGCGCCCGACGGCGGTTCGCTGTACCGCCAGCGCGCCATCTTCTTCCCCCGCGGCCTCGGCGGGCGACTCTACTGGGCCGCCATCCTTCCGTTCCACGGCATCATCTTCGAGGGAATGGCCACTCGGATCACGGCCACGGCCGCGACCGAAGCGCGCAGCACGTCGGCCGCGCAGTGACGCCGAGGGTCTGGTGGCCTACCCCCCGTTGGGGCTATTCTGCTGGACTAGGGGTCAAGCCCTCGATCTCGCAGGGGTCGCCGTTTAGGATGAGCTGAGCGGGTGGCCTGCCTTACAGTTTCATACCGTCATGGTTCGCACAGGAGGTCCAGATGTCTGTATCCATCGCATTCCTCGGTGATGGCCTGACCGCGGGCGGAAACTGGGCGGAGTGGTTCCCCGAATACGACGTCACCAATTTGGGAGTCAGCGGTCGCACGACCGATGACGTCGTGGCCGATCTCGACTCGGTGATTGAGCTGGAGCCCGACGCCATCGTGCTGCTGATCGGAACCAACGACCTCGGGTGGCGTAAATCCGACGAGTACGTTGTGCGCAATCTGGAAACGATTCTGTACCGCCTGCGCAAGGCGCTGCCGAGCACTCGATTGTTGGTGCAGTCCGTCTTGCCCCGAGATCGGGACCTGTCCCGTTCCATCGGAAACATCAACCGGCACATCTGGCAGTACGCACCGACCCAGCACGCGATGTACCTAGACCTGTGGCCGGCGCTCTCCCTAGCGGATGGCGTCATCGATCCGAGGTTCTCCGAGGACCTCCTGCACCTCACCGATGCCGGCTACGAGGCCTGGATCTCGGAGCTCAAGCCGGGGCTGGAGCTGCTGTTCCAACGACCAACCTCCACGACGTCGATCCCGATCCAGCACGCCTGAGCCGACGCCCGAGCCGCCGCGCCGGTCGCCGGTGCCGGCAGTACGGCACCCCCCGGCGCCCTCGGTAGAATTGCACCATGCTCCGATTGATGCGCCGCGTTCTCGCCGTCGCCCTCGTGACCGCCGTTCTCCTGATCGTGGGCTGGAGCCCGGCCGCCACCCCCACCCCAGCGCCGGCCGCGGCCGCCGCGCAGACGGGCACGGGTGACTTCACCTTCGACTCCTGGCACTCAGACTTCACCCTCGGGCGTGACGCCGACGGCCGCTCAACCCTGACCACGGTGGAGACGATCGTCGCGCGTTTTCCGGACATCAATCAGAACCACGGGCTGCTGCGGGCGATCCCCACCGACTATGCGGGGCACCCCACCGACCTGACGGTGCACGGTGTCACCGACGAGAGCGGCACGCCGCGCGCCTTCACCAGCGAGTTCACGAGCGACGACGGAAATTTCCTCGAGCTGACCATCGCCGATGCCGACTTCGTCCACGGAGCCCAGACGTACGTCATCAGCTACGTGCAGTCGAACGTCACGCTCTATCCCGATGATTCGGCCACGGAGCAGTTGTACTGGGATGTCAACGGTACCGGCTGGGCGCAGCCGTTCGCCGAGGTGAGCGCGACCGTGCTCATCGACCCGGACCTCACCGACGCGGTCACGGGCGACGCGGCCTGTTACCGCGGGACGCAGGGAAGCACTCAGCCGTGCGAAACGATCAGGGGTCCCGTCCCGGACGCCGGCGGGTCGCGAGTCGACGCCGCCACGCGCAACCTGAACGCGCACGAGAACCTCACCGTGGTGGTGGTCTTCCAACCGGGGACCTTCGTGCCCCGCGACGATTCCTTCACCGCGAACATCTTTCCCAGCCTCGGCCTGATCGGCGCGCTGCTCGGGCTGCTCCTCGCCGTCGTTGCCGCGGTACTCCGATTCACGCGCTGGCGCCGCACGGCCGGACGTCCGACCATCATCGCCGAATACCTGCCGCCGAAGGGCGTGAACCTGCTCACCTCCGGTGAGGTGATGCGCCGGCGCGGCACAGCCATGGCCGCTCAGTTCGTGAGCTTCGCCGTGCGCGGAAACGTGCGAATTCTGGAGTCGACCGACGCCACGAACCACTACCTGCTCGAGCTGCGCCACACGGACGACGTCGACCCGGCCGAGATGCGCATCCTCACCAAACTGTTCCCCGGCCTGGCCGCGGGGGAGCGCCGGGACCTGAAGAAGAAGAGTGCCACCCTGACGGCGGCCCTGCAGAAGGAGGGCGCGGCGGCCCGCGCGGCGTCTCTGACGCTCGGGCTTCGTCAGAAGAAGGACTACCCGATCCGCACGTGGCTCATCATCGGTGCTGTGGGCACCGCGGCCCTCGCCGTGGGTGCGAGCCTCGTCGCGGTCGCCACGGTGGTCGGCGGGCTGTGGCCCGCGGCCATCATCGTGCTGTCGATCATCGCGAGTTTGGTCACGCTTGCGTCTGTCTCGAATTTCCGCCCGCTCACTGCGAGCGGAGCCGAACTGCGTGATTACCTGAAAGGCGTTAAATTGTACATAGGCCTCGCGGAAGCTGACCGACTGCGCGTGCTGCAGAGTCCGGCGGGCGCACTGCGCTCGCCCTACCGACCTGATACCGGGGGCGGGGTCGTCACCGACCGCACCCAGATCGTGAAACTGTCCGAACGTGTGCTGCCGCTGGCGGTTCTGTTCGGCCAGGAGAAGGAATGGTCGGGGGTGCTGGGCCAATACTACGAACAGACGGCGACGCAGCCCGACTGGTACGTGGGAACACACGCGTTCAGCGCCGTGTACTTTGCCGGCGCGCTGAGCACCTTCTCCACGTCGACGACGTCGAGCTGGTCGGGCACCGCCAGCAGCTCGTCCAGTTCCGGCCGCGGTGGCGGCGGAGGAGGCGGCTTCTCCGGCGGGGGCGGCGGCGGCGGCGGCGGAGGGGGAGTCTGATGGGCACTCCAGCCGCACCCACCTTCACCCGCGCCGCACTTGCGCCCGGATTACTCGGAGCCATCGTTCTCCTGGCGGGCCTCGCCCTGTTCGGCGGCGAGGGATACATCGTCATCCGATACGCGGTGAGCATCCTCGCCCTCATCCTCACGGTCTTCGTCATTCAGGCGAAGTCCTGGTGGTGGCTGCTCGGCCTTGTCCCCATCGCCGTGCTGTGGAATCCGGTCGTCGTGATTCCGCTCGAGGGCCAGGGATGGGCATCCGCCCAGTACATCGCGGCCCTGGTCTTCATCGTTGTGGGCATTCGAACCAAGGTGCCCGTGCAGCACGCCTGACGCGTGTCATGCTCGGGCGAGTGAGTTGTGGGCGTAGACTGACCCGTGAAGGACCCGGTCACCGACGCCACCGTGCCACTGCAACCGTTCCAGAAGGACGAGATGCAGTCGATGAAATCCGGTGGGGCCCCGGTTCCTTGGCGATTGACTGTAGCGATCGACGGCGTCTGTTGATGCCGCAACACCTGGGATGCCGCCATTCGTGAGCGTGTCACCAGCGCCGCAAGGCTGTGAAGTGGAGAACAATGGCTAATACCCGCACCGACGGTTCGAGCAACCGTGGCAACGCAGGCCGGCGCATGCGACCCCGATCCCGAGACGATGATGCACCGATCATTCCGATTCTGGCGCGCAAGGTGCGCGAGGTGGAGGCCAAGGCCCAGACCGGCGGCAAACTCGGACCGACAAACCGCACGAAGTACCAGGTGATCGCGCTCCTCATGCGCGAAGAACGCGCCAGGGTCAAGGCCGACTCCGAGCAAAGCGACGTCAATCGCGCCGAACTGCTCAAACGACTGGACGGTATCGCGCAGATCCTGGCGAAGACGGCCGCTCGCGACACCAGTCTGATCACCCTGCTCGAGCCCGATGCCGGCGTGTCCACCGTTGCTCAGCGGTTCCGCCGCGACTGGTTGCTGGAATCGGGGGCCGAACTCAGCCCCGACGAGCTGATCATCACCCGCGAGCCGGAGGTCAAGGCACCCGCGCCGGCTAACCAGGTTGTTCCCGCGTCGGTGCGCATGCGACAGCTCGCGAACCCCTTCCTGGCGCCTGACTTCAGCGCCGCTCAGGCCGCGCCCGTGTCTCGCGCCCGTCGCCTCGCCAACTGGGATCTGCTCGGCCCCCTGTTCAAATCCTTTGAGTACGGTTCCGGAGGGCAGGCCGCCAGCATGGACATGCCGGAGGCTCCCGCGCTCGACCGCCTGTCCCCGTCCGGCATGGACCTCATGCGGCACCAGGCTCGTTTCATCGAGAGTGCAAGGCTCGGTCACCGCAGCTACCTGCTCGCCGACGAGCCGGGACTGGGCAAGACGGCGCAGAGCCTGCTCGCGGCGTCCGTGAGCAACTCGTACCCGCTCCTGGCGATCGTGCCCAACGTGGTGAAGATGAACTGGGCGCGGGAGGTGGAGTTGTGGACGCCGAATCGTCGAGCGACCGTGATTCACGGTGACGGCAACACCCTCGATGCCTTCGCCGACGTTGTGGTGGTCAACTACGACGTACTCGACCGGCATCTCGCGTGGCTCGGCACTCTCGGGTTCAAGGGCATGGTCGTCGACGAGGCGCACTTCATCAAGAACCAGCAGTCGCAACGATCCAAGCACGTGCTGGCGCTGGCGGAGCAGATTCGTCGCCGCACACCCGGCGGCAACCCGCTCCTGATGGCTCTCACCGGCACCCCCCTGATCAACGATGTCGACGATTTTCGTGCCATTTGGCAGTTCCTCGGATGGATCGACGGCGACAAGCCGGCCCCGGCGCTGCTGCAGCGTCTCGAAGACACCGGGCTCACTCCCGCCGACCCGAGCTTCTACGCCGAGGCCAGGGCCGCGGTCATCGACATGGGTATCGTGCGTCGTCGGAAGGTGGACGTCGCCGCGGATCTTCCGGCAAAGCGGATTGCCGATCTCCCCGTGGAACTCGACGACGAACTGGGCCGTTCCATCCAGAAGGCGGAACGGGAACTCGGCGCTCGCCTCGTGGTGCGCTACAACGCGCTCGTCGCGGCCCGTCATTCCGGTTCAGGCCCGATAGCCCCGGACGAGGACCAGCGCGAATCGTACATTCGCGCGGTCGCACACGCCGAACTCGAAGATTCCAAGGGCCAGACCACCGGCGAGAACGTGTTCACGATGGTGCGCAAGATCGGCCAGGCCAAGGCGGGGCTGGCGGCAGACTACGCCGCCCAGCTGGCCCGTTCGGTGGGCAAGGTCGTGTTCTTCGCCAAGCACATCGACGTGATGGATGCCGCCGAGGAACTGTTCGCCAGGCGCGAGCTGCGAACGGTCTCGCTTCGCGGAGATCAAAGCGCCGTGGCCCGTCAGGCCGCAATTGACGCGTTCAACAACGACCCGGAGGTCTCCATCGCGGTGTGCTCGCTCACCGCCGCCGGTGTCGGTGTGAACCTGCAGGCGGCGTCGAACGTGGTGTTGGCCGAGTTGAGCTGGACCGCCGCCGAGCAGACACAGGCCATCGACCGGGTGCACCGCATCGGGCAGGACGAGCCGGTCACGGCGTGGCGCATCATCGCCGCGCACACCATCGACGCTCGCATCGCCGACCTGATCGGCAGCAAACAGGGCCTCGCCGCTCGAGCACTGGACGGTTCCCAGGAAGAAGACCGGTCCGCAGATTCGATCCAGGCCAGCGCGCTGGTCTACCTGCTCACCCAGGCGCTCGACGGCACCCTATAGGACGCCGGACGGCAGCCGATTTGGGCCGGGGTCAATGCTGGCACCAGAATAGGCAAACCATGTTTGTTTACGCTTGAAGGAATAGAAGACCATGAAGATCGGTATCCTCACCAGCGGCGGCGACTGCCCCGGACTCAACGCTGTCATTCGCGGCGCGGTGCTTAAGGGCGAACGCGTGCACGACGCGGAATTCGTCGGCATTCGCAACGGCTGGCGCGGGCTCGTTCGCGGCGAGTTCACGAAGCTCGACCGGCACAGCGTGCGTGGCCTCTCCCGCCAGGGCGGAACCATCCTCGGCAGCTCACGCACCAACCCGTATGAAGGATCCAACGGCGGTCCGGAGAACATCCAGAGAACGCTCGACGCCGAGGGCATCGACGCCGTCATCGCCATCGGCGGCGAAGGCACGCTCACGGCGGCGCACCGTCTCACCGAGGCGGGACTCAAGATCGTCGGTGTGCCCAAGACCATCGACAACGACCTCGAAGCCACCGACTACTCCTTCGGTTTCAACACCGCGGTGGAAATCGCCACCGAAGCCATTGACCGGCTGCGCACCACCGCGGAATCGCACGGGCGTTGCATGGTGGTCGAGGTCATGGGTCGACACGTCGGCTGGATTGCCCTGCATTCGGGAATGGCCGGCGGAGCCCACGCCATCCTCATCCCCGAACAGCCGAAGACGATCGAGCAGATCTGCGAATGGGTCGAGCACGTGCGTGACCGCGGACGTGCCCCCGTCATCGTCGTGTCGGAGGGGTTCCTGCTCGCCGGAATGGAAGAGGCGCACTCCAGCAAGGGCCTCGACGCGTTCGACCGGCCGAGGCTCGGCGGGATCAGCGAAATCATTGCGCCGCTCATCGAGGAGCGAACCGGGATCGAATCCCGCGCGACCGTGCTGGGACACACGCAGCGCGGCGGAGCGCCGTCGGCCTACGACCGCGTCCTGGCGACGCGACTGGGCATGGGCGCGATCGACGCCATTTACGCCGAACAATGGGGCTCAATGGTCTCGCTGCGGGGCACCGAGATCGAAGTTGTCAGTATCGCCGCGGCGACGATCGGCCTCAAGAAGGTGTCACCGGCCCGTTACGACGAGGCCGCTGTCCTGTTCGGATAACTGCTCTCAGGGCAGGCGACGCTGGGCGGTCGCCTGCCTCACACCGGCATGGGATCAGGCGAGTTTGGCCTGCACATCGGCGAGGGACGGGTTCGACGCGCTCGAACCGTCGGGGAACAGCACGGTGGGTACCGTGCGGTTGCCTCCGTTGAGACTCATGACGAGTTCCGAGGTCCCCTCGACCTCTTCGACGTTGATTTCGCGGTAGCCGATGCCGGCCTTCTTCAGCTGCGACTTCAGGCGCGAACAATAGCCGCACCAGGTCGTGGTGAACATTGTGATGGTGCCGGCGGCGGGTACGAATTCCATACCTCGACCCTAACGTTTCAAGGTAGGCGTTTCCGGCGAGTTAGGCTGAACTAATGACTTTGCCCCAGGTGTGCGTGTACTACCTCACCCGACGGACTGCGACCGGTCAGCTACAGGTGTTGCCGGGCAACGACAAGTGGGACGACGCGAAGCACTGGCATCCCGGAGTCCTTGCCGGCACCCCGGCTCACGCCACGTTCACCTTCGGCCCCGACCTTAAGACAGTGGTACCCAATGCCTGACCTCAGCCTGATCGTGGTGCTCGTCATCGCGCTCGCCCTCGTGTTCGATTTCACGAACGGGTTCCACGACACCGCGAATGCCATGGCAACGCCGATTGCAACCGGGGCGATGAAGCCGAAGGTCGCCGTCGGCGTCGCCGCCCTCCTGAACCTCGTCGGCGCGTTCCTCTCCACCGAGGTCGCCAGAACCATCTCGGGCGGCATTATCGCCGAGGGCGAGAACGGCGTACTGATCACCCCGGAACTCATCTTTGCGGGCCTGATCGGGGCCACGGTGTGGAACCTCATCACCTGGCTGCGCGGTCTGCCGTCCAGCTCGAGCCACGCGCTCTTCGGCGGCCTGATCGGTGCCGCCATCATCGGCATCGGGACGAATGCCGTCGACTTCACCGTCGTGGGTGCCAAGGTCGTGCTGCCGGCGCTCATCGCACCGCTGATCGCCGGGGTGATCGCGCTGCTGGCCACCAAACTCGCCTACGCCATCACCCGGCGTGAGGCCGGACGCCCGGACGGCCGCGGCGGATTCCGCTCCGCCCAAATCTTCTCGTCCTCCCTCGTCGCGCTCGCGCACGGCACCAACGACGCGCAGAAGACGATGGGCGTGATCACGCTCACCCTCATTGCCGGCGGCTTCCAGGCCGTCGGTAGTGGTCCGGCCTTCTGGGTCATCGCGGTCTGCGCCCTCGCTATCGCGCTCGGCACCTACACCGGCGGCTGGCGCATCATCCGCACCATGGGCACCGGCCTGACCGAGGTCAAGCCCGCCCAGGGCTTCGCGGCCGAGACGAGCACGGCCGCGACGATCCTGGCATCAAGCCATTTGGGCTTCGCCCTGTCCACCACACAGGTGGCCTCAGGCTCGGTGATCGGATCCGGGCTCGGCCGTCGCGGCGCCACCGTGCGCTGGGGCATGGCGGGGCGCATCTCCCTCGGCTGGATGCTGACACTGCCGGCGTCCGCAATCATGGGCGCATTCGCCGCCGGGCTGACCACGCTCGGGCCGATTGGGATCGTTCTCGACGCCCTCATCGGTGGTCTGGTCATTGTTGTGCTGTTCCGCTGGTCGCGCCGCAACCGCGTCACCCACAACACGATGCTCAACGACATCGACGATGCCGGCCGAGTGGTCAAGATCACGAAAACGCCGCGACGCCAGAAACGTGCGGACCGCAAGACTCGCAAGGAGATGGCACTGTGATCGACTGGTTCGCTTTCGGCATCGTGGCGGGGGCATCGCTCGTTGCGGCCATGGTCGTCGTCGGCCTGTACTCGCTCGGACTGCGCCTGCTCACGACCGGAGGGCGGATCCCGCTCGTCGATCCGGCCGAATTCACGGGGGCCATCACCGTGCTCACCCGCAAGCGCGCGGCGAAGGCGGCCAAGCGCACGCGCAAGGCGGCAGCGGCGAACCCGCTGACGGACCGGCAGAAGCGTGCCGCGATCGGTGCCGGCTACGCCTGCTTCGTGCTCTGCGCCTGCGCCGGTCTGTACGGTGTGTACCTCGTCGTCCCCGCCCTGCACGGCTGAGCGAATCGCCTAGGCTCAAGCCGTGCGGCGCACCCGGCCGACCCACGTCATCAGGTGGTAGATCACGATCGCCGCGATCGTGCCCAGGGCGATTCCGTTGAAGCTCAACGTGCCGGCCGAGAGAGTGAAGTCGGCGATGCCGATGATCAGGGCCGTCGCCGCGGTGAACTGATTCACGGGCTTGGAGAAGTCGACCCGGTTGTCGAGCCAGATTTTCACCCCGATGACCCCGATCAGGCCGTAGAGCGCCGTGGTGACCCCGCCGAGCACGCCCGCCGGGATCGTGTTGATGACGGCGCCGACCTTGGGGGAGAGCCCGAGAAGAACCGCGGTGATCCCGGCTACCCAGTAGGCGGCGGTGGAATAGATGCGCGTCGCAGCCATCACCCCGATATTCTCACCGTAAGTTGTGGTGCCGCTGCCGCCGCCGAAACCGGCGAGCATGGTCGCGAGGCCGTCGGCGAGCAGCGCCCGCCCGGTGAGCCGGTTCACCTTCGCATCCGTCATCTGGGCCACGCCCTTGATGTGGCCCACGTTCTCGGCGATGAGGACCAGCACAACGGGCAGGAACGCGGGCAACACGCCGAACACCACCGCCGTGTTCTCAAACGGATTAGCCGGTGCGGTGAACGGCGGCAGTCCAACCCACGGAGCGGCGGCCACCTGGCTGAAGTCGACCTGACCGAAAACGACGGCGGCGGCGTAGCCCACGAGAACACCGATGAAAATCGACAACCGGCCGAGGATGCCGCGAAAAAGCACGGTGCACAGGATGACGGACAGCAGCGTGATCACGGCGGTGATCGGCGCCTGTTCGAAGTTCGCCTTGGCCACCGGGGCGAGGTTGAACCCGATGAGGGCGACAATGGCTCCCGACACGATGGGCGGCATCAGCCGGTCGATCCACCCGGTGCCGGTCAGTTGCACAACCAGCCCGACGACGGCCAGGAGCACGCCGACGGCCATGATGCCGAAGAGAGCACTGCCCATCCCCGCCGACGCGGTCGCGGCCGTGATCGGTGCGATGAACGCGAACGACGAGCCGAGGTAGCTGGGCAGCTTGTTGCCCGTGATCAGCAGGAAGAGCAACGTGCCGATTCCCGAGAACAACAGGGTCGTGCTGGGCGGGAAACCGGTCAGCAGCGGTACCAGGAATGTCGCCCCGAACATGGCGACGACGTGTTGGGTGCCGATGCCGATCGTGATCGGCCAGCTGAGACGCTCGCCCGGGCCCACGACCTCCTGTGCCCCGACCGTTTTTCCGTCACCGTGCAAGGTCCAGGGCAGTGCCATTGTTTCTCATTTCGTTGTTGCGCGCTCTCCCCCGATCGTAGTGAAGAAATAGGATCGGGGCATGACTGTTCCGACCGGCAAGATCGTGAGAGAGCAGAGCCGCGAACTCGTTCGCCGTGTCAGTGGCGGGGACGTGCGCGGCGTGCGTGAACGGGGCGTGCTCGCCTGGCGGGGGATCCCCTATGCGGCCGCCCCGGTGGGAGACCTGAGATTTCGGTCGCCGCGGCCCGTGCCGGCGTGGTCGGGCGTGCGGCCGGCCCACGAATTCGGTGCCGTGGCGCCCCAAAGCCACCGGGGGCAGTTCATCGGCGCGCATCCGCGCATCCCGCAGAGCGAGGATTGCCTCAACCTGAACGTGATCGCGCCGGCCGACGCGGCGGCGGGACGCGCGTCCGAGGCGGGGCTGCGCCCGGTCATGGTTTTCATCCACGGAGGTGCCTACAGCGTGGGGTCGTCTCGCGAGGTGCCACGGCAGGGGGAAGGACTCGTGCGGCGCGGCGGCATCGTCTATGTGAGCCTCAACTACCGGCTGGGCGCCCTCGGCTACCTCGATTTCACCCGGTACTCCACTCCGGAACGTCCCTTCGAGAGCAACCTGGGTGTGCGAGACCAGGTCGCAGCCCTGCGGTGGGTGCGGGAGAACATCCGTGAGTTCGGTGGCGACCCGGATGCGGTCACCCTCTTCGGTGAGTCGGCCGGTGGAAACGCGGTGACCACCCTCATGACCGTGCCGGCCGCCTCGGGGCTGTTCCACCGTGCGATCGCGCAGAGCGCCCCGGCCAATGCGGTGTATCCGCCGTCACTCACCGGCCGTTGGGCCGAGGAATTTGTGCAGAGCCTCGCCGACGCCCCCGGCAGGGCCGGGGGACCGGTCGGCGGCGAAACCACAGACCCCGCCGTTCGCCTGTTGCTGACCACCGACCCGGCCCGGCTCGCCGAGGCGACAACGGAGCTCACGCTACGCACCCCCGACCAGGACCCCGGCACGATCCCGCTGTGTCCGGTCATCGACGGGGACTTTCTGCCGGAGCGCCCGCTCGACGCGTTCCGGGACGGCCGCGCGCACCGGGTTCCGTTGATCATCGGCACCAACGCACGGGAGGGATCCCTGTTCAGCGGGCGCATCGACATCCTCGCCACGACACCGACCCGGATTCGTGCCATCTTCAAGAAGACGAAGAAAAAGGCCCGCAAGACCCTGAAGGCGCAGTACCCCGGCATCCCCGCCCTGCGCGCGGCCCTCGACTTCGGCGGCGACTACTCGTTCTGGTACCCGAGCGTCAAGGTGGGGGAGCGACACTCCCGGTACGCCCCCGTGTACTTCTACCGCTTCGACGCGGCGCCCAGGCTGGTGCGCTGGATGGGGCTGGACGCCACTCACGGTCTGGAGCTGTTCCCGCTCTTCGACCGATTGAACGGATGGCCGGGGCGGGGAATGACCCTGCTCGGCGGGCGGGCGGCGTTTCGGGCCGTCGGCGCCCGCATGCAACGCTGGTGGCTGGACTTCGCCACCCTCGGAGCACCCGGCGAAGCGTGGCCCCGCTACGAGGAATCAACCCGCCGCACCCTGATCATCGATGCCGCCGACCGAGTGGAATCGGACCCCGGTGCGGAACGACGCGTGGCCTGGGGCGCATTCGTACCCCACGTCTGAGTCGTAGACTATTCACCTGATCATCGTGTGTGCGTGCCAATAGCGCCACAGCCCACGCAGCCTGCCCATTTTCTTGCCGATCGGCCCGGGAGCACACCATCACCACCACGAATACAACCACGTCAGAATCGCACTCCCCGAAGCCCGCCGGTGTCCGCGCCAGGGTGGACAAATTCTTTGAGATCACCAGTCGCGGTTCCACGTGGGCTCGCGAATTGCGCGGCGGCCTGGTCACGTTCGTGACCATGGCCTACATCGTCATCCTGAACCCGCTGATCCTCGGCGGTTTCAGTGCAGACCAGGCGGCCGTCGACGTGGCCGGCAACTGGCTGCCCAACGCCCAGGTGGCGGCGGTCACTGCCCTCACAGCCGGGGTCATGACGATCCTCTTCGGGCTCGTGGCCCGCCTGCCGTACGGCTTCGCCGCGGGGCTCGGCATCAATTCCTTCCTGGCGGTGAGCGTCGTCGGTCAGGTGACCTGGCCCGAAGCGATGGGACTCGTCCTCATCAATGGGGTCATCATCGTGATCCTCGCCTCCACGGGCATGCGGGAACTCATCTTCAATGCCGTGCCGCAGCAGCTGAAAATCGCCATCACGGTGGGTATCGGTCTGTTCATCGCCTTCATCGGCCTTGTCGACTCCGGGTTTGTACGATCGAGTGGCGCGGCTTCACCGCCCGTTCAACTGGGCGACCAGGGTTCCGTCAGCACCCTGCCCACCGCGGTCTTCGTGATCGGGCTCATCATCATCGGGGTGCTGGTGGCACGCAAGGCCCAGGCAGCCCTGCTCATCGGCATCGTGGCGACGACCATCATCGCTGTCATACTCGAGTCCATTTTCAAGGTCGGCCCGTCACTGGGTGTGAACCCGGCCGGGTGGAATCTCAACGCCCCCGTTCTGCCCACCGAATTCGTCGCCGTGCCCGACCTGAGCCTGATCGGCCAGGTGAGCTTCGGCGCATTCGACCGGATCGGCATGCTCGCCGCGGTGATGCTGGTCTTCACGCTCGTGTTCACCAACTTCTTCGATGCCATGGGCACGATGACCGGCCTCGCCAACGAAGCCGGCCTCGCCGACAAGAACGGCAACTTTCCCCGACTGAAGTCTGCGCTCATCGTCGAGGGGATCGGTGCGGTGGCCGGAGGCGCGGCATCCGCGTCGTCGAACACCGTGTTCATCGAATCCGGCGCGGGCATCGGCGAGGGTGCACGCACGGGGCTGGCGAACATCGTCACCGGCGTGCTGTTTCTCGCGGCCATGTTCTTCACGCCGCTCACGCAGATCGTTCCGCTGGAGGTGGCCGCGGCCGCCCTGGTGATCGTCGGGGCCATGATGGTGTCCCAGATCCGTCACATCGACTTCTCCGAGTTCTCGATCGTGCTTCCGGTGTTCCTGACCATCCTCGTCATGCCGCTCACGTACTCGATCGCCAACGGCATCGGCGCCGGATTCGTGAGCTGGGTGCTCGTTCGGTCCTTCTCGGGCAAGGGCAAGCAGATCAGCCCGCTGCTCTGGGTTGTGGCGGCCGGTTTTGTGCTGTTCTTCGTGCGCGGTCCGGTCGAGGCCCTGCTCGGCGCGTAGAAGTACCCGGCCGTCGCAATGCTGACGCGCGGCCGCCCGCACGACGTCTCGCTCGTTCTCAGGAGCGTCGTCGGAGTAGCGACGATGGCTTCAGCGGTGATGCGCTGACGAGCCGGATGGGCGTTCGGGTCGTATCGGCGGCATCCGGGGATCCTTCGATGAACCCGGTGCGCACGATCTGGCCCGGCGCTGGTGACGAGGCCTCGGCGGATGGCCGTCGCAGAAGAGCGACCCGTCGATCGACGGAGCTCTCCGGCCGCCCGGCTAGCTCGTACGGCAGTGCGTGGTGAGAAAACCGATCTTGTCGATGGAGATGGTGACCGTGGACCCGTCCTTCAGGAAAATTTGCGGTTTACGGCTGTAACCGGCGCCGCCGGGGCTGCCGGTCGAGATGAGGGTTCCGGGCATCAATGTGGATGTTTGCGACAGGTAGGAGATGATCTGGGCGACCGTGCGCACCATGTCGCCGCTCGAGGCATCCTGCAGGATGCGGCCGTCAACGTGCGTGCTGAGCCACACGTCCTGAGGATCACCGATCTCGTCGGCCGTCACGACGATCGGACCGGTCGGGGTGAAACCGTCAAACGACTTGCAGCGGGACCACTGCGCCTCGGAGAACTGCAGGTCGCGCGCGGTGATGTCGTTGACGATCGTGTAGCCGAAAACGTAGTCGAGGGCGTCCTGCACAGACACGTTGCGTGCCGCGCGGCCGATGACGACGCCGAGCTCCGCCTCATAATCGACCTGGGAGGTGAGGTCGGCGGGCCAGGTGATGGTGGATTCGTGACCGGTGAGGGAGTTCGGCCAGAGGGAGAAAATCGTGGCAGAGGTCTCCAGGCGCAGGCTCAGTTCGGACGAGTGTGCCGCGTAGTTCGCCCCGATCGCGATGATCTGCGGGGGCCGCAACACCGCCGAGGAGTGTCGGAGTGTGTCGATCGAGGTCATGGACACGCCCGCGGATGCGGCGTTCAGGCTGACCGCGCGTACGCGATCAAGCTCGTGTTCGCCCTTTTCCAGCAGGTCCTGCAGGTCGCGGGGGGCGTCTTCCATGATCTCGTCGAGGAACAGTGCCTCGTCGCCGAAGGTCACCGCCAACCTCGGTGTGGACTGGCCTTCAACTCTTAGATGCGCAAACTTCACCTGTACAGGCTACCGGCACCCGGGGGCTGCGGGCTGTGGATGGGCGACAACGCCCGGGGGTGTTCGTTAGAGAACTCCGACGGGCGCACCCGCCGCGCGCCACAGGTGCATGCCGGCATAGCTGCGCCACGGGGCCCATTCGTGCCCGCGAGCGGCCAGGGCGCGGTGCTCGCCCGGGAGCCCGAGGCGGCTCGCGCCCTGCCGGATGGCGAGGTCGCTCGTGAGCAGAATGTCGGGGCTCCCCAAAACCCGCAGGGCAACGTACCCGGCCGTCCACGGGCCGATCCCCGGGAGAGCGGTGAGCTTGGCCTCGAGTTCGGCACGGGTGTCGCCGTAGGAGAGCACGAGGTCGCCGCGCTCGAGCTCTGCCGCCACACGCACAATCGCGTTGATGCGCGCGGCGGGGCCGCGCAGAACGTCACGTCCGTCGGCGGCGATGCGCGCGCTCGTGGGAAACAGCCGCGACGGCGCGCCGACCTCCGGCGAGCCCCCGTCGGACGCGAGTGGGTCGCCGAGCGTGAGCGTGAGCCGGGTCAGGGCCGTGCGCGCCGCCGCCACGGACACCTGCTGTCCGATCAGGGCGCGGAACAGGGTTTCCTCGGGATCCAGGGTGCCGGGAACCCGGATGCCCGGCGTCAGCAGCACGCTCGCCTCAAGTTGCGGGTCACTCCGGAGGGCGAGGTCGATCGCGGCGGAATCGGCGTCGAGGTCGAGGAGCCGACGCACCCGACCGACGAGTGGGGCAAGGTCGGCCAAATTGCTCAGGGTGGCCGCGCAGACGACCGTCGGGGCGGCATCCGTTCCGGCGAGCGAGAGTTCAACGGTGGCAGGGCCGTGGGGCAGTCGCACCGTGCGCGTGTAACTGTGGTCGGTGGCCGTTTCAACGCCGCCGATGGCGCGCGCCCCCAGGAAGCGCAGGAGGCCACGGCCGTCGAACGGCGCGCGCGCGGGTAGTTGCAGGGTGATCGTCGTGCCGTGGGCGTCGCTGTCGTGGTGCGGGTCCGGAGCGCGTGATGTCGACTGGCGCAGCGCGGACGGCGTGCGCTCGTAGACCGCCGCAATGGTTTCGTTGAACTGGCGCACGCTGCCGAAACCGGCGGCGAAGGCAACATCCGTCATGGACAGGGCCGTGTTGACCAGCAGAATACGCGCGGTCTGGGCGCGATGGGCGCGGGCGAGGGCGAGCGGGCCGGCGCCGAGCTCTGACACGAGCACGCGCGTGAGGTGCCGGGGTGTGTAGCCGAGCCGGCCGGCGAGCCCCGGGACGCCGTCGCGTTCAACGGCACCGTCGGCGATGAGCCGCATGGCTCGCGCGGCGAGGTCATCGCGCATGTTCCACGCCGGGGAGCCGGGCACGGCGTCGGGCAGGCAACGCTTGCAGGCGCGCAGACCGGCCTCGTGCGCGGCCGCGGCCGTGAGATAGAACGAGACGTTGACCGGTTTGGGAGTGGCGGCCGGGCAGCTCGGACGGCAATAGATGCCGGTGGAGTGCACGCCGGTGATGAACTGGCCGTCAAAGCGCTGATCGCGCGAACTCACCGCGCGGTACCGCTCTGCAAAGACGAGGTCGCCGAGGCCGGGGCGGGCGGATGCCGCCGGTCGGGTGCGTGCAGTCGTGGTCACCCCTTCAGCGTGCCACGTTCGCCCGCGTGGCGGTAGCGGAAAACAGACATGACCGACCGCACTCGCTAGGGTGGGCTCATGACTGTAGTGACACGTCTTCAGACCGAGTTGGGTGCGATCGTCAGTGTGGATGAGGCCGATCTTGCGGCCAGTCGCGCGGACAAGTCAGGGTGGACCGCCGACGGCGCACCGCTCGCCGTCGTGAACGCCACCACCGTGGAGCACGTGCAGAGTGTGCTGCGCCTCGCGTCCGAATTTCGGGTTCCCGTCATCACCCGCGGCGCGGGTACCGGCCTGGCCGGGGGAGCCTGCGGCTCCGATGGTTCCATCGTGCTGAACCTCGCCGGCATGAACCGCATTCTGGAGATTCGACCGGAGGACGAGCTCGCCGTCGTGGAGGCCGGCGTGATCAACCAGGACCTGAACGACGCGCTCACGCCGCACGGGTTGTGGTTCGCCCCCGATCCGGCCAGCAGGGCCATCTCCACCGTCGGGGGCAATATCGCGACGAACGCGGGCGGTCTCCTGTGCGCCAAGTACGGCGTGACCCGGGAGGCGGTGCTCGCGCTCACCGTGGTGCTCGCCGATGGCACGCTGCTGCATACGGGGCACCGAACCGTGAAGGGCGTCACCGGCTACGATCTCACCGCGCTGCTCACGGGCTCGGAAGGGACCCTCGGCGTCATTGTGCAGGCGACGGTGCGGGTGCGCGCGGTTCCGCTCGGGGGCACGGTTACCGTCGCCGCCGTCTTCCCCGACGTGGCCTCGGCGGCCGCCGCATCCGCCCGCATCACCGCCGAACGCCTGCGTCCGGCCGTCATGGAACTGGTCGACCCGGTCGCCCTCGCCATTGTGGGTCGCTACCTGGGACCGGAGAAGTCGGCAGGGCTTCCGCTCGGCCACGGTGCCTTCCTGCTCGTGCAGACGGATGGCGAGGGTGCCGCCGTGGAGGCCGAACGGGTGGCCCAGGTGATGCGACGTGAACGAGGGGAGGTGCGGGTATCGAGCGATCAGGCGTCCGGGGATCGGCTGCTCGCCATTCGCCGGGCGTTGCATCCCGCACTGGAGCAGCACGGAACTGTGCTCATCGAAGATGTTTCCGTGCCCCGTTCACGAATGCGGGAAATGTTCGACGTGATTGCGGAGATCAGCGCGCGCACCGGAATCGCCATTCCCGTGGTCGCGCACGCCGGGGACGGAAACCTGCACCCGAGTTTCGTGATTCCCGCCGGCCCGGTCGGAACCGAGGGGTCCCCGGCGGTACCGGACCACATTTGGGCGGCGGCCGATGAAATGTTTCGAGCGGCCCTTTCGCTCGGTGGCACCCTGACCGGCGAGCACGGTGTGGGGGTGCTGAAGCGACGCTGGCTGAAGGACGAACTCGGCGACACGAGTTTTGACCTGCAACGCCGGCTCAAGGCCGTTTTTGATCCACTGGGCATCCTCAACCCTGGCACCATGTTCGAGTCCGCCTGAGGTCGCGAACCGCAACAAAAACTCGCCGCTTCGGTGGTGTGGCGATGCCGACGACTCTCCCGATGCGACGAGTTTATGTACATATATCGTGCATCTTCGGCGGCGTTCGCGCAAGGATGAATTTTTGAGTAGGTGAAGTTCGGCCGCATCCGGTTGGATGGACGCATGACAAATATGAACGCAAAACCGGAAATCGACTTCCCGGAGGGCGCAGAGCCCGAAGAGCTTGAAATCGAAGACATCGTCGTCGGCGACGGCGCGGAAGCCACCCCTGGCGCGACCGTTGACGTGCACTACGTGGGCGTTGAATTCGCCTCCGGTGACGAGTTCGACGCGTCGTGGAACCGCGGAGCGTCGATCAACTTCCCGCTGCGCTCGCTCGTCGCGGGCTGGCAGCAGGGAATCCCCGGCATGAAGGTCGGTGGTCGTCGCAAGCTGGTCGTACCCCCGCACCTGGCCTACGGCCCGGCCGGTTCCGGCCACCGCCTGTCCGGCCAGACCCTGATCTTCGTGATTGACCTTCTCGGTGTGAGCTAGGCCCGACCAGGCCCACCGGCGAGTACGCCCGCGGCGCGGCCGGTCGCAACCATCACATTGCGGCCGGCCGCCGCCATCGGCACTTTCCGTTCGGCCCTGTCTTGCACGCCACTGTCGCGTGCATAATGTTGCATGATCTCCACCGACAACGCCCGAGCTCTTCTCGCCGCCGGCCTGGTCTGGCGACCGGCCTCCGGTGACGCGTTTCGCATCGAACGCCCCGGCTTCGACTACGACGTCTTCACCGTGAGCAGCATGGCCATCGAGCCGCACGAATTCGACACGGGCACCATCCTCGGCTTCAACGGCACCACCGAGTGGGCGCTGGACTCCCTCGCCGTGGAAAATGCGCTCTGGCTGCCGCGTGAAGACCAACTGCGCGAGCTGCTCGGCGGGGCGTTCCAGGCGCTGGAACGCACACCCGACGGCCGATACCGGGTGGTCGCGGACCTGGGGGAGGGACCGACGCATTTCGGCGCCGACGCGGCAGCCGACGCCTATGCGGCGGCCGTCCTCGACGCGATGGCCCGCACCATGCCCGGCCGACCCTGAACGGGGCTAGTAGCGGTCGGGCTCGGGGCCGAGCTCGAACCGACGGCCGTTCATCTCGGTGGGGGCAATCTCCACGTAGACGTACTTGAGGGTCGGGATCAGCGGGCGCAGCGGTAGCTGGTCGGCAGCGTCGATCTCGGCGCGCTTCTCCAGAATGCTCGCCGTTCCCTTCACGACGACGCTCCAGGCCTCGTCGTGCCCCACGCCATCCGTTTCAAAGGCCACCCGGTTGTTCACCGTGAGCTCGAGCAGCTTCGTGCCCTCCGCGGTTCGAAACAGCAGGCGGCGATCAGCGGCGACGAAGTTCACGGGAAAGATATCGGGGATTCCGCCGACGCTGACCGCGAGGCGGCCCAGGCTGGCCGAGAGCAACGCATCCCAGCATTCGTCTTCGGTGAGGGTACGGATCTCTTTGACGTCGTCGATGTCCATGACTCATCGTGGCACGTGCGAGAAGCCGATGGAAGCCGATGGAACGCGGCGATGTAAGATAACGGGTGCACAACGGCCACCGACCACTTCGGGGATCCCGACCGGCACACCGGGTTCAGAGCCCCAATAGGAAGTTCTATCAGTGAGCGCACCAACCCAAACCCGTCCAGTCGAGCACGGGGAGGGTGTCAAAGAGAAGAAGAAACACTTCGTTGTGCCGGCGCCCCGCGTCTTTTATCCCGCACTCGGCATCATCCTCGTCGTCGTCGTCATCGCGATCGGCTTCCCGGTACGAACCGGTGCCACCCTCGCCACCCTGCAGGGCTGGGTCGTTGCCGGCCTCGGCCCGTACTACGTCATTCTCGTCGCGGCCTTCGTGGTCTTTGCGGTGTGGATGGGCGCCAGCCGCTTCGGCGACATCAAACTCGGCACCGACGATGACAAGCCCGAATTCGGCCTCCTGAGCTGGTTCGCCATGCTGTTTGCCGCCGGAATGGGCATCGGCCTGGTCTTCTGGGGCATGTCGGAGCCGCTCACGTTCTTCACCAACCCGAAGCCGGGAGTCACCGGGTCCGCTCCGGAACTCGCCGCCGCGGCGATGAACCAGACCTTCCTGCACTGGGGATTCCACGCCTGGGCGATCTACGCCGTCGTCGGACTCGGCCTGGCCTACTCGATCCACCGCAAGGGGCGGCCGGTGTCCATCCGCTGGGCGCTCGAGCCGCTGCTCGGCGATCGCGTGCGCGGCCGTCTCGGTGACGCCATCGACGTCATCGCGATCGTGGGCACCCTGTTCGGCGTGGCAACCTCGCTCGGGCTCGGCGTCAAGCAGATCGCGGCCGGTCTCAGCCACCTGGGCGTTGTCGGCGAGGTGAACAACACGCTGCTCGTGGTGCTCATCGTGGTGATCACGGCCATCGCCACGGCCTCGGTCGTCAGCGGCGTCGGCAAGGGCATCAAGTGGCTCTCCAACCTCAACCTGGGCATGGCCGCCGTGCTGCTCGTGGCGGTT
>Ga0307487_1001050_pt1 | contig 20243 bp, 18 predicted proteins | sample CBIW12metaG_FD_203665 | JGI IMG/M metagenome (GOLD analysis project Ga0307487, IMG submission 203665) | Sea-ice brine microbial communities from Beaufort Sea near Barrow, Alaska, United States - CBIW 1.2 | ecosystem: Environmental > Aquatic > Marine > Coastal | place: USA: Alaska | collected... | reverse complement strand
GCCCCATAAATCGCCACAGATTACAACACAAGGGGATCTGTTTCCAAATTATACCTAAAATGCCCCAGAATTTTAAATAGATTGACGATTCTTACCCCATCAAAATCTATTTAGGACAGCATTGAAAGGAAGTGTATTATTTGGAGGTAAAATCAATTACACCAACAACAATTCTGATCTCGATCAAAGGACAGATATACACACTTCTCAAAAAACGAAATCAAATGCCTTTTCATTTGATCCCCAAATTGGATACACATTGAAAAACAATTGGGTGGTAGGGACAACACTAAGCTTTCAAGGTAGTAAGAGAATTGTAAATTCTACTTCTTCCAATAGCTCAAACACGAGTAACGAACGTTTAACGGATAAAGCTAATGCATTTGGTGCAGCATTGTTTGCAAGAAAATACTTTCCGTTAGGTGATAAGTTTTCGGCATTTGGCGAATTTAGTAGTGGTGCACTTTGGAATAATATCACCTCCACATATGTGTATGCTAATGATAATCCTGGCGAAAATAACGCTGAATACGTAGAGTATCAGACAAGATTATTGGCAGGCCTAGCCTATTTCCCAAAGAATTGGATGGCAATAGAACTTTCTACCAATTTAGTGACCTTTACAAGCTCAGATCAAGAGACGGTGATATCCCAGACCAACACCAACTCTTTCGATTTTGGTTTCAATACCTCTTCCATCAATCTTGGTGTCTCTTTTTTCCTGAACAACAAGTAATTATTGTCTAAAACCCATATCAATGAAAAAAATCTTTCTCGCGTTTATCGTATTTCACCTGGTCACTTTTGCAGCAAGCGCACAGATTCAAAAAGGAAGTGTATTATTTGGAGGGTATGCTAATTTCTCAAATGACAATACTGAACAAGCCGTACAAGGTATTTCTCAAAATATAAAGACAAACGGGTTTTCATTTGATCCACGAATAGGCTTTGCTGTAGGCAACAACTGGGTAATTGGCTCAACTTTATCAATCGGAACTAGCAAAACAATTATAGTTGATGAAACGGTAACTTCAACAAACTTCAATTCTGGAACTCGCACAACAAAAGCAAATGCATTTGGGGTAGCATTATTTGCAAGAAAATATTTGCCGTTTGGGGATAAATTTTCAGCATTTGCCGAATTGAGTAGTGGTGCTACCTGGAATAATTCAACTTCTACCTATGTTACTTCTTCTATCACTTTTGACAGTGATTCCAAGTATAATTCGTACCAGACTAGCTTATCGACAGGCCTGGCCTATTTCCCTAAAAATTGGATGGCAATAGAGCTATCAACTAATCTTGTCTCTTTCACAAACTCAACTCAAGATAGCGACAACGATAGTTCAAATCGAAGATCAAACTCCTTCGATTTAGGTTTCAATACAGCTGCAATTAACCTCGGCTTGTCTTTTTTTCTAAAGAATAAATAAGCATTGCCTAAAAACCCAAAAAGGTCAACTCAGCGATTGAGTTGACCTTTTGGGGTTTTTGACGGATAGAAGAAGGCTATTGTGTACTACAGTTTTAATCTGAACTGAGGTATTTAAATACTAAGTCAAAAAAATCCTGTCTTACCAACCTCCTTCTGCTTTTGTGATTCTTTTTCCTTCTTCAGAACTTTTAAATGAAGCCTCAATAATCTTCAAAACGCTGATGGTCTGTGGAATGGTGATGTCAAGATCTTTCCGGTTTAAAATAGCATCAGCAACGTTTTGATATAGAATTCTGTAATCACCAGGGATAGTTTCATACCTCTTTATTTCCTCATCGATATAAAGTTTGCCCCATTTGTCCTCGGACTCCACGCCCCAAGAAGTACCTTGCGGTTTCTCTCCAGCTTTGAAAGCAGCTTCCTGAACGTCCAAACCGAACTTTTGGTAGGATCCATTTTTTCCCAAAAGTAAAAATTTCGGAGTAGGCACATTCACCAAGGCACTTGCAGTTACTCTAGCTTTAACTTTGCCGTAATCCAAAATAATATCGAAGTAATCATCTGCCACTGCACCAGTTCGCTGCTTTCGAATATCTGCCTGAATCCAAATTGGCAAGCCAAAAAGTACTACAACTTGGTCTATCAAATGTGAACCTAGATCGAATGTGATTCCATTTCCTGGAACTTCCTTTTCTCTCCAATTCTCCGAAACCTCAGGACGAAAACGATCAAAATGGGATTCCAAATAGACTAGATCTCCTAGATCTCCCTGTCGCACCAATTTCTGCAAAGTCATAAAATCACCATCGTAGCGACGATTGTGAAACACAGAGCAGATCAAGCCTTTCTCTAATGAAAGTGAATTTAGCTCTTTGGCTTCGTGAGAAAAAATAGTCACAGGTTTATCCACCACCACATGTTTTCCTGCCTCAAGGCATTTCTTTGCCATAGGAAAATGAAATTCATTTGGAGTGGTGATCACAATTAGATCAGCGACATCTGCTTCGAGCAGTTCATCCAAACTTCTAAACGTAGTGACGTTAGGATAGATAGATTGGCATTTAGTATGATGTCGCTCGACAGCTGCGATGAGATCCAAATCTGGACATACATCAATCAATGGCGCGTGCATTTTTTCAGCTACGGAGCCAAAGCCCACAATTGCTGTTTTGATAGGTTCTCTCATTAGTTTAGAGGTTCATTTCATGTGCCAAATTGACTAGCTCAATTCGGGAAGAAACTTGGAGTTTGGCGTGAATATTCTTTCGGTGGGTTTCTATGGTCTGTTGACTCAAGTTGAGTATATCTGCTATCTCACGATTTTGAACACCCTCTTTTATCAAGTTTATAATCTCGGTTTCCCGACGTGACAGTTTATATTTGAGTCTGAATGCATCAAAATATGAACCTAGGGATGCTTGTTTCTTGACTCTTTCAAAATTGAGTACATGTCTTCCTTCAAATACTTCATGAATAGTAAAAATTAATTCGTCGGGATCTGCATCTTTAAGGATAAAAGCATCTGCATTTTTGGTCAGGCATTTTTTATAAATTTTTTCGTCATCGTACATAGAAAGTATGATGACTTTTAAATCGGGATGTCTTTTTTTGCAATGCTCCAAAACCATAAACCCATCCATCACCGGCATATTAAGATCGGTTAAAACAACGTCAATCTTATTTTCAGTAATAAATTCACATAGATCCTTGCCATTGGGAAACACTCCCAAGACTTCGAAGTCCTCTTCATCTTCTAGAATCCCTTGAATTCCTTTCGCGAAAAGATTATGGTCATCGGCCAAAGCAATTCTGATCATGGGCAAGAGTTTTAATAGGGATTGACATAATTTATCCTCAAATTAAAACCTATTATTTACTTAGGCAAGGTTAAAATTATTTGTGTTCCCAAACCGACGGTAGATGACAGAGAAAAATCGCCTCCAATAGTCCCCATTCTTTTTTTCAAATTAGTCATTCCACTACCCTCAAATTTGGCAAATGAATCAAAGCCTTTTCCATTATCCTGGATTCTAATCTGATTTCCATTGCTATTTTGGCGAATCTCAATTTCTATCTTATCCGGGAATGCATGCTTTATTGCATTGTTGAGAGACTCTTGGATGACTCTAATCAAAACAAGCTTTTGATCTTTTGGCAGGTCTGTAAGTTCGAAATCAGCAGTAAAGTTTGTGGTACAAAACCCAGTAGAGCTAAGCCGCTCCAGCTGCTTAACAATAAAGTCATTGATGCTAATAGCCTCAACCCAATCGAGATTCAACTCTTTGGATAATCCGCGTACTTCTTGGATCACCATATTAAGAGTTTCCATCCCTTCCTCCTGTTTGTGTGGTTTGATGGAACCGAGGTAAAGCTTGGCTAGAGATAGTAGCTGACCGATGTTATCGTGCAGTTCCCTGCCTATATGCGTGAGTGTCTCCTGCTGGATTTCATTCTCAATATTTAGCAAAGTTTTTTCATGTTCAATTCTGACCTGATCGAATTTTTGACGGTTTTGTACTTGTCGCTGTCTATGAATAAAGACCATCGCTATGATAAAGAAGGACATTAAGGCTGCTAGGAAAAAGCTAGCAATAATCATGGTAACTACGGTACTACTTTCTTCAGACATGACTCGGCTCGTTTTCAAAATTCAATTTTAAACTAGGCGCAGCAAGGGGTAGCAACATTGTAATCATCAATACTATCCATAAGGAGATGTTGATAAACTCTAAGGATCTGCCAAAATCATTCAGTTCGGTCCAAAGATATTTTTGCGAAATGGTTTTAAGGAAGATTGCTGAGTGATAAAAAAGAATAAAAGTTACTTGCCAAAAGGAAGCAAGTCGAAGTGGGTTTGATTCCAGATAGCCATCTTCTGTAATAAAGCTCATGAAATACAATCCACAGGAAATAAGAATAGCTCCCGCAGAGATTGAAAAAATTAATGGTTGACTGTCATAAATAGGCTCCAACTCAAATGCCACAATGAAAACACTCATTACAATAAAGAACGATATGAGCCAGCGGATAATTCGCTTGTTACGAATTGGCAGATAGGATTTTACAAGAAATAAAATCAATAGGGTAACTATCTGCTGATTAAATATATTATAGACCCAAACATTATATCTCGGGTGTTCAGTGTTTCCCAATAGTGCATTCACATTTTTTTTAAACTCAAAATTGAAATTAGTATATGCTGCCAAATTCTCATAAAAAACAGGAATTATCAATAGCAATAAAGGAAGCCAATAATGAATATTGGCTCTTTTATCCTTGTGTAACTTTAGGAAATAAACGATCCCTATAACTAATATAAGATCAATTGATATTAGGTACCAGTTTCCAAACGCATGGATAAATCTATCATCCATTTATATAGCAGTCGATTCTTGTTCACAATAATAAGGACATTGAATTCCTCTATTTTGATATTCATCATTTCCTTCTCCCACTTCTATCTCGACAAATTTGTTGTCTTTAAGATTTGCAGCTCGCATCACCAAAGTCATTTGACCAGTATAACCGGCAGCTTCTTTAGGATAAAATTTCTCAGCAGTTTCCGATGTGTATTCTGTGAAATAAAACTGTATTCCCCCTACTTTTGGATCTTTATCTGATTTTTTCAAAAGCCCTTCTAACGTTTCTCTATCAAAAAATATCCAGCTCGTTTGATTGTCTTTGTCCATATCTTTTGTGCCCTTACCCGGATTGCCTTTTTTAACCTCCGTATCATACTTGGCTTTCATGCTTTCAAAGTCTTCCTTATTGATATTCATTGAAAAATGATTTTGTAAAAATTTTAGATTAGTGGGGGTAATTGTGTGGAGTATTTTTCAAAAGGTAAGAAATTTTTAGAAGACAGCACCTAAAAAAAGGAGTAAGCCATTGCCTACTCCTTTTTCAGATTTTTCAAGAAAAGAAAGTTAAGCCAATTTCTTTTCTTCATTGATTTTATCACTTTCAATTTCGCGTTTCATCAAATCCACCACAATTGGGGTTGCTATATAGATGGAAGAATAAGTACCTACCAGAATACCTATAAATAAAGCGAAAGAGAATCCTCTCAATACTTCACCGCCAAATACCAATAATACTATAATTACAATAAGGGTAGTAAATGAAGTAATCAATGTACGCCCAAGAGTCTGGTTAATAGCATCGTTAAATAGCTTAACCAATCTATTTGTACCCCTATTCTCTATATTCTCACGAATACGGTCAAATACAATCACTGTATCATTGATAGAGTATCCTATCACCGTCAAGATCGCAGCTATAAACACTTGATCAATCTCGAATGTAGCACCAAATGCACTTGCGATAGCAAAAGCTGCAATCACAAATAAGGTATCGTGTACCAGGGATATAATAGCCGCCAAAGAGTATTGCCACTTACGGAATCTCAGAAGGATATATAAAAAGATGGCGATTAAGGCCACGATCATTGCTTCAGCAGAGGAAGCTTTGATACTATCTGCCACGGTAGCTCCCACTTTAGATGATCCTGTGATAGCAAACTGTCCTGAAGAAAGCGATTTTGCATCATCCGAGTAGGTAAGTCCAGTCACCGTGTTAATTCCTTCTTTTACCTTGGCCTCTACTTCTCTATTAGAAACAGCGTCATCTTCATTTACCAAATAAGAAGTGGTCACTTTAAGTACATTATTTGATCCATAGGTTTTTACTTCCACAGATCCGTCAAACTCACGATCCAATCCTGTCTTCAAGTCAGAAGCAGCAATTGGCTCTACAAATTCTACGATATACGATCTACCTCCGGTAAAATCAACTCCGAATTTTAAACCATTCACTGCCGCCATTCCCAAACCGATCACGATGATTGAAGAAGAAATTAAATAGGCAACTTTCCTTTTTCCCAAGAAATCTAAATTCAATTCTGAAAGTGCATTTTTGGCAAAAGGAGTAGCGAAACTTATGGAGCTTTGGTCACCTTTTTTGCTCATCCAAGACACGATAACTCTAGTAATAAATACTGCTGAAAAGAAGGAAGAGGCAATACCTATCATCAATACGATTGCAAATCCTTTTACAGCTCCCTGACCCAGTGCAAACAGAATAGCACCAGTAAGGAAAGTGGTAACGTTGGAGTCAAGAATGGCTGAGAATGCTTTGCTGTATCCTGCGTCAATAGCTGAGATCAAACCCACACCATTTCTAAGTTCTTCTTTGATACGTTCAAATATCAGTACGTTCGCATCAATCGACATTCCTATCGTCAATACAATACCCGCGATCCCAGGAAGAGTAAGGGCTGTGCCCAATTGCGCCAAAATTCCGAGAATAAAAAAGATGTTAAAAATCAAAGCTGAAATAGCAATCAGACCACCTTTAGCATAATAAGCAATCATGAATAGAACCACGATTGCCAAACCTGCGATCATAGAAATCAACCCTTGATTCAAGGCTTCCTGACCTAAAGTAGGACCTATAATGCTTTCCTCTACGATTTGAGTAGGTGCAGGAAGTGATCCTGATTTAAGAATATTAGCTAAATCCTGTGCTTCAAGAAGAGAGAAGTTTCCAGAGATTTCGGATTGCCCACTAGGGATCTCTCCGTTTACTACAGGAGCAGTATACACGTAATCATCTAAGACCACAGCAATTCTTCTTCCCATATTTTCAGCCGTCATTTTTCTCCATTTTCTAGCTCCGTCTGCGTTCATCTGCATCGACACAGCTGGTCTTGAAGTTTGATCCAATACCTGACGAGCATCAGTCACCACATTACCTTCCAACGGTGCCTCATCAGATCCTCGCTCAGTCTTTATAGCATAGAGCTCCATGATTTCAGTGCCATCCTCAGCTTTCGTAGGTTTAACACCCCAAAGCAATTTGATTTCTCTTGGAAGCAATACCTTGAAATCAGAATTCTTTATAATCTTATTGATAGCCATTGTATCGGCGATGTCATAGGCTAAGCCGTAGCTAGGCTTAAGCAAAGAAAACAGTGGGGACATGTTTTGATCAGGGTTGGTAGGATCTACCTTCGCAAGTTGCTTTTCCAATGCATTTTTCAACGAATCTTCCTGAGACACATTATCTTCAGCAAGTGAATCCACAGCAGCAGGCTCGGTATTTTTTTGTTGTGCTACCCACGCTGCATTGATTGATTCAAGTGAGCTGTTGATTTCATTAGGTTCTGCCACTTCCCAAAATTGAAGTTTGGCCACACCCTGAAGCAAGTTTCTTACTCTTTCTTGATTATCCACACCGGGAAGCTCAATCTGAATTCTGCCAGATCCCTGAATTCTCTGAATGTTTGGCTGTGAAGTACCAAATCTATCAATACGTGTTCGGAGAATATTGAATGAACGCTCTATCGCATTTTCAATCTCATTGTCAACAATATCAAGGATATCAGCATCAGAAGTATCCAATGAAATCCTTCCTCTATTGGCAGCAGTGGCAAAAATGCTACTTAGCTTTTTGCCTGGATTATTCTTTTGCCAAGCGGTGTAAAAGATGTCCACAAATCTACCTGAAGCAGTTTTGGCTTCCTCTTTAGCATCGTCAACTGACTTATTAAATGCTGGATCCTTTGGATTGCCAGCTAGACCTTTGACAATCTCTACTGGAGAAACTGCCAATGTAACGTGCATACCACCTTGAAGATCAAGTCCAAGTCCAAGCTCGGTCTCTTTCACTTCTTGATAGGTATAATCTGCGCCTAAGAAATTATATACTGGCTGTCTCCATACGGAGTCCAAATAACTTTGTCTTTTGGAGAAATCAACATTCCCTACCTCATCAGTGGCAAATTCCTGAGCCTTATGCTGAATGTTGTTTGATACAAATGTGAATGACAGATAATACAGACAGAGTGCTGTAATAATCACGGTCAAAAACACAATGACACCTTTGTTTTGCATGAGTAATAACTATTAAATAATTGATTGTAAATACAGAAATGAAGCTTAACTGAGATCAGCAAAGCAGAATTAAAACCGGGAAAATAGAGAAATTAAGGCCCCTTAGTGGATATGATCCGCTCAAAAAGTATTTGGACAAGCTGATTTTGAAATACGCTTATCGTAGATTCTGAAATAAACTTCTCACTTACAAAGTGAAAAATTTCATACATGAGATAAAAAACTGAATGCGAAACCTGCACCACAAAAGGTACCACAGCATTCACCGCTACATTCAAAAAAGTCAGATTATGATCGCTGGAATCCGTTTTATCGTGTTTCTCGGTTTTGACGGGGTGCCCTTGCTGAGGAATGTATTCAACACTTGTCACAAACAAACAAAATAGCAAAGCAAGCAGGAGCCCGAGGCGCTGCTGGAATAATCTGCTTGTTGATTTGGTTGCTTTCATGCGCCGCAAATATATGGATTAATTTATACTGTCACTTTTTCAGCGGAAACTTTATCCATTTAACTATAGGTAATCAAATTTAAACAGGGTAAAACTAGGGTAACTATTGTTTAGATCTTGCTCTTAAATAGGTTCTGATTACATCCAAGGCCTTATCAAAACTATGATTATTGGGCACAATCAGATCTGCATCATTCATAAATGGTTTGATGTATTTTTCATAGGTAGGCATCACATGCTGCTCGTAGCGGTAAAGTACATCGTCAAGATCATAGCCACGCTCAACTTTATCTCTGATTATTCTTCTTTTGAGCTTGATGTGATCCTTGGCATCAATAAAAATTTTCAAATCAAGCAAGTCAGCCAATTCTGGATAGTAAAGCACAAAAATACCTTCTACCACCACAACGGGCGCTGAAGAAAAAGTGAGCATTCTTGGCGTTTTAGCCGCATTATTAAACGTATATTCTTCCCGATATACCGTCTCTCCGGATCTGATTTTTCTGATATCAGAAGCGTATCCTTCAAAGTCTATGCTTTCCGGCCGATCAAAATTGTGTACTCCCTGAGCATCTATCGGCTGAAGTTCACGGGGTTTATAGTAGTTATCCTGAGAGATTAAGCAAACTTCGCCAGCTTCAAAAGTACTAAGCAGCCGCTCTAAAAATAACGTTTTCCCTGAAGCGGAGCCACCCGTGATTCCTACGATAAATGGTTTTTGCATGCACCAAAGTTAATTGAATTTGAGGTTTTTCTCAGAACTGTGTACCGCTTAAATGGTCTATTAACTCACGAACAGCCTTACCCCGATGAGAAATTTCATTTTTTTTGTCCATACTTAGCTCCGCAAAAGACTGATTGAATCCAGCGGGCCGAAAAACCGAATCGTAACCAAACCCACCATTCCCCTGTCGCTTCATCAGAATCTCACCTTCTGCGACTCCTTCAAATTTATATTCTGAGCCATTCATAATAAGCGCAATCACGGTCTTAAATCGGGCCGTACGAATGGAGGAGTCTTTCATGTTTTTCAGCAATAAGTCTATATTTCGATCTTCACTCCTTGGTTCACCTGCATACCTCCCAGAGTAGACTCCCGGTTCACCTTCCAGTGCATCCACTTCCAATCCAGTATCGTCCGCAAAGCAATCCAGCCCATATTTGTCTTTAATAAATCTCGCTTTTTGAAACGCGTTGTGGACTAGCGTATCTCCCGTCTCAGGAATTTCTTCTTCGCAACCTATTTCTTCCAAGGAGAGAATCGAAAAGGAAGTGCCTTCTAGAGCGGCACGAACTTCCCCCAGCTTTTTTTTATTATTGGTGGCAAAACAAATTTTCATAATTCAGAATTTTAGTAGGAGATGGTGAAAAGATAAAATCGAAAATAACAGTTTGTTTTCTTTTTGTGATTATTAATGAGCCTATTCGGATCAAAAAAATGATTCTATTAATTTCGGATTCTAGACATCTACCAACATGAAAAAGATTACAATCTACTGCGGATCAAGAACTGGAAACAGCTCAATTTATCAAAAAGAAGCACGCTCGTTAGCACAGGAAATGATTAACAGAGATCATTCTTTGGTATACGGTGCTGGAAGAATAGGTTTGATGGGAGTCATTGCAGATGCAATGCTCGAGGCAGGAAAAGAGGTTTTGGGCATCATTCCCCAAAAATTGGTAGACAGGGAAGTCGCCCACACTGGCTGTACCGAATTAATAATAGTAGAAACTATGAGAGACCGCAAATGGCTTATGGCTGAGCGAGGAGATGGGTTTATAGCAATGCCTGGAGGAATAGGGACGCTAGAAGAGCTCTTTGAAATAATGACCCTGAATCAGCTTCATTACATTCAAAAACCTCTGGGACTATATAATGTAGCTGGTTATTATGACAAATTGATTGATTTTTTGAGGCACGCGACCGATGAAGGGTTCATGTATCCTGAGCAAGAAGAGTTGCTGATTATCTCCGATGATCCAGTAGAGCTTCTAGACAGAATGGCCACCTATCAAGCCCGTAGACCAGCCGATTGGTGATAAATGCTAGATGCTGAATAGTCGATGTCAGGCTGAGCGAAGTAGAAAGCAATCTTGATTCAAGTGGTGAAAAGTAAAAGTGTCAGCCACAATCTGGACAAGCAACAGACCACAATGAAGCAGCCCTTCCGCCGAAGGAGCAGATAACCCGTTATATAATGAATGTCGAATGAAGAATATCGAATAAGAAGTAGCTTATCCCGGAAAGACAACAGTGCATCGTACACCCGACACCCGACAATAAACTTTATTTAAAATCACACTAAAGAATATTTTCTTATTTTTGCGGGGTAAGATTAGTACAATGATTCAGAAAATATTTCCACTCGACAAGAATTACATTCTTCGGCAAGCTCAATCGCTGCGGGAGGAACAGTTGATCGATAGAATGATTTTTGAACTGAAGCGTTCCTACACCATCTTATATAATCCTCTTCAATTGATCGATGAAACTTATTTGAAGATTCTCGATACTGATGATTTTCCCCGAGACCGCGTCCGTCTGATTTATAGGCAGCTTAGCGGCATCTATAGATATACTCATGGAGACAACCAATTGGAGATGCTTTTTGATGGGAGATCCCACTTGGAGAAGTTTCAAAATGATTGGTCTGCTGCGTTGGTAAAGTATATTTCTCAGCTAGGAACACACGGACAATACGTCAAAACGATGCTAAGGATGACTGTACTTTTTGACACTGAATCACGGGCAGAGTGGGCAGAAAATCACTGCAAATCCTTCATCAATCAACAGTTTGAAGTCAAAATAATAAAAAGGCAAGGGGAGTTGATTTTGAAGAATGGGTGAATCTGCCAAAATAGTAAATAGTTATTTAGGCCATTATAATTATCGTCAGATTCATTTTTTGTTCGATTTCGAACAATAATTTACCTCTGCGAACAAGCGTAAAATAGAGACTCTTCATTTCAGCGCTTCCAAGCTAGATTTTGATTGGCTTTCACTTTGTCATTGCTGCAAGAGATTAAAAATTTACATCTTATGCTTCGCAATTACCTTAGTACTGCTATCAGAAATCTTTTCCGCGAAAAGACAAACTCCATCCTCAATATTGCCGGGCTCACATTAGGCATCACAGGTAGTCTGATACTTTTTTTGGTGGTGTACAATGCAAACCAATTTGACAAGAATCATAAAAATAAAGATCGGATTTTCCGGGTGGTCTCTAGTTCCAAAGTATCAAGTGGTGAGTCTTTTACACAAGCTGTTCCCACGGCACTTCCCGCTTCTTTAAAATCGGATTTCCATGAAATAGAAGAAATAGCCTTCACCTCATATCGGAGAAACAATCTAATAGGTATCCTTAAACCCGATGGAAGTGTTAGCAAACACAAGGAGGCCACGGGTGTAGTTTTTACTCAAAATTCTTTTTTCAAAATTTTTGACAGAAAGCTACTCGCTGGTGATGAACGTAAAGTACTTCTTACACCTAACAAAGCATTGATCACTAAATCATGGGCAGAAAAATTTTTTCAAACAACAGAGGTAATCGGTAAGGAAATCCAATTTGAAAATTTAAGTTATGAAATTGAAGGACTGGTAGAGGATTATCCTTCTACCACTGATTTACCATTTGATTTGATGCTTTCTTATGTGACTATACAGAGTAAGATGGAAGAAAGCGGCTGGTACAATTTTTCAGATACCGATAACTGCTACTTTCTATTAAAAGAGGGTGCCAATAGTGCAACAATCAAGGCTCGACTGCCGAGTTTTGTGGAAAAGCAATACGGAAAAGGAGTAGAAAATACCGATGGTACTAATTTCGTGATTCAGGCACTCGAAGATATTCATACCAACACTAAGTATGGTAATTATGGCAGTAAAATGTCATTAATAGCTCAAATGGCTTTTGCATCGATTGGACTATTTTTGTTGCTGACCTGTTGTATTAATTTTATTAACCTGACTACTGCTTCAGCCATAAAGCGAAATAAAGAAATCGGAATTCGTAAGATCTTAGGAAGTTCTAGGCTTCAATTGATCATTCAGCTTTTGGGAGAGTCACTATTGGTTACACTTGTCGCATGCTCACTCTCAGTAGTGATAGCTAAAGCCATGCTTTCAAAAGTGAACCAATATATGGAGTTGAATCTTTCATTAAACCTTGGCTCGGATATTTTGATTTGGGTATATCTGCTCGTGTTGGTCGTGTTGGTCACAATACTTTCTGGCATGTATCCAGCATGGGTCACCTCTGGAACTAAAGCTGGTCATGTGATTTCGGGATCTTCTAAGCAATCAAATTCAGGGTTTACTTTGCGGAGAAGTCTGATCGTAGCTCAATTCTCTATCTCACAGTTCTTTATTATTGCTACCCTTGTGATTTATAGTCAGCTTCAACACATGCAGAGTAGAGATATGGGGTTTGTTAAAGATGCAATTGTCAGCATACCAATCCCAGTTCAAGATCAAAGCGACAGTATCCAAAGCCAGAGTACAATGAGAACTCTTAAGTCTGAGCTGCTAAGATCATCTGGGGTGGAAATGGCAAGCTTAAACAACACTCCTCCTGCGTCGAATAGTGTAATTGGAACCAGTGTTACTCTTGCCGGGAGTGTTGAACCAATCAACATTCAGCTCAAGGAAGTTGATGGGAATTATATAGATCTTTTTGAACTAGAATTATTGGCAGGATCAAATTTCTCAGATCTTGATACGATGTCTGGACTCATAGTAAATGAAGCTTTGGCTAAAGAGGCGGGCTTCGACAATTATAATGATCTAGTAGGAAATGAAATTGAACTTTGGGGAAAAATTCTACCTGTAAAAGGAATAGTTAAAAACTTCAGCTCCCAATCGCCAGGAAAAGCAATAGAGCCGCTCTTAATGATTAACAATCTCGATGGATTCAGAAATCTGTCCTTGAAACTTTCTAGTTCGGATCTTCAGCAAAACTTAAGAGTGGTACAAGCATACTGGGAAAAAGCATATCCTGAATATAATTTTGAGTACAGTTTTTTAGATGCGGACATATATAATCTTTTCAAAGGAGAGCGAAAAATTTCCAACTTCCTCGCCTTCTTCTCTGGTATAGCCATATTTGTTGGATGTCTTGGGTTATTTGGATTAGTGACTTTCATGGCGAATAATAGGACCAAAGAAATCGGAGTCCGTAAAGTGATGGGAGCTTCTGTACCACGTATTTTCTGGATTTTTTCTAAGGAATTTATTACGCTAATTCTTATAGCATTTGGATTGTCAGCACCATTGGCTTGGTTTGTTATGAATATGATTTTAGAAGAATTTGCCTATAAGATCACACTTGGTCCGCTCATCTTTTTAAGTGGACTGCTTCTGACTTTTCTAGTTGCAATCATGACTGTGGGATTCAGATTAGTAAATGCAGCTCTGGCAAATCCAATTAAATCATTACGATCAGAATAAAATAAACCCATGTTTGCTATAAAATCTCGAAACGCCTCATTTCCAGTCAACCATCTTATATTGATCTACTTTTTGAAAGCGTTCAGGAATAGAAGTCAAAATTGACTTTCGGATTACGTGGATCAAGACATTTTTGGTGAAGTTTTTGGCCACCACCAAGCTGATCTCCCGCACAGGCTCAGGAGTATCAAACCTCCTGATAAACTTGGATTCCTCTATTCCCATTACTGCCATCTCTGGCACTAAGGTATATCCCACGCCTTTATCCACCAATCTCATAAGTGACTCGATAGAACCGCTTTGGAATTCAAATCCAAAATTATTATTCGAAACTCTCCTGTTACATATCGAAAGAATCTGGTCCCGAAAACAATGTCCTTCATCCAAGACTAGAATTTGATTTGGGTCCAACATGGCAGGAATTAGATGTTTCCTTTTTATAAAAGGATGATCTTTTGGAAGATAAAGAAGAAACGGTTCGTAGAATAATGGGACTTCTCTGATGGTCTTCTCTTCTAAGGGTGTCGCCAACAATCCTAAATCTAAGGTTCCACGTTGCAATTCCTGAATAATTTCAGCAGTCTGCATTTCCCGAATCATCAGCTTGGTCTGTGGATTTTGTTTTACAAACGCAGGCAAAAATAAAGGCAACAAATAGGGGGAAATAGTGGGGATCACACCCAGAGTGAACTGTCCTTGTAGGGATTCCCTCTCAGTGAGAACAAATTCCTTCAACTCAGAAATTTCTTTAAGAATTTTTCGGGCTTTTATGAGCACCGAATTTCCTGCAATAGTCGGACGCAGTGGCTTTATGTCACGATCGAAAATTCTGACTCCAATCTCTTCCTCCAACTTTTTCACCTGTGTAGTTAGGTTTGGCTGGGATACCCCACAGCTTTCGGCTGCAGTGACAAAATGCCTGAAATTATCCAGTGCCACGATGTACTCCAATTGTGATAGCGTCATATAATCCAAAGTTATGAATAGATAATAATTATTAATTTGATTAATGAAAAAATGTGGGACAACTTTGTGTAACAATTTTGAAAACTAAAAACAAGAGCAATATGAACAATCGCATGCTAGGTTTGGGAGCTGAATTCCCAGCCTTCGAAAAAACCGCAGTAGTATCAAGAGAAAAGGGACAAGAATTCAAAACTATCAGCAACGATATCCACACCGCCGATGGCAAGTGGATGGTCATGTTCTGGTGGCCAAAAGATTTTACTTTTGTATGTCCAACTGAGATCGCCCAGTTCAACATCAATGCAGGTGAGTTTGCCGACAGAGATACAGTGTTGGTAGGTGCTTCTACTGACTCTGAATTTGTTCACTTGGCTTGGAGAAACAACCATGAAGATCTTCGTGATCTTAAATTCCCTATGCTAGCGGATACTTCTAAGTCTCTTGCAGAGGAACTTGGAATACTAGAGTCAACAGAAAAAATTGCTTACAGAGCAACGTTCATCATCGATCCACAAGGAATTGTTCGTTGGGTATCAGCTTATGATTTATCTGTAGGAAGAAATGTAGAAGAGGTTTTGAGAGTGCTTGATGCGCTTCAGACTGACGAGCTTTGCCCATGTAATTGGGAAAAAGGAGAAGCTACTTTGAACCTGAACTAATACAGGTCTCCAATCTTGATGAGAAAAGGAGGCTTTCGAGTCTCCTTTCTTTGTTTCCACTCTAAATCAAACACTATGGAAGTATTAACTAACAATCAATCAGTTGCCGAACTTTTGGAAGTTGTGGGACTGAATGAAGAATTTACAAATGAATCTTTGAAAAATCTGGGCGATGCTGATTCCAGGTATCTGAAAGATCTGAAACTCAATTTCAAGACGATCCTTAAAGGCGATAAGTTGAACCATAAGGAAGTGGCTTTGATGGGATTGGCACTTGCCGCAAATGCAGCAAATAACCCGCTTCAGAAATTTTTCAGAAAATTAGCTGAAGAAAATGAAGCTACTATAGCCGAAATTGGAGAAGCTGTAGCCTGTGCTTCTTTGCTTAGCAGTAATAATGTTTTGTACAGATTCCGCCACTTTGTGGAAAAGGAAAAGTATGAACAGATTCCTGCTAGACTTCGCATGAATATCATGATGAGTCCTGTACTTGGTAAAGAATTCTTTGAATTGATCTCTACGACTGTTTCCGCAGTGAATGGCTGCCAGATGTGTGTAGTCTCTCACGAAAATCACCTGATTGAATTGGGAACTACTGAAGAAAGAATTTTCGAATCCATCCGTATGGCTTCTGTCATCACGAGCATGGTCAAAGTGATTTATTAAAGTTGACACAGTTATCTGAATTACCCCATTAGTCTTCAACTCGTTGACTTATAAACTAGAAGACCGATGAAAGATGACCCCTGCCTACCAGCAGGCAAGGAAGTAACCTAAATGATAAAATTGGGCAAATCCTAGGTCGCTTTTATCTCTTAAGTATTAAGCGGAAATACTAGAGAGTCATAGTCCGATATATAAATACAAAAACCTCCTGAGTGATCGGGAGGTTTTTGTTTGTTCGGAGACTTATTTTTTCTGTATTAAGCGTGTAATCTCCTTTTTATGTTTTGGTAAGTGTCAAAATAATTGAACAAATCCACACTTTGAAAAGACTCCAATAAACCCACATCACTTTTGATATTAAAAGAGTCAGATACCGCAGAACCAAACCCGTACAGTCTATCTAGTTTGTGGTTCACACAAAGCTGAATAATCTTATCCATATTGGTTTGGATTATTCCCATGCCTAAAAACGTTAACTACTCTAATATATTCTTAACACAAAAGCTCATCAGATTATCTAACGAGCTTTTGTATTACATTTCTGAAAACTGAGACTGGAAACTTCCAACTGCTACTTCCCCCACTCGGTATGGAAAATTCCTTCACGATCAATTCGCTCATACGTATGAGAACCGAAATTGTCACGCTGAGCTTGGATCAGATTAAGTGGAAGTTTACTGGAAGTGTATGCATCAAAGTAACTCAACGCGCTGGAAAGTCCAGGAATAGGAATTCCGTTTTTTGCAGCAAAAGCAACTACCTCACGAACTGCCGGCAATGTCTCTTGAACTTTTGGAACAAATGAAGGTGAAAGTAGCAAATTCGGAATTGTAGGATCCGCAGTATAAGCTTCAGTAATATCAGCTAAAAGACCTGCCCGAATAATGCACCCTGCTCTCCATATTTTAGCGATGGTGGATAAATCCAACTCATATCCATATTCTTTTGAGGCATAGCTTAGCTGATGGAATCCCTGGGAGTAAGCTATAATGAAGGAGAAATACAACGACTTCTCTGCCAGATCGATCAATTTTTCCTTATCAATATGAGCCACTTCAGGTCGATGATAAAGTTCATCAGCCACTACCCGTTCGTCTTTTAGTGCGGATATCTCACGCATACTTACTGCCATATCTATGGTAGGAACAGGGATTCCAAGATCCATCGCATTCTGAGAAGTCCACTTACCGGTTCCTTTTTGCTTGGCTTTGTCCAAGATCATGTCCACAAGATCTGCATCGGTTAGCTCGTCTTTTTGAGTAAAAATCTCCGCAGTAATCTCTACCAAAAATGACTGTAACCGATCTTTGTTCCATGTATCATAGACCTGATGAAGCTCTTCATTGGACAGATCACAGGATTTTTTCAGCAAATCATAGATCTCTGAGGTCAGCTGCATCATGGCATATTCAATTCCGTTATGCACCATTTTCACATAGTTGCCGGCAGATTTAGGACCCAAATAAGCGACACAAGGTTCACCTTTGTATTTGGCAGAGACTGCTTCAAAAATTGGCTTAACAACCTCATACGCCACCTTGTCCCCACCTGGCATAATGCTGGGACCTCTTCTGGCACCTTCCGCACCACCAGATACACCAGCACCGAAAAAGTGAATTCCTTTTTCTCTCAAATAGGCTTCTCTGCGATCTGTATCGGTAAAAAATGAATTGCCACCATCAATGATGATATCGCCTTTATCCAAAAGTGGAAGAAGGCTTTCTATTGCCTGATCCACGATTTTCCCGGCAGGAACTAAAAGCATGATTTTCCTTGGCGTGGAAAGTGAATTCACGAAGGTCTTGATGTCAGTGGAAGCACTCACCTTTTCGAGATTGCCCCCTTCTTCTTTCAAAGCTGCTACCTGATCAGGATTCAAATCATAGCCAAAAGCACGAAAATTATTATCCGCTACATTCAAAATAAAGTTGCGACCCATGACACCAAGGCCGACAAGTCCAAAATCATAGTTAGTGTATTCCATTCTATATGTTGTTTTTAAATTTTGTGTATATCCACTTTTCTGCCAGTAATGAGTCAAAAGCTTTTTAAGATTTGGCAAACTTAGCGATTGAGGCCACTCCCCTACCTCCCGGTAGGCAGGGGTCTTCCGTCACTGGTCTTCCAGCCAGTTAATCAAAGAAACTTCGGCTAGTGGCAAAGTAGCGGATAATCATATTAAATTTTATGTGTATCCGCTTTTCTGCCAGTAAGAAGGCAAAAGAAACGCAGGATATGGTAAACTTAAGAATTGAGGTTGCTTCGGTCTCCCGTCATCGGTCTTCCAACCAGATAAGCGAAGGATCTAAGGTAACTGGCATCATTACGAATAATTAAATTTTATTCCTATTTCTACTTTCTCAAGAAAAGAAGTAAGGAAAATTTTTGTTTCACTAAAGCTCGAAATTAATGGATTGCGAGTTGGCTTTCTAGTAAGATTGATAAATTTGTGACAACTCTTTGACGGGTTTATCTACCGAAATTAAAATAAGACCTCCACACTGATGAAAAAAACACAAAACCAGATGCTGATTATTTTTGGGGCATCCGGGGATTTAACCGCCAGGAAACTCGTACCGGCTATCTATAACTTATTTAAGGGAAAACACCTTCCAGAGAATTTTGTGGTTTTGGGAGCTAGCCGAAGTGCGATGACGGATGAAGAATTCCGACTGAAAGTAGTTCAGGAGAGTAAATTTTTGAAGGAAAGAATCAGTAAAGAGGATGATGATTTCATTGCTGCATTTGCCGACAAATTGTTTTATGAGGATTTGGGCGATAGTTATGACAGCAAGTACGATGGTTTGGCGAAAAGAATTAGCTCTCTAAATAAGGATAAAGGCTGTGAAGGCAATTATATTTTCTACTTGTCCACACCACCAAATTTGTACGAGATCATTGCCAAGCATCTTTGCGAAGCAGGGCTCACCAAAGAAGACAAAGGCTGGAATCGTATTATCGTAGAAAAGCCCTTCGGCTATAGTTTGGCCAGCGCAAAAGAACTGAATGAGGGATTGCACAAATATTTCAAAGAGCCTCAGGTATACAGAATTGATCATTATCTGGGAAAGGAAACTGTTCAAAACCTACTTGTAACGCGTTTTTCCAATTCGATTTTCGAACCTACCTGGAATCGCCGATACGTTCACCATGTAGAAATCACCAATGCAGAGACTGTAGGCGTGGAAAAACGAGGTGGGTACTATGACAAATCCGGAGCACTTCGTGACATGTTCCAAAGTCATTTACTTCAGGTAGTGTCCCTCATTGTGATGGAGCCACCGATCAATTCCAGCGCGGAGGAAATTCGTAATGAAAAGGTAAAAGCGTTGAAATCTCTCCGAATCATGGAAGACGAAAGCGAATTGGCAACTCATACGATGAAAGGCCAGTATGTAGCATCGACCATCAATGGCAAAAAAGTAAAAGGATATCGGGAAGAAGACGGCGTGAATCCAGAATCAAAGACCGAAACCTTCGCTGCAATCAAATTTTTTGTGGATAACTGGCGCTGGAAAGACGTGCCTTTCTACGTGCGCACAGCTAAATATATGCCCACCAGAGTAACTGAAGTGGTGATCCACTTTAAATCGCCGGCACACGAAGTCTTCAAGAGTCAGGACGTCTACAAAAAAGACAATAAGCTCATCATCCGAATCCAGCCAGATGAGGGAATTCTAATCAAGTTTGGGGTAAAAGTACCTGGATTGGGCTTTCACGTAGAGCAAG
>Ga0307487_1001049_pt1 | contig 20250 bp, 16 predicted proteins | sample CBIW12metaG_FD_203665 | JGI IMG/M metagenome (GOLD analysis project Ga0307487, IMG submission 203665) | Sea-ice brine microbial communities from Beaufort Sea near Barrow, Alaska, United States - CBIW 1.2 | ecosystem: Environmental > Aquatic > Marine > Coastal | place: USA: Alaska | collected... | reverse complement strand
TTCGGCAGTGCCCACGACGCGAGAACACCCTCGTGCTCCAGCCGGAGGTCCCAGTGCAGTCGCCGGGCGTGGTGCTCGTGAATGACGAAGGACGCACCATTGGCCGTTCGCCGGAGGCCGTCCTGCCCCGGGCTCGGCATGGGTTCGGGGGTCGCCCCCGGGGTGCGCTTGTCCCGGTATGTGCCAAGACGGTCCTCCGCGGAGCGTGCCCCCGTCGATCGTGCGACCAGCGCGCCCAGCGGATCGAGCCCCGAGGCGACGCGTCGGATGACCGCCTGCACATCCAATTGCGCCAATCCCGGTTCCCCCAGCTCCGCCCAGGTGCGCGGCGCTGCGACGAACGGCCGGAACGTGCCGCGCAGAGAATACGGCGTGATCGTGGTTTTGGAGCCGTTGTTCTGGCTCCAGTCAACGAACACCTTTCCCGTGCGCGCGGTCTTCTTCATGCTGCTGACCACCTGTTTCGGGTAGGCGGACTCCACGGCACGGGCGAGCTCGTGGGCGACGGCGGACACCTGCTCGCTCGTCGACGTCAGGTCGAGGGCGGCATAGAGATGAATGCCCTTGCTGCCGCTCGAGACGGGGAACGGCTCGAGACCCATGCCGGTCAGGTAGCCGCGCAGAATCTCCGCCACCGCGGCGCAGTCCGCCAGCCCGCAGCCCTCACCCGGATCCAGGTCGAGTACGAGCCGGTCCGGGTTCATCCGTTCCCCCCGGTCCGAAAATTTCCACTGCGGCACGTGGATCTCGAGGGCACTCATTTGGGCCAGCCAGGTCAGCGTCGCCAGGTCGTTGACCAGCGGGTACTCGTTCCGGTGCGTGCTGTGCTCGATCGTGCGACGCTGCACCCACTCGGGTGCCTGCGCTTCGAGGTTCTTCTGAAAGAACGCCGGCCCGGGGTCGGACTCGGTGCCGACGCCGTGCACCCAGCGCTTTCGGGTGGCCGCACGGTTCGCCGCGAGTGGAATGAGCAAGGGGGCCACTGTCGCGTAATAAGAGAGTACGTCGGCCTTGGTGGTGCCCGTGGCGGGATACATCACCTTGTCGAGATTGCTGAGCGTCACCCGGTGGCCCTCCACCGTCACCACCTGACTCGTGCGATCCATGCCAACAGCATGCCTCCGTGGGCGGCGGGGGGCTAGCCCTGCCCAGGGAACGGGTGTGTACTGGTTCTGTGAGATCGATCTGGAAGGGCGCGGTCACGTTCGGTCTGGTCAACGTGCCCGTCAAGGTGTACAGCGCCACCGAGGATCACGACGTCGCGCTGCACCAGGTGCACGACGAAGACGGCGGTCGCATCCGGTACCAACGCAAGTGCGAGATCTGCGGGCGGGTCGTCGACTACGAACACATCAACAAGGCGTGGAACGACGGCGACCGGTCGGTCGTGCTGACCGACGAGGAAATGGCGGGGCTTCCCGCCGAGCGCAGCCGGGAGATCGACGTGGTCGAGTTCGTTCCGAGCGATCAGCTGGACCCGATCATGTTTGAGCGCACCTATTACCTCGAACCGGACGGGGCCTCGATCAAGGCCTACGAACTGCTGCGGCGCACCCTCGAAGCCACGAGCCGCACCGCCATCGTCCGCTTCGCCCTGCGCCAGAAGACCCGGCTGGGCGCCCTTCGCGTGCGCGGCAAGGTCCTCGTGCTCCAGTCGCTGCTGTGGAGTGATGAGGTGCGGGTGGCCGAATTCCCGGCGCTCGAAACTCCCGTCTCCTTGTCCGACCGGGAATTGGAGCTCTCCGGCGCTCTCGTGCAGTCTTTTGCCACGGATTTCTCGCCGCAGGAGTTCACCGACGACTATCAGGCCCAGCTGAAGGAGCTGATCCGCACCAAGCTGGAACGCGGCGAGGCCCAGGACCTGCATGCAGCGGCTGGCGAGGCCGCGGAGGAAGGCTCGGGCGGGGAAGTTCTCGACCTGATGGAGGCCCTGCGGCGCAGCGTCGACCAAAGCCAGCGGCGCAACGCCGACGCCGGCTGACCCGCGGGCTGGCCGCGGGCTGACCCGCGGGCTGCATGGGCAATAATTCGCTATGCTTTTGACTGTGACGAGGGCAGGGAATGACGAGGTCGGCACCCAGATCTTCACCGTGCCCAACGGCCTCAGCGTCATCCGCCTTGTTCTCGTTCCCGTCTTCCTCGTGTTGCTCGCCCAGGGGCAGGACGCCCTCGCCCTGATCGTGCTCGCCTTCTCCAGCCTCACCGACCTGCTCGACGGCTTCATCGCCCGGCGCTTCCATTCGGTCACGCGGCTCGGTCAGCTCCTGGACCCCGCGGCGGACCGGCTGTATATTTTCGCTGCCCTGATCGGCCTGGCCTGGCGAGACCTGGTGCCGTGGTGGTTCCTGCTGCTCGTCGTGGGGCGGGACGTGTTCATGTTGATGCTCGGGGTCGTGCTCGCCAACGTCGGATTCGGCCCGCTCCCAGTTCATCAGCTGGGGAAAATTGCGACGTTCTGCCTGTTCTATGCCCTCCCCATGATCATGTTGGGGCAGGCGTTCCCGGACCTGGCGTGGTGGTCACAACCGGTCGGCTGGGCCTTCGGCCTCTGGGGCGTCCTGCTCTACTGGTGGGCCGGATTCATCTACGCGGGTGAAACGTTCCGGGTGATTCGAATTCCACGCGTCATTGTGCCGGTTCAATCAGATACGCTGGAAACATAGGAGGTGCACCGTGGCCGATTTTGAGAATTCGAACAAGGAGCAGAACGTGCCCGTGCCCAAGGGAACACCAGATTCGGTCAGCACCGACACGACCATGAACTTCAGTCAGGAGTTCGCGGCCCAAATGGCGTCGATCGACGCGAATGTCACGGCGGAAGAGCAAGAGGCCATTGCCGCCCTGCCTTCGGGGTCGGCCTTGTTGATTGTTCGCCGTGGTCCCAACGCCGGAGCCCGATTCCTGCTCGACTCCGACCTCACGACAGTGGGACGGCACCCCAACGCCGACATCTTCCTCGATGACGTCACCGTGTCACGGCGTCACGCCCAGTTCCTGCGCCACGAGCGTGCCTTCGAAGTGAAGGACCTCGGTTCGCTCAATGGAACGTACTACGACGGGGAACGCATCGAAACGTCTCCGCTGAGCGACGGCGCCGAGGTGCAGGTCGGCAAGTTCCGCCTCACGTTCTACGCTTCCCGCCTCGACCTCGCGCACGCGGCGAGCGAATAATGCCGGCGTCCTCCGCCCAGGTGAAAACCGTGGGCGCAGCGCCGCTACTGAGCATCGGTCAGGTGTTGTCTCGGCTCACGCCGGACTTTCCCGAATTGACCCCGTCCAAACTCCGCTTCCTGGAGGAGCAGGGTCTGGTGTCGCCCGCCCGCACGGAGTCGGGCTACCGCAAGTTCTGTTCCAGCGACCTGGAACGGTTGCGGTTGGTCCTGTCCATGCAGCGAGACCACTACCTGCCGCTCAAGGTCATCCGGTCCTACCTCGCGGATCTGGACGCCGGGCTCTCCCCGACGCTGCCGGGTGGGTCCACGCCCGGACTGTCGATGCTGTCGATCGCCCGTCGCCTGAGTCGTGAGGAACTTCTCCGCGAGGCCGGAGCCTCGGCAGGACTGATGCACGACGCGGTGTCGGCGTCGATCATCCTTCCCGCCGACTACTACGGCGACAACGTGCTCAGCGTCCTGCGTGCGCTGGTCGAGCTGCAGCGCAGCGGTATCGAGCCGCGGCACCTGCGCGGCTTCCGCGCGGCCGCGGAGCGTGAACTGGGCCTGATTGAAAGTGCCCTCGTTCCGCTCGCGCGCAGGAAGGACGCATCCAGTCGGGCCAAGGCCGCGGAGATGGCCGGCGAAATCGCCGGACAGCTCGAAGTGATCCGCAGCAGCCTGATTCGTTCCGCCCTGGGGCGGTTAAGCTAGTCATTACTACGCACCCGAGTGCCGCGGTGGAGCGTGTCGAGATTTCGACACGGCAAACTTCGGTACGAATGTCAGCCGTCACGGGTGCAGAAGTCGGTACCGTTGAAGACAGCGATCAAAAAATTACATCGCGAACACATCCCGGGAGGCAGTCGCATGAGTGAGCTCAGTTCTGACGTCGACGCTTCACGATACTCGCAGGGATTGCTGTTCACCGATGGTCTGCCGGAACTCGACGAGAATTCCGGCTACCGGGGTGCCGTTGCCGCTCGGGCCGCCGGCATCAGTTATCGCCAACTCGACTACTGGGCTCGCACCGGGCTCGTTGAGCCCACGGTGCGCGGCGCTGCCGGCTCTGGTTCGCAACGGCTCTACGGCTTTCGGGACATTCTGGTGCTCAAGCTGGTCAAGCGCCTCCTCGACACGGGGATATCGCTTCAGCAGATCCGTACCGCGGTCAACCAGCTGCGCGAGTCGGGCATCAGTGATCTGGCGCAGACCACGCTCATGAGCGACGGCGCCAGCGTGTACCTGTGCACGTCCAACGATGAGGTTATCGACCTGGTCAGCCGCGGCCAGGGCGTCTTCGGCATCGCTGTCGGCAAGGTGCTCCGCGAGGTTGAGACGAGCCTCGTGGAACTCAAGCTGCAGGCCACCGACCCCTCCGACGAGCTGGCCGCTCGCCGCTCGACGCGCAAAATCTCCTAGCGTCGCCCGCGCCGGTCTTCCGCACGCGACCAGTGGCCGCGGAGACGGTGACCGACCCGTATCCGCGTCGCCCTGTCGGGTGCCTTAGCGGGGCGCTGCGGCGTCGGCGTACTCGCCGATTCGCGCGGTGCGCAGCACACGGTCCAGCAACTGGTCGAAGTAGCGGGCCATTTCCTGCGCGCTGTCGCCCGGCCAGATGTGCAGCGGCTTGGCGGCGCCCTGGGCCTGCTGCAGGGAGGTGCGCTCCGGCAGTTGGGGGCTGAGCACGAGCGGGCCGAACATGTCGCGGAGTTCCTTGATTCGGAACTGGTGCTCGAGCGACGCCGTTCGCGCACGATTCACGATGATGCCGAGCGGTTGCAGCCGGGGGCTCAGCCCGCGGCGGATCTCTTCGATGGCGCGCAGGGCGCGGTCGGCGGCGGCCACGGAGAACAGTCCGGGTTCGGTCACGACGGCGACGCGGTCGCTCGCCGCCCACGCGGTGCGGGTCAGCGCGTTCAGGGACGGGGCGCAGTCGATGAGCACCAGGTCGTATTCCTTCTCGACCGTCGAGAGTGCCTCTTCGAGCTTCCAGATCTCCCGAATGCTCGGGTGCGGACCGTCGAAGTTGATGGCGGACGGGCTGCCGATCATGACATCGATCGTGCCCTGGCGTCCACGCGTCCACCCACTGGGGGCGATGGCGGCGCGCACGGTTTTCTCCTTGGGCGACGCCAGAACGTCGGCCACGTTGAGATGCCCCGAGACCTCGATGTCCATACCCGTCGAAACGTCCGACTGGGGATCCAGATCAACAACCAGTGTTCGCACACCGCGGGCGAAGGCTGCAGAAGCAAGACCAAGGGTCACCGTGGTCTTTCCTACACCTCCCTTGAGGGAGCTAACGCTTAGTACATGCACAATTAGACACGTTACCTTCAGTAGTCTGGGAGAACCTAACCGTTAGCTGTATGCCGCTTCACGTACGAAAGGTCTGCATGTTTAAGAAGATCCTTGTTGCCAACCGCGGCGAAATTGCGATCCGTGCTTTTCGCGCGGCCGTTGAGCTCGGAGCCAAAACGGTTGCCGTGTTCCCCTTTGAAGATCGCAACTCCCTGCACCGCCTGAAGGCCGACGAGGCCTACCAGATCGGCGAGGTCGGCCATCCGGTGCGTGCGTACCTCGACGTGGAGGAAATCATCCGCGTGGCCCGCGAGTCGGGCGCCGACGCCATTTACCCGGGCTACGGGTTCCTGTCCGAAAACCCTGAGCTGGCCGAAGCCGCTCGCGCGGCGGGCATCACGTTCATCGGCCCGGGCGCCGACGTGCTCGAGATGGCCGGAAACAAGGTCACGGCCAAGGAACACGCCATCGCGGCGGGGGTCCCCGTGCTCCAGTCCACGCCACCCTCCCAGGACGTGGAACTGCTCATCAGCCAGGCCGACGCCATCGGTTTCCCCATCTTCGCGAAGGCCGTCGCCGGCGGCGGCGGGCGCGGAATGCGCCGGGTCGAGAAGAAAGACCAGCTGCGCGGTTCGCTTGAAGAGGCCATGCGCGAAGCGAACAGTGCGTTCGGCGACCCGACGATGTTCCTCGAGGCCGCGGTGCTTCGTCCCCGGCACATCGAGGTGCAGATCCTCGCCGATGCCACCGGTGAGACCGTGCACCTGTTTGAACGCGACTGCTCCGTGCAGCGCCGCCACCAGAAGGTTGTGGAGATCGCCCCCGCACCCAACCTGAGCGAAGAGATCCGGGTCAAGCTGCACGCGGATGCGATCAAGTTCGCCCGGTCGATCGGCTACGTCAACGCGGGAACCGTCGAGTTCCTTCTGGACACCGTCGGCGAACGCGCGGGCCAGCACGTGTTCATCGAAATGAACCCGCGCATCCAGGTGGAGCACACCGTCACGGAGGAGGTCACCGATGTTGACCTCGTGCAGTCGCAGATTCGAATTGCCGCGGGGGAGTCCCTCGCCGACCTGGGCCTGACGCAGGACCAGATCCAGCTGCACGGTGCCGCCCTGCAGTGCCGCATCACCACCGAGGACCCCACCGCTGGTTTTCGCCCCGACACCGGCAAGATCACCACGTACCGTTCTCCCGGAGGCGCCGGCATCCGTTTGGATGGTGGAACCATCAACCCCGGCACGCAGATCAGCCCCCACTTCGACTCGATGCTCGCCAAGCTCACCTGCCGGGGCCGCGACTACGCGAGCGCCGTCCTGCGGTCCAAGCGCGCCCTCGCCGAATTCCGCATCCGTGGTGTGTCCACGAACATCTCGTTCCTGCAGGCCGTCCTCGACGACCCCGACTTCGCCGCCGGCGACGTCAGCACGTCGTTCATCGACGAGCGACCGGAACTGCTGCGTACCCCCGCCTCCAAGGACCGCGGAACCAAGATCGTCAACTGGCTCGCCGACGTCACGGTGAACCAGCCCAATGGCGCCCCGGTCACCGCGATCAGCCCCGCCGAGAAGCTGCCGGTCCTCGACCTTGGCATCGCGGCACCGAGCGGCTCACGTCAGCAGCTGCAACTGCTCGGCCCGACCAAGTTCGCGGCCGCGCTGCGCGCCCAGACGGCCCTGGCCGTCACCGACACGACCTTCCGGGATGCGCACCAGTCCCTGCTGGCCACCCGGGTGCGCACCAAGGACCTCGTCGCCGTGGCACCGTACGTGGCCAGGCTCACCCCCCAGCTGCTGTCCGTTGAAGCCTGGGGCGGCGCCACCTACGACGTGGCCCTCCGCTTCCTCGGCGAAGACCCCTGGGAACGCCTCGCCGCCCTGCGCGAAGCCCTCCCCAACATCAACATCCAGATGCTCCTCCGCGGACGCAACACGGTCGGCTACACGCCCTACCCGACCGAGGTGACGGATGCCTTCGTGCGGGAGGCCGCCGACACCGGCGTCGACATTTTCCGCATCTTCGACGCCCTCAACGACGTGTCGCAGATGCGGCCCGCGATCGACGCGGTCCTCGCCACCGGAACCGCGCTGGCCGAGGTGGCCGTGTGCTACACGGGAGACCTGCTTAATCCGGCGGAGGACCTGTACACGCTCGACTACTACCTGCGCCTCGCGGACCAGATCGTGGAGTCGGGTGCTCATGTGCTCGCCATCAAGGACATGGCCGGTCTGCTGCGTCCGGCGGCTGCTGAGAAGCTCGTCACGGCCTTCCGTGAGCGTTTCGACCTTCCCGTCCACGTGCACACCCACGACACGCCTGGCGGCCAGCTCGCGACCCTCCTGGCCGCGGCCCGCGCCGGAGCCGACGCCGTCGACGTTGCGAGCGCACCGATGGCCGGCACGACCAGCCAGCCGTCGGCGTCCTCGCTCGTCGCGGCACTCGCCCACACGGAGCGCGACACCGGCATCTCGCTCACGAGCGTGACCGACCTGGAACCGTACTGGGAGGCCGTGCGCAACGTCTACCGTCCGTTCGAGTCCGGTTTGAGCGCGCCCACCGGCCGGGTGTACACGCACGAGATCCCCGGCGGCCAGCTGTCGAACCTGCGCACGCAGGCCGTGGCGCTGGGACTGTCCGATCACTTCGAACTGATCGAGGACATGTACGCCGCGGCGAACAAGATTCTCGGACGCGTGCCCAAGGTCACGCCCTCGTCCAAGGTTGTCGGCGACCTCGCGTTGTATCTCGCCGCGGTGAAGGCCGACCCCGCCGACTTCGAAGAAAACCCGGACAAGTACGACGTGCCCGACTCCGTGGTGGGTTTCATGGCCGGTGAGCTGGGCGACCTGCCCGGCGGCTGGCCGGAACCGTTCCGCACCAAGGTGCTCGACGGCCGCACGATTCGCATCGGGGTCACCGAGATCTCCGACGCGGAGCGCACCGCGCTGAACATGGACAGCACCACCCGGCGCACCATGCTCAACCAGCTTCTGTTCCCCGCGCCGACGCGTCAGTTCGAGCAGATTCGTGAACTCTTCGGCGACCTGTCCGTGATCGACACCGTCGACTACCTCTACGGGCTGCAGCAGGGAACCGAGCACGCCGTGGACATCGCCCCGGGCGTTCGCCTCTATGTCGGCCTCGAGGCGATCGGCGAGGCCGACGACAAGGGCATCCGCACCGTGATGACCATGCTCAACGGCCAGCTTCGTCCCGTGTTCGTGCGGGACCGCAGCATCGAGGTTGAGGCACGCGTTGCCGAGAAGGCCGACGCCAACCAGCCCGGCCAGATCGCGGCTCCGTTCTCGGGCGTGGTCACCCTCCAGGTGGAGGACGGTGCGGAGGTCACGGCCGGCCAGGCGGTCGCGAGCATCGAAGCCATGAAGATGGAAGCGGCCATCACCACGCCGATCGCGGGCTACATCGAGCGCGTGGCCATCCCGAAGACCCAGCAGGTCGATGCCGGCGACCTGCTCGTGGTGGTACGTCCCCGCTAGGACACCTGCCGAACACCGAGGAAGAGAGTCAGTTTTGGCAGATCAGCACGACGATGCAGACGGTACGGCACCGAAGCAGGCACGACCCGGTACTCCTCGGACGCACGATGGCGCGTCCGAGGAGTACCACAGCGACCTTCCGCCGCACACGGTCGACAACCTGGCCGCGGTGTTGCCCGGCAGCCTCGGCGCGCCCGTCACATCGGCCGCTGTGACACCGCGGCGTGCATTCGGCGAGGCGACCGATGATCGAGCCGGTTTGTCCACGCACACGGTCGAACTCGGCATGTCCGCCGTGCCCCGACCGGTTCCGGCGGCCACCGCCAGCACCGCCACCCTGGTGTCGGCGCAGGCGAGAGCGGATGCCGTCGTGCCGGTCCGGCGCGACCGGTCGCGTTCGGAGTCCGAGGGACGGCAACGGGACGAGCCCGAATTCGCCGTACAGCCGGAATCCGCCGGGATGCTGACTCCCGAACGGCTGCTGGCCGTGAACCGGCAGACCCGCCGTGCGCCGCGGGGCCGCTGGAACAGGTTCATCTACGACGTGACGCTGCACCTCGTCAACCGGGGCGACTCGGCGGCGGTGCGGGCGGAGACAGCGCTCGAAGACCGCATTCGCAGACAGTTCGAGGGCGGCACCCGGTTCGTGCCCATCCTCACCCGCAAGGGCGGTGTGGGAAAGACCACGGTGACGACCCTGCTCGGCATGGCCCTCGCGGACGTCCGGGACGACCGCATCATTGCCATCGACGCCAACCCCGACCGCGGCACGCTTTCGGAGCGCGTGTCCCAGCGCACCACGTCGACCGTGCGGGACGTCGTCACGCAGTCGGCATCGATCGGGAACTTCACCGACTTCTCCCGGCTGGTCTCCCGCGACGAAACCCGGCTCGACATTCTCGCCTCCGATACCGACCCGATGCTCTCCGAGGCCTTCGACGAGGACGACTACAACGTTGTCGCCGACCTGGCGGCCAGCTATTATTCGATCGCGCTCACCGACTGCGGCACCGGAATCGTGCACTCGGTGATGCGCGCGACCCTGCTCCGCGCGGACTCCATCGTCATCGTGTCCGGCGGCAGCGTCGACGAGGCTCGGCTGGCGTCGGAGACCCTCACCTGGCTCGAAGCCAACGGATACCGGGACCTCGTGAAGAACGCCGTTGTGGCGCTCAACACGGCGACCCAGGGCACAAACCTGGTGCGGTTGAACGAAATCGAATCACACTTCCGGTCCCGGGTTCGCGAGATCGTGCGCATCCCGTACGACCCGCAGCTCGCGGCGGGCAGCGCCGTGTCGTACGCGGACCTGTTGCCGATCACCCGCCTGGCCGCCCGCACGCTCGCCGCGCTCGTCGTCGAAGGGCTCCCCGCCCGCCGCAGCGGGTAGCCGATCCACCTGTCAGTTTTCACCACCAGCATTGGAAGTCCCACTGTGCCCGAGCGCCAGATTCGTCTCTTCGGAGACCCGGTCCTGAAAACGGTCTCCGACCCGATAGCCGCCATTGACGACGGGGTCCGTGGCCTCGTGCAGGACCTGGTGGACAGCGTCCGGCTTCCGGGGCGCGCCGGGGTCGCGGCCGCACAAATCGGCGTGAACCTCCGTGCGTTCAGCTATCACGTCGATGGCGAAGTCGGGTACATCCTCAACCCCACCCTCGTCGAGCTCTCCGGCGAGCCGGAACTGGTCGACGAGGGGTGCCTGTCGGTTCCGGGACTCTGGTACCCGACGAAGCGTTATCCGTTTGCCCGCGCGACGGGCATCGACCTGGACGGTGCGCCCATCGAACTGTCTGGGACCGGCATCATGGCGCAGGCGCTGCAGCACGAGACGGACCACCTCGACGGCCTGTTGTACCTGGACCGGCTCGACAAGGAGAGCCATAGAGCCGCCATGAAGGAGATTCGCGAGTCGTCCTGGTTCTGATTCGACCGGTTCAGTCCCGCAGCGAGAAACCCTCCGTGATCGGGGCGCCGGCGTAGAGACGATCGATTTCGTCGGCGAAATCCGTGAGAATGACGTTGCGCTTGATGCTCATCTTCGGCGTCAGGTGTCCGCTGTCTTCCGTGAGCTCGATCGGCAGGATGACGAACTTGCGAATCGACTCGGCCCGCGAGACCGTGTCGTTGGCTCTGTCCACGGCGCGCTGCACCTCGGCGAGCACCAGGGGACTGACGGCGGCCTCGGCCAAACTCATCCCTGCATCGCCCTTGTTGTTGTTCAGCCACACGGGCAGCATGTCGGGGTCGAGAGTGATGAGCGCGGCAATGAACGGCTTCTGGTCGCCGACGGCGATGACCTGACCGACCAGCGGGTTGGACCGGATGGGGTCCTCGAGCGCGGCGGGGGCCACGTTCTTGCCGCCGGCCGTGACGATGATCTCCTTCATGCGACCGGTGATGGTCAGGAATCCCTCGTCGTCGAACTGTCCGATGTCGCCCGTTTTGAGCCAGCCGTCCTCAAAGGTGGTCTCGGTCGCGTCCGGGTTCTTCCAGTATTCCTTGAAGACGTTGACGCCCTTCACCTGGATTTCTCCGTCGTCGACGACGCGAACGGAAACACCGGGAAGGGGCGGACCGACCGTGCCGATCTTGGCCCGGGTCGCCAGGCTGACCGTGGCCGGTGCCGTCGTCTCGGTGAGTCCGTAACCCTCGAGAATGACGATACCGAGGCTGTGGAAGAAGTGTCCCAGGAATGAGCCGAGCGGAGCGGAGCCCGACACGGCGTAGCGGACGTTGCCGCCCATCGCGGCGCGCAGCTTGCTGTAGACGAGGCGATCAAAGAGGGCGAACTTGATCTTCATGCCGAGGGGAACCGACTCGCCGGCCTGCACCGCCTTGGAGTGCGCCACGGCGACGGCGACGGCGGCCTTGAAGATCTTGCCCTTTCCGCCGGCTTCCGCCTTCTGACCGGCCGAGTTGTACACCTTCTCGAACACGCGCGGTACGGCCAGCAGAAATGTCGGCTTGAAACTTCCGAGGGACGGAAGCAGCTGGCGGGTGTCCGGCTGGTGCCCCACTCGCACGCCGGCATGCACGCACAACACGGCAATGAAGCGCGCGAAGATGTGGGCGGTGGTGATGAACAGGAGGGTGGAGGCGCCGTTCGGGTCGGTGAGCACCTCTTTGAGGGCGACCGCCGCATTTCGGCTGGTTTCCACGAAGTTCGCGTGCGTGAGCACGCACCCCTTGGGCTTACCGGTGGAACCGGAGGTGTAGATGAGCGTCGCCATGTCGTCACCGACGGCAAGATTGCGGCGGCGCTCGATTTCGGCGTCGGTGACATCGATGCCCCCCGCGACGAGCTTGCCGAGGTCGCCGAGGTCGATCTGCCACACCTGCGTGACGGCGGGAAGATCGGCGTGCACCTCATCGAACCGGGCGAAGTGATCGGCCGTCTCGAGGATCACCGAGGTCGCGCCGGAGTCGCTGAGGTTCCACTGCACCTGGCTGGGGGAGCTTGTGTCGTAAACGGGTACGAGTACGGCGCCCGCGAACCACGTCGCGAAGTCGATGAGCGTCCATTCGTAGCGTGTCTTGCAGACGAGACCGATCTTGTCTCCGGGCTCGATGCCGGCGGCGACGAGGCCCTTCGCCAGGGCCATGACCTGCGCATAGAACTCCGCCACGGTCACCGGGGACCACCCTTCGGCGGTCGGCAACGAAAAGAGCACAAGGTTCGGCGTCGCTTTCAGGCGCTCGACGAGCAGGTCAGAGACATTGGCGCTCGGATCGGCCGGCACAACGGCTGGTGTGTCGAATTGCTTCACGGTAACTCCCTTGGTACCGGCGGGGATGACTGCGCTTCCCCCGCAGATGTTGGCGGTGATCTGGTGCTTCGCTGCACGACGGGCTGCTTAAGTACACTCTAGGTGGTGCAAGTGTTGGCCTGCTAGGCCGCCACGCCCGCTCCGTCCTGCCTCCCACGAAAGGTGCCGCCATGCACGCCATTGGAATTGATATCGGAGGCACCAAGATCGCCGGTGCACTTGTCGACGAAGACGGGGTCATCCTTCGTGCCGACCGGAAACCCACAAATCCCGCCGATCCGGGCGAAATCGAAGACGTCGTGGTCGCGATGATCACCGATCTGGCCCAGGGCGAGAACGTCGTCGCCGCGGGCGTGGCGGCCGCGGGTTTCATCGATGCCGCGCAGTCCACGGTGTACTACGCGCCCAATATTCGCTGGCGCAACGAACCCTTCCGCGCCAAGCTCGAGGCGAGGATTGACCTGCCGATCATCATCGAGAACGACGCCAACGCGGCCGGCTGGGCCGAGTTCCGTTACGGGGCCGGCCGTGACTTCACCGACATGGTCACGCTCACCATCGGTACCGGTGTCGGCGGCGCCATCGTCGCCAACGGCAGCCTGTTCCGGGGCGGCTTCGGCGCCGGCGCCGAATTGGGGCATTTGCGCCTGGTTCCCGACGGGCTGCCGTGCGGCTGCGGAGCCCGCGGATGCATCGAACAGTACGGTTCGGGCCGGGCGCTGCTGCGCATCGCGAACGAGATCGCCGATGCCGGCCCGATCGGCGTCGGCCTGGCGGCGGCGCGGGAGCGCAAGGGCAAACTCACCGGAAAAGAGGTCGGGCGTCTCATCGAAGCCGGCGACCCCGGAGCGGTCGCCGCGCTGGGAACCCTTGGCGCTTCCCTCGGCGCGGCCTGTGCGAGCCTCGGCGCCGTTCTGGACCCCCAGGTCTTCGTCTTCGGTGGGGGAGTCGCCGCGGCCGGAGACCTGCTGCTGGAGCCGATACGCGCGGCGTACCTCGAACACCTGCCGGCGCGCGGGTATCACCCCGAGGCCGGCTTTGCCATTGCGCAGCTCGTGAATGACGCGGGCGTGGTGGGTGCCGCGGACCTCGCGCGGATCGCCGCCCTGCGCTGATCACGGCGCGCGCGGAGAGCGCTGCAGAAATGACGTGCGCACCCGCCGTATGATGTTGGAGTCGGATGGAGATCGAGCACAATGTTTTACTGGTTTATGAAGAACATTGTGGTCGGACCGCTTTTGTTGGGAATCTTCCGGCCGTGGGTGGTGGGGCTGGAGAACATCCCCAGGACCGGCGGGGTCATCCTCGCCAGCAATCATCTGTCGTTCATCGATTCGATCTTTCTTCCCCTCGTCGTGTCGCGCCGGGTGGTGTTCCTCGCGAAAAGCGAGTACTTCACCGGGACCGGGCTGAAGGGCTGGGCGACACGGCAGTTTTTCAAGGCCACCGGGCAGCTGCCGATCGACCGTTCGGGCGGCAAAGCGTCTGAGGACTCGCTCAACACGGGCCTGCGCGTGCTCGGCGCGGGAGGGGTGCTCGGAATCTACCCCGAGGGCACGCGCAGCCCCGACGCCCGCATGTATCGGGGTCGTACCGGTGTGGCCCGCATGGTGATGGAGTCCGGTGTGCCGGTTATCCCGGTCGCCATGATCGACACCGAAAAAGCCATGCCCACCGGAACGCGCATTCCCAAGGTGCGCCGCATTGGGATCGTCGTCGGCACCCCGCTTGATTTCACCCGTTTCGAGGGCATGGAGGGTGACCGTTTTGTGCTGCGCTCGGTCACCGACGAGCTCATGTACGAGCTCCAGCGGCTGAGCACTCAGGAGTACGTGGACGTGTACGCCACGAGCGTGAAAGAGAAGCGGGCCAACCTTTCGCGATAAGCTGAAAACACTGCGCTCTGCCCCCTTCAGGGCTGTGCCCCGTGTGGGCGCCGCACCATTCAGGCGCACATGTGTGCGCCGCAGACAGGAAACAGGAATTATCTCGTGGTAGACCCCACCGAACCAGTCGTATTGGCAGAAGCATCTGTAGTCGCCGGACTGGATCACTGGCGTACGCTGCCAATCAAGCAGCAGCCCAGTTGGCCCGATGCTGATGCCGTCGCCGCGGCTTCCGCCGAACTCGCGACCCAGCCCCCGCTTGTCTTCGCCGGCGAGGTGGACATCCTGCGGGATCGTCTGGCCGAGGCCGCGTCCGGACAGGCGTTCCTGCTGCAGGGAGGGGACTGCGCGGAGACGTTCAGCGGTGCTACGGCCGACCAGATCCGTAATCGTGTCAAGACCGTGCTGCAGATGGCCGTCGTGCTCACCTATGGCGCGTCGATGCCGGTCATCAAGATGGGCCGCATGGCCGGCCAGTTCGCCAAGCCGCGCTCCAGCGACTTCGAAACTCGCGGCGACGTGACGCTTCCCGCCTACCGCGGCGATATCGTCAACGGCTACGATTTCACGCCCGAATCGCGTCAGGCCGACCCGGCCCGACTCGTCAAGGGTTACCACACCGCCGCATCCACCCTGAATCTGATTCGTGCCTTCACGCAGGGCGGCTTCGCCGACCTGCGCCAGGTGCACAGCTGGAATCAGGGCTTCGCCGCGAACCCGGCGAACCAAAGGTACGAAAAGCTTGCCAAGGAAATCGACCGGGCCATCAAGTTCATGACCGCGTGCGGCGCGGACTTCGAGGCGCTCAAGCGCACCGAGTTCTACACCAGCCACGAGGGTCTTCTCATGGACTACGAACGCCCGATGACGCGCATCGACTCGCGCACCGGCACGCCGTTCAACACGTCGGCGCACTTCATCTGGATCGGTGAGCGCACCAGGGACCTGGATAGCGCCCACGTCGATTTCCTGTCGCGCGTGCGCAACCCGATCGGTGTGAAGCTCGGCCCGAGCACCTCCTCCGACGACATGCTGCGTCTCATCGACAAGCTGGACCCGGACCGTGAGCCCGGTCGCCTGACCTTCATCACCCGTATGGGTGCCGGCAAGATCCGGGATGCCCTCCCGCCGCTGCTTGAAGCCGTCAAGGCGAGCGACGCCATGCCGCTCTGGGTCACCGACCCGATGCACGGCAACGGTGTCACCACGCCCACCGGCTACAAGACTCGTCGTTTTGACGACGTGGTCGATGAGGTCAAGGGCTTCTTCGAGGCGCACCGGGCCGTGGGAACGCACCCGGGAGGAATCCACGTGGAGCTCACCGGAGACGATGTCACCGAGTGCCTGGGAGGTTCGGAGCACATCGACGAGGCGGCTCTCGCGACACGTTACGAGTCGCTCTGCGACCCGCGTCTCAACCACATGCAGTCCCTCGAGCTGGCCTTCCTCGTGGCCGAAGAGCTCGGGCGTCCGCCGCGCGGGTAGTTCCCGAAACGGTGAAGGGCCGGGCCGACGTGCAAGCGTCGGTCCGGCCCTTTCTCTGTGGTGCGACCGAACTATGCCGAGAAGTTGACCGTCACGCTGCTGCCTCGGGGAACCAGGTGCCTCGGGTACCGAGGTACCGGCGCTGCGGTGGGTGGCGGCTAGCCGAACGGGTTGGTCGGCTTGAGCGTGATGGTGCTGCCGTTAGCTGCGGAGGTGCCGCCAGCCGGATCCGTGGACTGCACCTTGAGCAGGGCCGAAATGGCGTCGGCTCCGGGGTTGTAGCTCAGTTTGAAGCCCAGGTCGGTGAGCGTCTTCTTGCCGTCGTTCCACGACATGCCGACCACGTCGGGAATCTGCACGGGTTCAGGCCCGCGCGACACGGTGAGCGTGATGGTCGCGCCCGCCCGCACCGGGGCCTCGGGCACCGACGCCGAGACGACGTTGCCTTCGGCGATGCTCTGGCTGTAGGTTTCCTCCCCGGGGACGGCGACGAGTTCCTTGTCCGCGAGGGCCTTCGTGGCGACGGCGACCGAGGACCCCACCACATCCGGAATGGCACCGAGCGACACGACCAGGTTCACCTTGAGGCCCTGGAAGTAGCTGCCGCCCTGCGAGACGTCGCCGTCGTCGCTCGCGCGGCTGGCCGAAATGACCGTGTCGGCCGCCGTCGACGAGCTGAAGATCGCGTCCACGCTGCCCACCTCGGCCAGCAGGGCCGTGATCTGGCTCGACGCGTCGTCCTGGCTCAACCCCGCGAGCGGGGGAAGAGTGATGGGTTGCAGGCCGAGGGAGACAATGACGGTCACCGTGCTGTCCTTGGACACCCGGGTTCCGTCCCGGGGTTTCGACGCGATCACGATGCCCTCCGGAACATCGGCGCTGTACGCGGAGCTCTCCTCCGATGCCAGGCCCACGTTCTTGATCATCGCGGCGGCCTCGGCGGGGGACAGGGTCGCGACGGCGGGAACGGCGATGTCGGAGCCGGGCCCGGAACCGAAGTACCACCCGGTGCCCGCGAGGGCCGTGGCGATGAGCACCACGAGGGCGAACAGCCAGAAGCCTCGACCTTTGCGGCGGCGCGACTTCGTGGCGAGGGCCGTGCTGTTGTCGGGGGCGTGGGGAGCGACGCCGGCCGCGGTCACGGGGCCGAGAACGCTCGTGGCCGGCATGCTGCCCTCGAGGGCAGCCGCAGCGAGGATCTGCGTCTCCGCGTTGGCGGTCACGCTCGTGAGCCCGGGGAGCATCATCGTTGGCTGGAGCGCGGTGGGCTCCTGACCGCGAGAGTCGGCACCGGGATACCCGCGCCCCGCCAGGAGCTGATCGAGCATGACGCGCGCGTCTCTCGGGCGTTCCTCCGGGTCTCTGGCGGTCGCCCACTGCACGAGCTCGTCGAGATCGCGCGGGGTCGACGTCACCTTGCTGCTGGGCATCGGCACCGTGTCGTTGGCGTGCTGGTACGCGATCTGCATGGGCGCCTCGCCCACATACGGCTGCTCTCCGGTGAGCATCTCAAAGGTCATGATGCCGAGGGCATAGATGTCGCTGCGGGCGTCGGCGATGCCCCGCGTTACGAGTTCGGGGGAGAGATAGGCAATCGTTCCGAGCAGCGCCTGCCCGGTCGCCGTGTTGTTGTTGACCGCGCGGGCGAGACCGAAGTCGCTGATCTTGATGCGGCCGTCATCGGCGAGCAACACGTTCTCGGGTTTGACGTCACGGTGCACGATGCCGGCGTTGTGCGCCGCGGCGAGGCCGCGGAGCACCGCCTCCAGAATGTCCACGGTCTGCTCCGGGGTGAGCCTGCCGTAATCCTTGAGCAGGTCGCGCAGGGTGATGCCCGGCAGATACTCCATCACCAGGTAGGCCGCGTCGGCGTCCTGTCCCTGGTCGAAGACGTTGACGACGTTGGGGTGCGCCAGGCGGGCCGCGGAACGCGCCTCCTGGATGAACCGGCTCTTGAAGGCGTTGTCGTCCGCGAGATGGCCGTGCATGATTTTGATCGCCACTCGACGTTCGAGGCGGAGGTCGGTGGCCAGGTACACCGTGGCCATACCGCCTCGAGCGATTCTGGAGCGCACCTGATAACGACCATCGATTAGACGGCCGATCATCTGGTCGGTCGGGGTTTCACTCACTCGTCGAGTCTAGAGAAGCTCAGGGCGATGAGCCTGCTAGAACGCCGCGCGCCGTTAGCCCAGTTGTGCGAGCCAGGCCCGAGCGGACGTTTCCCACTTGGCGTAGTGGTCGGGGAAGGCGGAAATCTGCACGGCCTGGGCGGCCTGCGTGATTGTCATCGACTCCCAGCCCGCGATCTCGAGCAGGCCCCGGGTGACCCCGGCATTCGGGTTGTTGCTGCCGCCGAAGAAGGCGAGCGCCGCGCGGGCGGGATCCATGGTCTGCTCCGGGGTACCCCAACCGACGCTCGGGCGCTGTTGGAACAGCCCGAGCGAATCCCGGTCACCGTGATCGATGTTGCGCAGACCCGACTCCTGGGCTGCCGCCGCGAGAGCGATGACGAGGCCGTGGTCGGAGACGCCGATGGAGCGGCCCACGGCCACGATTGTCGCGGCGTTGGCGCGCATTTCGGCGGTCATCGGCGTGACGTGGGTCGCGTCGGGCAGCACGGACGCCGGCGAGGGAATCGTGAGCACCTGACCCGGGTAGATCATGCTCGACCAGCCGAGGCCGTTCGCATCGAGGACCGCCTGAACGCTGATGCCGGACGCGGCAGCGACGGTGCTGATCGTGTCACCGGTTTGGATCGTGTGCGCGGACACGGACATCGGCGCCGTCACGGGCGCCATCGGGGTGATGTAGGCGGCCTGGACCATTTGCGGGGCGGACTCCGCCCCGCCCGGCAGCACAACGACCTGTCCGGGGTAGATCACGCTGCTGCGGTCGAGGCCGTTCGCACTGAGCACCGCCTCGGTACCGAGGCCGTGCGCGGCCGCGATGCCACCGATCGTGTCTCCGGACGCCACCGTGTAGGACGAGGCGGTGGGCGTCGGCGCGGCCGTCTGGGCGAGCTCGAGGACCTGGCCGGGGAAGATCAGGGCGGCCGAATCGAGGCCGTTGAGCGACAACACGGCCGACGTGGACAGGCCGAAGCGCGCCGCGATGCCGCTGACGGTGTCACCGGAGACGACGGAGTACTGGGCCGGCGCGGTCTCGGTGGCGGTCTTCACGACCGGGACCGTTCTCGGGGTGCTCTCAATGAGTTTCGGATTCAGCGGCTTCTTGGCGACGGCGGCGTGGGCCGGCGCGGCGAGGTTCAGGCTGATGGCCAGGGTGCCGACGATCACAATCGGAACGGTGAGGAGCGCCCTCGATCCCTTCCGCTCTGCGGACTTTGTGCGACGATCGCGCTGCTTTTGTTCTGCAACCACCGCGTCAACGATTGTGCTCACCTCGGTCGACATGGAACTCCTTCTTTGTACTACACCCAAGTCCCCAGAATGAGGCTGGCACAGTTGCCTACTCGAGTCAATCAGTGATACATGAGCGATTTTTACCAAAAGCCACTTCGGAACGCAACTCGTTTTGCGAGTTCGCCGAGTCATGGCAAGCTTAAGCTGTGACCGAAGAGTTTGCAGAGCCCCAGAATTCAGAGCCAGAATGGCTGACCATCCCCGCACTTGTCGAGATGCTCGGAATAACCCAGAGCAGGGTCCGACAGCTGATCGACGATCATCACCTTCTCGCCATCCGCCGCGACGGCGTGCTTCAGGTTCCCGCGGAGTTCCTCCGGGACCGCGCGCCTCTGCCCGAACTGCGTGGAACGATTTTCGTCCTCAACGACGACGGCTTCACCAACGAGCAGGCCATGAGCTGGCTCCTTGACGTGGACGACAGCCTGGGAGTGGCGCCGATCGCCGCCCTTCGCGCCGGTCGCAAGGCTGAGGTGCGTCGCGTCGCCCAGGCGCTCGCCTAAGCCTCGATCCACCGCTCGGCCTTGACTGAGGGACGTCGTTGAATTCAGAGTCCGGGTTTTGGCGGCGGGCAGGGCGAAGCGGCCGGCCTTGCTGCCGATGGTGTTCCAAGTCTTCGTTCGCCGTGGGGCTGGTGGTTAGGTGGCGGCGGTTTGCGGCGGGCCGCAGGCCGCCGCGAACGCGGCCGTCCATCCGGGTTCCCACGGCCAGTTGGTCGGCAGGTGCAG
>Ga0307487_1001048_pt1 | contig 20255 bp, 18 predicted proteins | sample CBIW12metaG_FD_203665 | JGI IMG/M metagenome (GOLD analysis project Ga0307487, IMG submission 203665) | Sea-ice brine microbial communities from Beaufort Sea near Barrow, Alaska, United States - CBIW 1.2 | ecosystem: Environmental > Aquatic > Marine > Coastal | place: USA: Alaska | collected... | reverse complement strand
TATGACATTAAATGTCCACAGACCAACAACTATAGAAGAAGTAAATTCGGTTTTTGAAGAAGCATCCCGAACTTATCTTAAAAATTATTTGAGTTATACCGAAGAACCCCTTGTTTCCATTGATATTATTGGCAACCCTTATTCCTGTATTTTCGATTCGCAAATGACCTCGGTTATTGGTGGGGATTTGATCAAACTTATTGGATGGTACGACAATGAAGTTGGCTATTCCAGCCGACTTATAGATTTAATTTCTTTCGTTTCAAAGAATTAACTATATTTAACAAAATTATGTACCAGCATTTCCCCCAATGAAGAACATTATTTTAACGTTTTTACTTCTTTTTTCCTGTTACACTTCAGTAGCTCAGCAAAAAAGCGATGAAGAAATTTCAGATATAAATAGCAATATTCAAAATCTGTTAAAAGAAGCCGAAATCTCCATAAATGTTCTAAATTTTGAAAAGGCACTCATCCAGCTCAAAAATGCTATAGAACTTTCAAAAGAAATTAACGACCAAAAGTACATCGCGCTTTCAAGTAGTATTCTTTCTAAATTGTTTTACATACGCCATGATTATACTCAGGCTATTACAGAACTACAACGTGCAATTTCAATTCAACGCGAAATTAATGATGAATCCGGTTTGGCCTATAGCTATCTGAATTTTGCTAAAATTTTCAATATAAAAAATGATTTTGAACGGGCCAATAAATATTTAAATCTATCGGAAGGTTATTACTCAAAAGAAAACAATACCGAATATCTTGGTTTGGTAAAACTTAACCGTGGCATTATCACTTTAAATTTAGATAATTCTAACAAAAACAGTAACCTGGCAATTTCCCAATTCAACAAGGCTGAAATTTATTTGGCTGAAAGCACTAATTTATTCGAGACTTCTCGATTGCATTATTATAAAGGCAGGGCATATTTAAGACTTAACCGGCTTGAAGAAGCAGAATCAGAAGCACAAAAATCCCTGAAAATTGCCAATACCAACGATTTTGGCGGAATGATCATGTATTCCAACAATCTACTTAGTCAAATTTACGAATCACAAAAAAATTACAGCCAATCCCTTGCTTTCCTTAAAACAAGCAATCATGTGCGTGACTCTATTTTCGCTTTGAACCGGGAGGCCCTTGCTCTTGAGGCTAATACCCGTTACGGAGTAGATGCTTTAGGATCTAATATTAAGCAACTTAAGATACAAAATGCGGAACAGGAACGCTCGCTAAAGGTCAATAAACTAACCACCATTTTAAGTGTTGCCCTTATTACGATACTTTCCCTGTTGACCTTGTCTTTATATAAGAACAATAATCTACGCGCTAAGGCAAATGAATTGCTTCAGAAAAAAAATGATGAACTAACCATAGCCAAAGATAATGCCGAAAAAGCATCTTTGGCAAAGGCGGAATTCCTTTCAACAATTACCCACGAGTTACGAACTCCGCTCTATGCTGTCACCGGATTAACCCATTTATTATTGGATGAAAGCCCAACCGAGAATCAAAAGGAACATTTAAATTCGCTGAAATTCTCGGGAGAATATTTATTATCCTTAATTAATAACATTCTGGATCTCAACAAACTTGAGGCGAATAAAATGGAAATCCTGGATACCTCATTCAACCTGGAAAAGCGCATTTCGAATGTTTTGATAGCACTTAAAAATTCTGCCGACGTCAAAAAAACCAAATTGCATTTTAGTTTTGACACGCAAATTCCAAAAAAATTAAAAGGAGATCCACTCAAAATTTCTCAGATCCTGATTAACCTTATCGGAAATTCGATCAAATTTACTGAAGATGGCGATATCTGGATCAATGTTAAGAAAAACCATCAGGTGGGCCAGCAGTATTTTTTACACTTCGAAATTAAAGACAATGGCGAAGGAATTACCAAGGAAAAACAAACTGCAATCTTTGAAAATTTCACCCAGGGTTCTATGCAAATAAACCGGAAATTTGGTGGAACAGGCCTGGGGCTTTCCATAGTCAAGAATTTATTGAATTTAATGCATAGTGATATAAACTTGGTTAGCGACTTAGGCAAGGGTTCTTCCTTTAGTTTTGACCTTAAGTTTGAGGCTCTTGAAGAGCTCAAACCAACTCCAGATGAAAATGGAAACGGAATTGCGCCGCCTTCCAACAGCACGATGCACAATAAAAAGATCTTAATTGTCGAAGATAATAAGATCAACCAAATGATTACCCGTAAAATTCTGGAAAAAAACCAGGTGATTTGTGATGTTGCCGATAATGGAACTATTGCTATAGAAATGGTAAAAAACAACGTTTTTGACCTTATATTAATGGATATCCATATGCCGGGCATAAGTGGAATTGAAGCTACTATAGAGATCCGGAAATTTGACGAACAAATTCCTATTGTCGCCCTTACCGCGGTAACCCTGGATGAAAATCTGGATGAATTTTTTCTGAACGGGTTCACCGATATTATACCTAAACCCTATAAAACAGAAGAATTTTTCAATAAAATAAACTTGCATCTTGCCGCCAGTAAAATCCAGGTATAATATCTTGGCATATTGTTTGAACAGAAGGGGTAAGGAAAAGTATATATAAAGAATATATAGTTTGAATTAGCCAAAACTTAAAATGGGGTGCAATGCACCTCATTTTTTATTTAAGACATACCGTTCAATTTGTTGGTCAAATTCCAGGGCCTTGCTGCCTATAAATTTCATCTTAATGGGAATGTAATACAAATTTGGATGCGATATAACTCCTTTCAATCTCATAAAATCCTTTTCAGTTGTTAAAACCAATGGAGCTTCCATTATTTGATTTAAATCTCCCTTTGTGAATTTATGATGATCGGGGAAATTTAAATGCTCAAAATCAATGTGAAGTTGATCGAGATAATCGCATAAAGGTTGCGAATTTGCAATTCCTGTAACCAACGTTATTTTTTCATCTGAAATTGAGCTTATCAACTTCCCCGGTTTTTCACTATAAACCTTGTTACTATATTCTATATAACTGAAGAATAATTTTTGATAATTCTTCAGCCTAAGTCTTTTTTTTATTTTGATCTGGTTTTTGACCGTTAGATTTTTTGGGCATTTTGTCACCACTATTATCTGTGCACGTTGAGCCCCAGATGCAGGTTCCCTTAAGTTGCCTGTGGGCAATATAAAATCGTCTATATATAATTCATTATAAGTAGTTAAAAGAATATTTAATCCCGCTTTCACTTTTCGGTGCTGGAAAGCGTCATCCAATAAGATTACCTCGGGAGCACAACTTGATTGCAACATGGAAATCCCTCTTGTTCGTTTTTCGTCCACCGCAACTATGGCGTGCCTGAATTTAGATTTAAATTGCAAGGGCTCATCCCCTACCATTTCTGCTGTTTCACCTCCATCCAAAAGATGAAATCCACTGGAATTACGGCCATAGCCCCGGCTTAGTGTTGCGATTTTATGATTTGATACAAGTAGCGTGAGCAGGTACTCTATCATTGGGGATTTTCCGGTTCCCCCAACGCTTAAGTTCCCTACACAAATTACTGGGAACGGGAATGAACTGGATTTAAATACCTTAATATCATATAAGAAATTTCGCATAAGCATCACGATGCCATATAATAAAGCGAATGGGAACAGGATTTTTCGAAGTATACTCATTGTTACGAATGTATAATATTTATATTTGAATTAAAATAGTAAACCCATGTTAATTGCTGAGGTTATAAAACACCTGGAAGATTTTGCACCGGCCGCAACCGCCGAAGATTTTGACAATGTTGGATTATTGGTGGGAGATCACAATACGCCGGTTTCCGGAATTTTAATTACTCTTGATACTCTGGAAGAAGTCGTTGAAGAAGCCATATCCAAAAATTGCAATCTAATTGTTAGCTTCCACCCCATCATTTTTTCTGGATTAAAAAGGCTGAATGGCAACAATTATGTAGAAAGAACCGTGATAAAGGCCATTCAAAATAATATTGCCATATACGCCATTCATACTGCCCTGGACAATCATCACCTGGGAGTAAATAAGATGATATGTGAGAAACTCCACATTACAAACTCCAAAATTTTAATTCCGAAAAAAAACGGCATAAAAAAACTCACCACTTACATACCCACTTCCCAGGCAGAAATGTTACGGAAAAAGCTTTATGAAGCCGGAGCGGGTTCTATTGGAAATTATGATGAATGCAGCTTTAACCTTCAAGGCATGGGCAGTTTCAAAGCTAATGCAGAAGCAAATCCGGTGATCGGGAAAATTGGAGAAACTCATTTTGAAGAAGAAACCCAAATAGGAATTACTTTTCCCAAACATCTTGAAGCTAAAATCTTAAAAGCGCTCTTTAAAAACCACCCTTATGAAGAGGTGGCTCATGAAATTATTACCTTGGATAATGCCCATCAGCAAATGGGAATGGGAATGATTGGGGATTTGCCTGAGGAAATGGAGGAAACAGAATTTCTGGCCCAGATTAAAAATACCTTTCATACCAAATGTATCCGTCATTCCCAACTCCTGGACAAACCGGTAAAAAAAGTAGCTGTACTTGGCGGAAGCGGAAGTTTTTCCATTGAAAATGCAAAAAAAGCCGGGGCCAATTTTTTTATTACCGCCGATTTAAAGTATCACGATTTCTATAAAGCAGAAGGAAAACTCGTTTTGGCAGATATAGGCCACTATGAAAGTGAACAATACACAAAAAACCTATTACACGTGTATCTTAGTAAAAAAATCCCTAATTTTGCACTTATTTTATCGAATACAAAAACAAATCCTATCAAGTATTATTAACTATGGCAAAAAAAACCGATGTTACTGTAGAAGAAAAGTTAAGAGCGTTGTACGATCTTCAACTAGTCGATTCCAGAATAGATGAAATTAGAAATGTACGAGGCGAACTTCCTTTAGAAGTAGAAGACTTAGAAGATGAGGTAGCCGGGTTAAATACACGTATACAAAAATTAGACGGCGATTTAGATTTTATCGATACCGACATAAAAAACAAGAAAGTTCTTATTGATGATTCTAAGGCAGCGATTAAAAAATATACCGAACAACAAAAAAATGTCCGGAACAACCGTGAATTTAACGCATTAAGCAAGGAAATTGAATTTCAGGAACTTGAAATTGAACTTGCCGAAAAGAACATCAAAGAATACAGGGCTCAAATAGAGCAGAAAAAACAGGTGATTGATCAAACCAAAGAACGTTTGACAGACCGTGAAAAGCACCTTGCACACAAGAAAGGTGAACTTGATGCTATTCTTGCTGAAACCAAGAAGGAAGAAGAATTGTTGGTTAAAAAATCCAATGAGTTGGAAAACCTAATTGAAAAAAGGTTGATAAGCGCTTATAAACGAATTAGAGTCAATGTGAAAAATGGATTAGCTATAGTTCCAGTAGAACGTGGTGCTTCCGGAGGGTCATATTTCACTATTCCACCACAGGTTATCGTGGAAATTTCAAGCAGAAGAAAAATTATTACCGATGAGCACAGCGGTAGAATTTTAGTTGACGAAGAGTTGGCCAAAGAAGAACAGGAAAAAATGGAAAAACTCTTTTCTAAAATTTAAGAATAGATTCTTTTTATTTAAGGGATATTCGAAAAGTATATTGAATACTTTCTGAACATCCCTTTTTTTTTGAAAATTAAGCATTAACAACTCTTTGGCATAAAGACTCGATAAATACCCTAATTTTATGGCATTACAAAACCCCACAGCTATGAAATTCAAATTGATCTTGACCACAATTGGTTGCTTTTTTATTCTTAGTTCCTGTAAAAATCAGGAATCCGGCAACCATAATTCAGAAACCAGATCGGAAAGCCTAACCGAATCCGGAAACAATAAAGATTATTCCAAAACTGAGTCTACATCCAAGACCGATTCCAAAGATTCGACAGGAACAATTGAAGGCCAATATATAAGAATTGGAGAGGAAGCCGATCTTAATTGTGAGTGTTATTGCCTGGATTTAAATTTTACCTCAACTTCTGAATTGTGTCTTTCTCCCGATAAAATATACATAAATGGAAAATTTGAAAAGACCAATAATAATTTAATCAATGTCTATTTAACAGATCCTTCCGATATCAATTCTGAGGGAGACAAAATTCCCTGGGCTAAATTTGACAGGAATATCCCAATTGCAACTATTACTCCGCAACCTAACGGGGAATTGGATCTTGATTGGTTAGGTTTTTCCATCAATGGCGACTTAGCTATGGACTATGCTATTTTCGGGAAGAAAACCCTTGAAGGAAAATTCAAAAAGAAATAAACCGAAGAAAAGATAATCAAGACTAAAGAATTTAGAGAAAATATTCATTTGCTGGAATCTGCGCGAAAAATCAAAGTCGGTTCTGGATTTAATGTATTAATGTGACGGCAAAAAATTGATACATAAAATTCTGTAAAAATTTATGTATCAACTTAATAGTCTATTATCTATATTCTTTCTTCTTGTTAATATAATAAAGGTAATTTGCATTGGCCTATAAAATTTTATTAAGATGAAAATGATCCTGTTAACCTTATCATTATTTGTGTTTTCATGTGGCAACGGCAGCACGCAGAATCCATCAAAGGAACAAACCACCAACGCCAAACCGATAGAAGTTCCGGTCCAGGACAATAAGGCCCGGGCCTATTTCGCCAGTGGTTGTTTTTGGTGTGTTGAGGCAGTTTACGAAAGTGTTGAAGGAGTGGAAGAAGTGATTTCAGGATATTCCGGAGGGCATACCAAAAACCCGACTTATGAAGCCAGCAATACCGGTAAAACAGGCCATGCCGAATCTGTAGAAGTTATTTATGACCCCAAAAAAGTTGATTTTGCCACTTTGGTGCGGGTTTATTTTGGATCGCAAAATCCTACCCAGGTTAATGGCCAGGGGCCGGATATCGGATCTCAATACCGTTCCATAATATTCTTTCAGAACGAGGAACAAAAAAAGATTATCGAAGACATTAAAGCGAAAGTCGCCAAAAATTACGATAAACCTATTGCTGCTGAAGTCGTGCCATTTCAAAAATTTTGGAGAGCCGAGGATTACCATCAAAATTATGAAAAACTTAATCCGGACAACCCTTACATTCAAAATGTTTCAATTCCAAGAATAGAAAAGTTTAAAAAGAAATTCCTGGAATTGCTCAAAAAAATTCCAAATAAAAGTTAGCTGAATTATTAAGTTACAAATTGGGCCTTCCCGGCTTCATTCGTTTTAAGAGAAATCCTTGTCTCAGCTTTCCCAAAAAATATAAATAAATATTTTACACTCTAATAAATTTCGGTCCTATACTTTATGCAAATTACCACTGAAAATATTCTCCTAATTGGCTCCCTTCTTTTACTTATAAGTATTTTAGCTGGAAAAACCTCCTATAAATTTGGAGTTCCTACTTTAATTTTATTCTTGTTGGTAGGTATTTTGGCAGGATCGGAAGGGATTGGGAAAATTCATTTTAACGACCCCCAAATTGCTCAGTTTATAGGCATAGTTTCCCTTAATTTTATTCTTTTTTCAGGTGGACTGGATACCAGCTGGAAATCTATTAAACCTGTTGTTTGGCAAGGTGTTTCGCTATCTACATTGGGAGTTTTGTTAACAGCCTTATCTGTTGGGGCATTTGTGTGGTTTATTACAGATTTCACTATTTATGAAGGTTTATTGCTTGGCGCCATTGTTTCTTCAACAGATGCAGCTGCCGTTTTCTCTATTCTCAGGTCTAAAAATCTCGCATTAAAATCCAACCTTCGGCCAACATTGGAATTGGAAAGCGGAAGTAATGATCCGATGGCTTATTTTCTAACGATTGCCTTTTTAGGCCTGGTAGTCAATCAGGATAAAAGCATTTATAGCATCATCCCCCTGTTTCTTCAACAAATATTAATTGGGGCTGCACTTGGTTTTATCTTCGGGAAATTAAGCAAAAAGCTCATAAACCGCATCAAACTGGATTTTGAAGGTCTATATCCGGTTTTAGCCATAGCACTGATGTTTATAACATTTTCTGCCACCAACTTCCTTGGCGGGAATGGATTTTTAGCGGTTTACTTAAGTGCCGTTTATTTGGGAAATCACGACATTATTCATAAACGAACCATTATGAAAATGTTTGACGGCCTGGCCTGGCTTATGCAAATAGTTCTCTTCTTAACTCTGGGATTACTTGTGTACCCAAGTCATGTGCTTCCGGTCGTAGGAATTGGAATATTTGTTTCAGTTTTCCTTATCCTTATAGCACGGCCGCTAAGCGTATTTATAAGTTTGATGTTTTTCAAAATGAAAATGCGCCGCAGATTTTATTTATCCTGGGTAGGATTACGGGGTGCCGTGCCTATTGTATTTGCCACATATCCTCTATTGGCCGGTATTGAAAAAGCGGATATGATATTTAATATTGTGTTTTTTGTTTCCTTAAGTTCGGTGTTGGTTCAGGGCACAAGCCTTTCTATAATAGCAAAATGGTTGCATGTGGCACTTCCCGAAAAAGCAAAACCCAAATCCCCGGTGGACACATTTTTAAACGATGGCGCCAAATCCTTTATCCGGGAAATTGTAATTCCGGAAAACAACCATTCTGTTGGCAAAGCCATCGTTGATTTGAAATTTCCGAGGAAAGCAATTATTGCAATGATCTCAAGAAATGACAAATTTATAACTGCAAACGGGGCAACAGAGATTGAACCAAATGACATGTTAATTATACTGACAGAAGATCAGGATACCCTGAAAGAAGTTTATAAATGTTTAAACCTGAATATGCAGCAGGAAGAAGATGAATTAATTTAAATCCCTATTTGTTATTATCCAAAAGCTTAAGAATAAGCATTTCCACCTCTTTGCTGTCCCATTTATTCTCAATATCCCTTAGTTCCATTACTTTATCCATTACTCCCCGTTGCTCATCCCCAATGCTAAGCGCCTCAGCATAGGGCTTATTTGAAAAAGTCACCCTGGAATACAAGGGAACCCATTTATCAGGATATTTTTCAGAAAAACGCCTTTCGATCTTTTTTCTCAATAAAAATCCGGGATCAGCTGTTTTACTGCTCATTTCTATAAAATTGCGGTAACTCAGTTCAGAAATGGCATCTGTATTAGGTTTCCGGCTGTTTTCATATTCCCGGAAAATCTTTTCCCAATCGTCTCCATATTGCAGCATCAAATCATCCAGAACAGATATATCTTCAAAACCGGCGTTCATTCCTTGTCCATAGAATGGCACGATTGCATGAGCAGAATCACCAACTAAGGCCACTTTATCCCAGTAGGTCCAGGGAAAGCATTTCATGGTAACCATAGCGCTTGTAGGATGTTTGAAAAAGTCACTGGTCAAATTTGAAATATCCCCTTTAATGTCGGGGAAATAAGTAGCAAAAAACCGCTCCGCCTGTGCTTCGGTTTTAATATTTTCAAAAGAAACAGCTCCTTCAAAAGGCATAAATAAAGTACAGGTAAAACTTCCGTTTAGATTTGGCATCGCGATAAGCATAAATTCCCCGCGGGGCCAGATATGAAAAGATGTATTATCCAGTTTGTGTGTTCCATCAGCATTCGCGGGAATTGTGAGTTCCTTATATCCAACATCTATGAATTCCTGCGAATAATTGAAACGGCTTTGTCGCTGCATTTTATGGCGTACCCGGGAAAAAGTACCATCGGCGCCAAATACAATATCAAACTGATATTCCTGCCACGCTCCTTTTTCACTTTCTCCCGTGTAGATCTTAGCCTCCGACAATTCAATATCCCAAACTTTTTCTTCAAATTTAAAAATAGCTCCGGCAGCTTCAGCCAAATCAATCATTTTACGATTTAATATTCCACGGGAAATAGAATAGATGGCCTCGCCTTCTTTTCCATATTTCTGAAAGTAAAGCGGCTTATTATTTAAGTGTAGGGCACGTTTGTCCAAAGGCAAAGCCAATTTTATTATTTCGTTTTCAATTCCAACTTTTTTTAATGCATTCCAGCCACGGTTGGACATAGCCAAATTTATAGATCGTCCGGAAAATTGAATGTTACGCACATCCGGCCTTCTGTCAAAAACCGTTACCTCATGACCTCGTTTTCTTAAAAAAAGAGCCAGAAGAGATCCCACTAAACCGGAGCCTATTACGGCAATATTTTTTGATTTTTGCATCAAGTTCATTAAACTAATAAATTTTGTTGGCCGATAATAAAACTAATTTTTACAAGGTAACAATACCATATTTTCAATTATATCAATTTTATTTCCCGTAAAAATACTGAAAAATTATCATTTCAGGTTTGGACCGCTTTTGGACAAAAATCTTACTGATTTCCATAATTTTTCTGCTTTCCGAATTAAAATAACGTTAAAAAACAGGTAATTACAATTTGTTTAACATGAGTTACCACCTGCAACAAGTAGTTTCGAAGCATAGCTCAGAATTATGGAAGATGAACAACCACTTTTACAATCATACCAAATGGGTGATCTTACCTTAAAAAATAGGGTGATTATGGCCCCTATGACCAGAAGCAGGTCGGATAATAAAGAAAATGCTCCTACAGATCTACATGTTGAATATTATAGGCAGCGCTGCAGTGCCGGCCTGATTATTTCTGAAGGTTCTCAGGTTTCTGAAAGAGCCGTGGGCTACATCAATACCCCGGGAATATACTCTGAGACCCAGGTAGAAGGATGGCGTAAGGTTACTGAAGCTGTACACGAACAACAAGGAAAAATATTCATACAGTTATGGCATTGTGGCCGGATATCTCACCCCAAATTCCATAATGGGGAAAAACCCCTAGCGCCAAGTGCCGTGAACCCTAATATCAAAATATTTACCCCCGATGGGGAAGAAGATTCTGTTGAGCCAAAAGCGATGACCCTTCCTGAAATCAAGGAAACTGTTCAGGAATTTAAAAAAGCTGCTCAAAATGCCAGGGATGCCGGATTTGATGGGATAGAACTCCATTCCTCCAACGGTTATTTATTTCATCAGTTTTTCAATGCGAACTCAAATATCCGCACGGATGAATACGGCGGAAGTATTCCAAACAAGGCTCGTTTTCTATTTGAAGTAATTGAAGCAGTAGGAGAAATTTGGGAAGAAAACAGAATTGGAGTGAGGTTAAATCCCTCTTTGAATAATGGTGCAGGAATAATCGCTACAAAAGAGACTATCCCAACCTTCGATTATATAGTTAAAAAACTTAACGCATATGACCTGGCTTATCTCCACCTCTCCGAACCTTTTACTGATGTGAGTAAAATAGACTATCTCGAGCCTAATATTGCAAAACATTACCGGCCAATTTTCAAGGAAACCTTAATGATAAATAATGGTTTTGACCAGGAAAAAGGAAATAAAGTGATTGAAGAAGGCACTGCCGATCTTGTCTCCTTTGCAAAATTATTTATTTCCAACCCCGATTTACCCAAGAGGTTTAAGGAGAATGCTCCTTTAGCTGAATGGAATAGTGATACTTTTTACACTCCGGGGGAAAAGGGATATACCGACTATCCTATGTTAGAGAAACAGACTGAAGAGTAGCAATGATCGTCCTTAATTTTTTGAATTTAATAAACACAATGTTTTATTAATTTAATTTAGATATCAGAGCTATGCAACAGGAAAAATTTGAACAAGTACACAGTATTTTAATAAGCTTGAAGATATCAAGAACAGTCAGGAAAGTATTATTGATAAAATCAATCATGTAGTAACCGATTTATTTCAGCACCCTGATAAGAAATTGGAAAAAGCAATGGAGAAAGCTAATCAAAGAGCATCAGATAATATAGATGCATTGCGGGAGGTAATCGAGGATTATGAAATGAAAATAAACAAACTGAAAAACGAAGGATAATTTAAAAATCCCTTAACAAATTTTGTCGTCAAATTTCATTAAATTAAGACAGTTAACCATACTGCCTTAATTTATGAAACATTACAATACACGGGATATTGCGGAAATGGATAAAATTTTCCGCTTAAACCTTATCAACAGCTGCACGGGCTACAAATCTGCCAATTTACTGGCAACAAGGTCTGCAACCGGAAAGACCAACGTTGCTGTTTTTAATTCGGTAATGCATTTGGGCAGTAATCCACCTTTATTGGGATTCATCCTGCGGCCAGCCACCATTCCACGAAACACCTTTAAAAATATTAAGGAAACAGGTGTTTTTACAGTAAATCATATTCATCAGGATATGATTGAGCAAGCCCATCAAACAGCCGCCAAGTATGAGGAGCATATTTCGGAATTTCATAAAACCGGACTTGAAGAAGAGTATTTGGATGATTTTTTTGCGCCTTATGTAAAGCAATCCTCTATTAAATTGGGCTGCCGTTATTTAAACGAATATCATATAATTGAAAACGATACGGTTTTAGTGGTTGCAGAAATTGAACACATCTATTTTGAAGAGGGAATCCAGATGCCCGATGGCTGGTTGCGACTGGACGATGCCGGAACCGTTGCTATTAATGGTCTGGATGGCTATGCTTTGCCAGCTTTATTGGATAGATTTCATTATGCCAGGCCTGGAATAGAAATCAAATCATTCTTTAAGGAGGAAAAAACAAAAAAATGAAAATACTGAATTTTAAAAAAAATAGTAAATGCATTGATAATGAGCATTGCTTTAGAAAAAAAATAAAAAAATTTGCCAAACCTAAATCACAATCTTTCGCAATCTTAAAAAATTAAGTGAAATTTTAAGATTTTAGTTAAACACTCGTTAAAATAGTCCTGCCTAATTAATGATTTGTATAAATTTGTCATGTTAAACTAACTAGGTTATGTTTTTTTAAAAAAGGGTCTGGACTTAAATATCCTGTTCATTTATAAAATTATAACCAATTAACCGGCAACTTCAAGTTGCACTAAAAAACCAACAATATGAGAGATTTAATTTGGCTTATCGTAGTTTTATTGATTATCGGATGGCTAATTGGTTACTTCGCCTTCCCAGATTTAGGAGGTATTATCCACATTTTAATTGTGATTGCGGTTATATTGATTTTATATAAATTATTAACCGGCAGGAGACTATAATATAATAAAAAGTCGAACACAAAAGCTCTTTGAAATTCAAAGGGCTTTTTGCATTTGTCTTCATTTCAATTGGCATCTTTGGTTGAACACCAAAAACAAAATAAATTAGCAGAGATGTAATGGATATTTAAATCATGAAACCTTTTATTTCCCTCCAGAATGTTTATTTTTATTGAATACGTTCAAAATAAAACTAATATAATATGAAAAGAGCATAACGGAAACTGGATGCAAACACCAATGAAGGTATGCGAATTACCCCCGACAGCTATCGGGGGACCGATAAAAAACAATAAATATCTACATATGAAAAGATTTCTATCCTTATGTACAGTCTTGCTTTTATTGGCAGGTTGTAAAAACGAACCTAATAAAACAGATGTTTCTGAAACCTCAGCTTCAAATGAAGAGTCAATAACTACAAAAATAGCCTATGCCAATGGCTTTGAGAATTTCGAAAAAGTGAATCAGCTTAACTTCACATTTAATGTAAAAGTAAATGACACAGTGAGGTCCCAGCGTTCCTGGAAATGGTATCCGAAGGAAAACAAAATAGAGCTTACCGAAAAAGGCGAAACATTCAGTTATGTAAAAAAGGATACTTTGAATGAGCAAGCAAAAGCTGCCGATCAAAAATTCATCAATGATACCTATTGGCTTTTGTTTCCATATCAACTGGTGTGGAGTGAATTTGAATTTGAATATAATCAAACTGTCACGGCACCAATCAGCCAACAGAAAATGCAGGGTTTAACTGTTAATTATTCCAGTGACGAAGGTTATACTCCAGGAGATACCTATCATTTGTATCTCTCAAATGATTTAATGGTCAAGGAATGGACTTACGAATCGGAGAGCGGAAGGACTTTATCTACAACCTGGGAAGATTATGAAACATTTAAAGGGATCACAATTTCAAAAATGCATAAAAGCCCCGATGGAAGTTTTCAGTTGTATTTCACCGATATAGAAGTGAAGTAGGCCCCAAACTCAAGTATATTCCTGAATACCTCTTTTTAAGATCTGGCCAAACTCAAACATATCCTCAAAAGAACAGTAAAATGGCGCGGGAGCCAGCCGGATCACATTTGGTTCCCGCCAATCTGTAATTACCCCGTTTTTCATCAAATAATTAAAAAGTTCCTTGCCCTGACCGTGAAGGAGAACGGAAAGCTGAGTACCACGTTCTTTTTGACCGGAAGGTGTAATTATTTCAAAATCACTTTTTACTTCCCTGTCTATTTCATGGAGGATAAATTCCAGGTAAGCCACAATTTTATTGCGTTTTTCAATAAGTACTGGCATTCCTACCTTATCAAACATTTCTACCGAGGCTAAATAAGGCGCAAGGGCCAAGATGGGGGCATTGCTTATCTGCCAAGCGTTAGCATTAGGTTCGGGATTAAACTCAGGTTCCATCAAAAAACGACGGGTTTTATTATGCCCCCACCAACCTTCAAACCGGGGAATATCATTTAAGCCATGGTGTTTTTCATTGATAAAACATCCCGAAGCATTTCCAGGTCCGGAATTCATGTATTTATAACTGCACCAAGCAGCGAAATCCACATTCCATTGGTGTAATTTTAATTCGATATTGCCGGCCGCATGGGCAAGGTCCCAGCCTACTTTTGCACCAACTTCATGACCTGCCTTAGTGATTGTTTCCATATCCAGCACCTGCCCTGAATAATAATTCACTCCTCCAATTAGAACCAAAGCGCACTCCTCGCCCACTTCTTTTATTTTTTTAACTATATCCTCTGTCCTAAAATGATGCTCGCCGGGGCGTTTTATCACTTCAATTATGGTCTCACCGGGGATCAAACCGTGAAACCTCACCTGACTTGAAATCATATATTGATCACTGGGAAAAGCCTTTTCTTCGCATATTATTTTAACACGTTTCCCGATAGGCCTGTAGAAGGAAACCATCAGTAAATGCAGGTTTACGGTAAGAGTATTCATAACGGTAATTTCATGCGGCCTGGCGCCTACCAATTTTCCTAACTTTTCTGAAAAACGTTCGTGATAATCCCACCATGGCTTTTCTGTATAAAAATGGCCTTCAACAGCAAGCTCTGCCCAATCCTTCATGACCTCATCTACATATTTTTTAGCCGATTTGGGTTGTAAACCAAGGGAATTTCCGGTAAAATAAATCACATCTTTACCATTGACTTTCGGAAAATAAAATTCACTTTTATATCCGGCTAAAGAATCAGTTTTATCTAAGGATCTTGCAAATTCCCTGGTGTTTTTGAACTCCATATTATCTGGTTTGCCGTAAAAATACCATTTAATTTCAGGTTCAAATAGTGCTGACCCTGCTTTTATAAAATAAAAAATTGGTTAAAATAAAGAGTTCCTTAAATTTGACTAAAATTGAGATAGCAAATGAATTTTATTCCGAAAGCCATAGATGAATACTCAGTAGATCATACCCAGCCAGAACCGGAGTTACTAGCCCAGCTCGCCAGGGAAACACACCAAAAGGTACTGCAACCGCGAATGTTAAGCGGGCATTATCAAGGCAGGTTGCTGAGTATGATTTCTAAAATTGCAAGGCCAAAAACTATTTTAGAGTTGGGGACTTATACCGGATATTCCGCTTTATGTCTTGCGGAGGGATTACAAAAAGATGGAGTGTTGCACACCATAGATACTAATGAGGAACTCAAGGACTTTCAGAAAAAATATTTTGACCTATCCATTTTTAAAGACCAGATACATCAACATTTAGGCAATGCCTTGAACATCATCCCAAACCTGGATATAAAATTTGACCTGGTATTTATAGATGCCGACAAACCCAATTACCCCGATTATTTTGACCTTATCATAAACAAATTAAATCCAGGTGGAATTATCCTTACGGATAATGTGTTGTGGAGTGGAAAGGTGGTTGAGAAAATACAGGAAGATGACGAATCTACCCGCGCTTTGGTAAAATACAATACGTTGGTAGCAGCTGACAGCAGACTCGAAACCATTATGCTCCCAATAAGGGACGGATTAAGCATTAGCAGACTGAAATCATAGGGGAAGCTATCAGAGAATCGGGGATTCCTGCTGATAGCTTCCCCTATGATTTCCATTTCAAGTAACCCAAGCTTTGGACAATTTTTTATATCTCGCAGATTTACGCAGATTTACGCAGAAAATAATAAGATTGAACTACTTTGACAACTTCATAATTAAAAAGTCTCATCTCTTTACTCTTGATCTTGGTTCTATAAGTTCAATTAATAGAATTTATTCCCGGACAGCAAACTCAACCTATAAAAAATATGGGCAAATAAAATTCCTACCAAGGCGCCTACAATTAGATCTGAAGGATAATGAACACCTACATATATCCTGCTCATAACAAATAAAATGGGCCAGATATAAATTGCATAAATCCATTTATACTTTTCCTTAATACAAAGCACAACAAAAGTTGCAACTACAAAGGAATTTGATGCATGGCCTGAAAAAAAACTGTAATTGGATGGGTCCTGAAGAATTCTAATAAGGCCTTGTAATTCCGGCTGATTATTCGGCCTTAACCTTACGGACATTGCTTTCACCAAAAATGTAAATCCCATTGTGGCAATAAAGGATACCATCAAAAAAATTGAGGTGAGAATTGCTTTTTTCCAATGAAAAACAACAAAAAACATAATAAAAAAGAAGAGGTAGAGAGGGATCCAGTGTTTGAAATTGGTTACGAAGATCCAAAATGCATCATAAGATTCGATTCCTAAATTGTTTAAATAAACAAACAATTCACGATCCCACTTATTTAATTGTTCAAGCATTAAAATTTACGCTTGACCGAGCCGGTAATTTCCTCGATATCTTCCTTGACCTTACTGATCTCTTTCCTTACATCTTTGGAAAAATCGGTATCTATACCCTTTTTTTCAGCGCTTTTTTGAATTTCTCCCTTAATGTCATTAGATGCATTTTTAAGCGTGCGCATTCCCTTTCCCAAGCCTCTGGCCATTTCCGGAATTTTGTCGGCACCAAAAACCATGACCAAAATAAACATTATAAAGCCAATTTCGGCACCACTAATAAATAAAGGAAGTATTATCATAGTATATAGAATATTACTACAAATTTAATTTAAAAAAAGAAGCCAACTATTAAAGTTGGCTTCTTTTTTTGCTAAAGAAAAAAATTAATTTTCAGCGTTTTCTTTAAACTGCAGAAACTTATCTTCTTTGATTTGCTGAGGCCAGCTATTGTTATCTAAATTCACATCGGCAGTTTCCATATTTGAATCTACCACAATTTTGATAATCTCCTTATCGCTTGCAATCGCCTTGCTAACTTCCCCGTCATTTTTACGCCATACCTGTACTGGATATGTTACGGTTTCAGCGGTACCATCAGCATAAGTGTATTCTACTATTAACGGCATTACCAAACCTCCCGGTTTATTGAATACGATTTCATAAAAATATTTAGGATTTTTTAGCCTTGCCCGTTCTTCGGGAGTGAAATTATCCATAACATACTCCTTCAATTTAGGGGCATTTTCAAATGGATCTTTACCCTTCATCTCAGCCGAGTCTTCCACACTTCCTTCTTCAACAACATAAACCGCATCTATACTGTCGGGGTCCGAAACTCCATGTTGCTCTAAAAAATCTTTGACTTCTTTGGTAGCCTTATCAGTGACATAATATTTTTTCACTTCTTTTATTCCAATGTCTACGTAATCTGTACTATAAAACCATCCTCTCCAAAACCAATCCAGGTCTACTCCGGAGGCATCTTCCATAGTCCTGAAAAAATCTTCGGGAGTTGGGTGTTTGAACATCCAGCGTTGCGCGTAGGTTTTAAATGAATAATCGAATAAATCCTGTCCCATCACAGTTTCCCTCAGAATATTAAGGGCAGTGGCCGGTTTTGAGTAAGCATTGTTTCCCAACTGAAAAACATTCTCGGGATTGGACATAATTGGAGTGATATATTTTTGATCCCCCTTCATATAAGGAACTACATCAGCCGGGATTCCCCTTCTGGAAGGATATGTTTCATTAAGGCCAATGGCTCCCGGATATTTGTTTCCAAATTCCTGTTCTGCAAGATATTGCATAAAGGTATTCAAACCTTCATCCATCCATCCCCATTGGCGCTCATCGCTATTCACGATCATTGGAAAGAAATTATGCCCAACCTCGTGAATTATAACGCTGATCATTCCAAATTTCACTCTATCACTATAGGTGCCATCCTTTTCGGGACGTCCATAATTCCAGCAAATCATAGGATATTCCATTCCCTGATTTTTTGCGTGAACAGAAATAGCTTTATGATATGGGTATTGAAAGGTATGTCCGGAATAGGATGTCAATGTATTTGCAACCGCAAGTGTAGAGTATTCTTCCCAAAGCGGATTTCCCTCTTTAGGATACAAGGAAACAGCCATTACATCCTTGCCCAAAACATCCACATTCATCATGTCCAAAATATATTTTCGGGAAGTGGTAAATGCGAAGTCACGAACCATTTCAGCTTTTAATTTCCAGGTTTTCTTTTTATCTGAAAATCCTTTTTCCGCTGCTTCTGCTTCTGCTTGTGTGACAATGATAACCGGCTTATCGTAGGATTTTTTAGCCTCCTCAAACCTTTTCATCATCTGGCTGGAATAAACTTCTTTTCTGTTTTGAATTTCCCCTGTTCCATCTAAAATATGATCTGCAGGAACGGTAATATTCACTTCATAATTTCCAAAAGGCAAGGCAAATTCGCCATTGCCCCAAAACTGCATATTTTGCCATCCTTCAACATCATTGTAAACCGCCATTCTTGGAAAAAACTGGGCTATTACATACGCATTGTTCCCATCTTCTGGAAAATGCTCAAATCCGGATCTTGCACGGTCGACAACGTGATTATTAACATTGTACCACCATTTTACAGAAAAAGAATAACTTTCTCCTGCTTTTAAAGGCTGAAGCAAATCTACCCGCATCATGGTGAAATTGATGGTATATGGAAGTGGCTTTCCATCTTTTGAAACTTCTTCAATATTAAATCCGCCATCAAAAGACTCCTCCATAAATTCGTTAACAAATTCCCCGGGTTCAGAAACCGGCGCAATGCCATTGTCATTTCTTAAAAGAGCAGGTGAATTTTTCGAACGAATATTTTGATCTAATTGCACCCATAAATACTCCAGATCGTCCGGCGAATTATTATGATAAGTGATTGTTTCAACACCCGTTAATTTTTGATTTTTATCGTCCAGCTCGATATCCATTTTGTAATCCGCCTGGTTTTGATAATAAGCTTCTCCCGGAGCTCCTGAACCTGTGTGATACTGGTTGGGAGTTGAAAATTCATCATAAAGTTGCCTGAATTTGTTTTGATTGGTGTGACCCATTTCCTTAATTTCTTCCTTTAGGATTTTGCCTTCCTGGGCATAAATCCCTGCAGATAGAATTAAGAAAAACACCAACATTGCAGATTTAAAATTTCTCATTATTGTTTTTCTTGGTTTTTAAGTTGGTAAAAGTAAGTATTCCTAAACATAATACAATTTATAGACTAATTATTTACTAAAAAATAACAGATCCTCATCTTTGCCATTTGTCAAAATCAAGCTCTTTGTTTCCCCCTTATACTCAACATGCACAAGGTTTTTCTGTTCGTTGAACATATCAATTAAAATGGCATTTTTAATCCCAATCTTTTTAAATTCGGGGACATCAGGTATCTCTAGATAAAAAAGCAGCAAATCATTTTCATATTCCTTTCCTATATAATTCAACTTATAAGGCTTTCCATCTAATTCAACTTCCATTTTTTGACCGAGATATTTTTTAATATAATCGGATACCTTTTCACTGTCGCCATTTTTTGTTAAACGAATGGATTCGTCATACCTTGTTTGAAGTAATTTTTCAAGATCATCAATAAAAACACGGGAAATGATTTGAAGGCTGTGTGCCTTTTCATTGTATTCAATTTCAGTGACGCTAACATAAAATTTATGATCGGTATTAAAAGAGGAAAGACTAAAAAGAAGTAAAAGGAATAAAAATCTGGTTTTCATTAAGTTGTTTAAATCAGTGATATTTATTTCATGTTCAAAAAACATTCCACAAATCCAATTTCAACAAATAGGATTGATAAATTTTGGCTGATCGTTCGTTTTTAAAGTCCAAAAGGATTATTGTGATAATTTATTTAAAAAAACAACCCG
>Ga0307487_1001044_pt1 | contig 20276 bp, 14 predicted proteins | sample CBIW12metaG_FD_203665 | JGI IMG/M metagenome (GOLD analysis project Ga0307487, IMG submission 203665) | Sea-ice brine microbial communities from Beaufort Sea near Barrow, Alaska, United States - CBIW 1.2 | ecosystem: Environmental > Aquatic > Marine > Coastal | place: USA: Alaska | collected... | reverse complement strand
AACCGGTTCTGACTTGTTTTTCTTGATTTTTAGCCTCTTCTCTGGGAACCTGTCCTCTCTCAAGTACCAAGGTTTTAAAACCCTTTTCACACAGCTCTTTAGCAGCCCATCCACCACTAATTCCCGTTCCGACAACAATGGCATCAAAGGTGTTATTCTTTGAAATATTGCTCGAAGTTCTATTATTATTTACCAATTTGTTATAAAATCCGCTCAAATATAGCAATTTATGCTAAGCATTTCAAATTTTTAAAAAAAGTTTACTTCTAACATTCCTAAAAACAGTCACAAAAATTTTAGTATAAAACCCCAATCCCATTTTTATGAAAAAGTATTTGACCCGACCAATCAATTCATTTTTACTGGACTGATTTCCTGTAAAAAAGAACCCAAAGATAAAACTGCTACTGCCGAAAATTCAAAACAGGAACCTTTTTTCAAACTTTAATTAGAGCAATGGTCGCTGAACAAACCCATTCTTGCGCGGGAAATGGATCCTATGGATTTTGCTGAAAAAGCAAATGAAATGGGCTTTGATGGAATTGAATATGTTAGTCAGTTATTTACCCGAATACTTGAGAAAGGTGGATCTCCTGAAGTTGCCATGAAAAACTTACTGGATTCCTTAAAGGTGAGAATTGAAAGATATAATGTAAAAAATATCCGAATAAAGGTTGACGGTGAAGGAGATCTTGCCACACCCAATGAAAAAGACAGATATCTGGTGGTGGAAAATCATAAAAAATGGGGGTGGGGGGCGAGCCTTTTACTTTTATTGCATTGTAACAAATCATTGGTGCAATCTATCAGGATTTAAAAGTCGGTATCTTTTATTACGAGAGCCTGTTCTTTCCTGACCGGAAATTTAGTTTTAAGATTCTACGTATGAAGGGGTCGCCAACAATCAATTTTCGTGTTGTTACAATAAAGCGTTAACTTGTTACATGGAAGCAATTCTTTTATTTTCCTGGTCGTTACATTTGACACTTGGTGTAAATAAAAGTGGTGGTGGATTAAATAAATGGGGAGATGGTAATTATAAATACTCCGTTCAAATCAAATATTTTATGAAAAGAAATAATTGCTTTATTTTTATGAGTTTGTTTCTTTCCCTACAATTTGTAGGCTTTGGGCAATCGTTTAATAATTTGAATGATAAGGATATTTTTAAAAATTCTTTTCCAATAATTATCTCGTTCCATGGGGAATATATCGGTACTGCTAATTCTGATTATAACGCATGGGAATCTTCCAAACTTCCTTCTGATGCGGTATTAAAAAAATATGTCAGGTTGGATGAATTGGGAAATGTAAATTTGGAAACCCAAAAGTGTGCCTCGGATTTTACTATCAAGTACCCTGAAAAGTTAATGCTTCTTCACTTGGATGCTTGGGAACACCGGAATGACCAACCCGATGCAGTGGATCGATTCTTTCCCGGGCATTGGCTTTCGTTGACAGGATCAACCTTATTATCCCCTATATCTGACAATACCCTGACAATAGCTGTTCAAAAAAGCAAGATGTTCGATTTAAAATTTTCCAGCGGAAGTTATAAATATCCGATATTATTAATGGTAGAATTGGATGCAAAGGCGACCGGCTTTGGGATAAATATGAGTTTGTAGAATTAAAGGCTGTGAATAGCAGATAAAGATAAATGCGTGACCATAAATTTTTTAATATTGTGACTCTAATAAAAAAATTAAATGATGAAAATAAAATGGAAAGGGCTATTTTTAGCCTTGTTTTTAGGAAATTTTTACTTTTATGCCCAGGCTCAAAGGCCCAATGTAATTTTTATTTTGACCGATGACCAGAATACAAATACTGTGGGGTGTTACGAGGGTTTGGTTCATACACCCAATATTGACAAGCTGGCTGAAACAGGGATAAAATTTACAAATGCAAATGTTGTTTCATCGGTATGTAGCCCATCCAGATACAGCATACTTACCGGCAGGTACTACAACCATTCTTATTCAAAAGAATTCCTAGATTTGTACCCTTTGGGAAATGCAAGTTGTATTAATAATTTTATGGTTCTTGAAAAAGACAACATGAATGTTGCAGCTATTCTAAAGGACAATGGGTATAATACTGGATTTGTAGGGAAATTTCATCTAACCGACACTTTTTTGCTCAAGAACAATAAGCAATGGGAGGCAAACGGGCTAAAAACTTACCCAAAGGACTCTGATCCGAGGATTGACAAAGAAACCAATGAAAAAATGAAATTTAACCATAACCAATGGCGTAAAAAAATAAAAAAATTTGGGTTCGACTATGTAAATGGCATTTATGCAGCAAATTTAAGGGAATTATTTAATGACGATCTGAACAGCCATAACGTTGAATGGACAATGGATGCAGCCATGAAGTTTATCGATCAGCAGGCTGGGAAACAGGCGCCTTTTTTCTTATATGTCGCTACCACTTACCCACATGGGCCTGCACCAGAGCGAAAAGTTGATGGCAAATATACAAATTCCCTTGACAATGATATCCAGTTAACCGGAGAAGGAGTGGTAGATAAGCCTTTTAACGTGATGCCTTCCCGTGAAAGCGTCAAAGAGCGGTTTGCAAAATTAAAAAAAGAAAACCCTAACCTCCCGGATAATGCCATAACTGCTATCTGGTGGGATGATGCGGTCGGGGCAATAGTGAAAAAACTTAAAGAAACCGGATTGGATAAAAATACATTGATTATTTATACTTCTGACCATGGCGCACTTAACGGCGGAAAAACAACTTTGTATGAAAACGGGGTTCATGTTCCCTTGATTATGAACTGGGTAAATGGGATTAAATCCGGATCTGAATATGAACATGTAGTGGGAAGTATCGATTATGTGCCAACAATCCTTGATGTTTGCCAGGCTAAAATTCCCGAAAAAATGAAAATGGACGGGCTCAGCCTTAAACAGGTGCTTGAAGGCAATATGAAACCGGTACGCGATGCTTTATTACTTGAAATGGGCTATGCCAGGGGAATTAAGACAGACAGGTATAAATATATTGCAGTTCGTTACCCTGAAGAAATTGAGCAGGAAATAAAAGAAGGAAAAACATTTGAACAGGAAAAACTAAAACAGCCCTACCTGATGCTTCATAAACAACTTGCATCAAAGTCAGCAAAGGCTAATCCATTTTATTTTGACCGGAATCAGGTTTTTGACCTGCTTACCGACCCACATGAAACAAAAAATATATTTGGGGAGAACAGCCAGTCGGATCAGCAGTTTCACGAGTTGATGGCACGAGAATTGAAAAATTTCCCATACCGCCCATTTGGTGAATTCAATACCGATAAATAATAATTTGTATTATATTAATTGTTTTACAAATAGATAATCTTCATATATTTTGAATGCTTTATTTAAGTAAACTACTTAAATAAATACGAATAGATGCAATATATGGATAAGCAGAAAATATCGGGTAATAATTATTTCAATATTAAATTGACAAACTCATTCATTTGTTTCTTCGGAAAAAAATGACGTATAGATTTCATTTATTTAAATCAGAAATAAAAATCAATAAAATGAAAATAAGAAAAGTTTTTTTTAATGTAATTTTTTTGTTGTTGAATGTCATAACTGCTTATTCACAAGTCAAGCCTAAGCCTAATGTTGTTGTGATAGCAGTTGACGATTGGAACGATTGGGTAGGCGCCCTCGGAAATAATCAGGTTAAAACCCCAAATCTGGATAAATTGGCTAAATGGGGAGTCACTTTTCATAACGCTCAAACAGCAGCTCCTTACTGCACCCCATCACGGACGGCAATTATGACAGGGCTTTCACCGGCAACTACCGGTTGTTATGAGAACGAGGTGTTTTTATATGATTATCCTGAACTGGTGACCTTGCCTAAAATGTTTAAAAATAATGGTTATGAAGTTGTGGGAGGTGGAAAAGTATTCCATCACATGCCCGGTTACCTCGACCTTTCTGCGTATGATTATTACTTTCACTGGAATCCAAATGAAAAAACCAGGGGTTGGGGTCTGAATGCCTGGTCCCCCGAAAACAAGGCAACCCCAACTCAGATTCCGGTGACTGATGTAGCAAAAATTATGAATTATAAAAACTTCGATTTTGTTGCATTGCCAAATAAATTGGAGGAAGAAATGGCCGATACGAAATGTTTTAACTGGGCGGCTGAATATCTGTCTGAAAAACACGATAAACCCTTCATGATGACGGTAGGAAGTTATGCCCCTCATAAGCCCAATTATGTTCCTGAAAAATACTTCGATTTGTATCCTTTGGATAAAATTCAACTACCTGAGATAAAAGAGAATGATTTGGATGATGTTCCCAAATCAGTAAAAAAGAGGATGATGGGCCAATGGGATCACAAGTATAGTAAACTCGCGGGTATTGATAAAAGTAGCGAACGTATTGTACAAGCCTATCTGGCAGCATGCAGTTATGCCGATGCGATGGTCGGGAAGGTGTTGACGGCACTGGAGAAAGGAGGCTACCTTGAAAATACAATTATCGTTTTGTGGAGCGATAACGGGTATCACATGGGTGAGAAAAAACACTATGCAAAACATACTTTGTGGCAACGTACAGCAAATGTCCCGTATTTTATCGCTGGCCCCGGAATACCTCATGGTGGCAATTATTATGGCGCTATGGGCCTTATTGATACTTATCCTACTCTTCTGGAGCTTTCCGGAATATCTACAAATATTAAACTTGATGGCAAGAGCCTGGTGCCGGTGTTAAAAAATCCGTCGAAAAGTTCTGACCGGGCTGTGGTTACTTCGGCCTCACCAACTTACCACTCGGTAGTAAATTCCAAATGGAGGTATATTACCTACGGGGATGAAGGGGAAGAATTGTATGATACCAAAAATGATCCACACGAATGGAATAACCTGGCTTCGGATCCAAGGTTCAAAAATGTCATTGAAGCTTTGAAGAAGCAAGTTCCTGTGAATCCCTCAAAACCGGCTACGAGTAATAAAGAACTCCGGTTGGTTGCCAATCCTGAAAAGGAAACCTTCCACTGGGAAAAGAAAAAACACTAAAATAATCATTGAACTGTTGGAAAAGAACCGATTATATAAAATTTGATTTTCAAGATAAATAAACATTACATTGGCTTTAATCTTAAGGAACACAATTCAAAAATCGCTGGATGGTTTTGCATTGCTAAATTTAATCAGCAGATTGAGGGTTTATTCTGATAGTAAGGAGAAAATATCGGGTAATAATTATTTCAATATTAAATTGACAAACTCATTCATTTGTTTCTTAGGAAAAAAATGACGTATAGATTTCATTTATTTAAATCAGAAATAAAAATCAATAAAATGAAAATAACAAAAGTTTTTTTTAATTTATTGATTTTGTTGTTGAATGTCCTAACTGTCTATTCACAAGTCAAGCCTAATATTTTGTTTATCATGTCTGATGACCATGCTTATCAGGCAATTAGTGCATACGGGTCAGTTTTGAACAAAACGCCAAATATAGATCGTCTGGCCAATGAAGGAGCTATCTTCACCAGAGCTTGTGTTACCAATTCGCTTTGTGCCCCGAGTCGTGCAGTGATGCTTACAGGGAAACATAGTTTTATAAATGGGAAAGTTGACAATGTTCAACGGTTTAACTGGGATCAGGAAAATTTCCCAAAGCTGCTACAAAAGAATGGGTACCAGACAGCATTAGTCGGAAAAATCCATTTGGATGGTATTCCTCAGGGGTTTGATTATACGGCAGTTCTTCCTGGACAAGGGGACTATTACAATCCAGATTTTATTGTGAATGGGACGAAAGAGCAGATTCATGGTTACGTAACAAAGGTAACTACCAAACTTGCGCTCGACTGGTTAAAAGATCGTGATCTAAATAAACCATTTTGTTTGCTTTATCATCAGAAAGCTCCTCACCGTGAATTCATGCCCGAAGAAAAATACTTCAGAGAGTATTTGAAAAAGAAATTTAAGCAACCTGAAACATTTTTTGATAATTATGATGGGAGAGGAACGGCTGCTCATACTGCAGAAATGAGTATTTACCGGGATCAGAATTGGTCTGGAGATTCAAAACTTTATCCTGACATTATGGATAAATTAGGACTGAAAGATCCGACAAATTGGGGGCTTAATGTTTCAAGAAAAAATTTTGGCCGAATGGATAAACAACAGCGTGCTGCTTGGGATTCAGCGTATCGACCAATGAACGAGAAATTCGAAAAGGAATATCCCCGTATGACAGAGAAGGAAATAGCTCATTGGCGCTATGAACGTTTCATGCAAGATTATCTGGCCTGTGTGGCTTCGGTTGATGATGGTGTGGGAGAAGTGCTTGACTATCTGGACAAAAACGGGTTGACTAAAAACACCATAGTTGTTTATACTTCTGATCAAGGTATGTTCCTAGGTGAACATGGCTGGTTCGATAAACGTTTTATGTATAAAGAATCGTTCCGAACCCCTTTACTGGTACGCTATCCGAAAGAAATTAAACCACACACAAAAATCAATAACCTGGTTCAAAACCTCGATTTTGCACCCACTTTACTTGATTATGCAGGCGTTTCAATTCCTAATGATATGCAAGGTGAATCGTTCCGGAAATTAGTTTCAGGAATGACAAGCGAATGGCGTGATGCAGTCTATTACACATACTATGAATATCCTGCGGTACACATGGTGAAACGTCATTATGGAATAGCAACCGAACGATACAAGCTGATTCACTTTTATTATGATATTGACGAATGGGAAATGTTTGATCTGAAGAAGGATCCACATGAAATGAAAAGTATTTACAACGATCCGGCTTATGCCAAAGTGCAAAAGGATTTACATAAACGTTTAAACGAATTGCGTGAGAAATATGGAGATTCAGATTCAAATGATAAAAAGTTTATTGAGTTGTATAACAAAGCAATTATGAAGAACAAAAAAAAATAATTGTAATAATTAACGTTCATAAATAATTTTTTAAATGGGAAAACTTAGCGTAATACCTTTATTTACCTTCTTGTTGTTTTTATCAGTAATAGATACAAAAGCCAATCAATATACTATGTTAAGCCCAACAGGAACTATAAAGGTTAATATAGAAGAAAATGGAGGGCGATTGGAATATTCAGTTCGGTATGAGAACCTTGTAATTATAAAGCCGTCTTCGTTAGGAATGACATTTTCCGATGGAATAGATTTTACCAAAGGGTTAAAACTTGAACAAGCTGAACATAGAAAGGTCAATGAAACTTGGGAACAGCCTTGGGGCGAAGTGAAAACAATTCAGAATAAGTATAATGAATATACTTTTTGGATTAAAAAATTGGGTAAAAAGATGAAGTTATGTTTCCGTTTATTTGATGATGGCGTTGGATTTCGTTATGAAGTCCCGGACAATGTGGGTTTTGGGAAGGTAGAAATTACGGATGAAATAACGCGCTTTAATATGAATGCCAAGGATGAAGCCTGGTGGATTGGCGCCTACCAAAAAAACAGTTATGAACATTTGTATCAAAAAACACCGCTCAGCCAGTTAACAGATACAGTACATACCCCTCTAACCATTGAAACGGAAAATGGAAAACTGGTCAGTATCCATGAAGCAGCTCTGTTTGATTATGCGTCAATGACTTTAGCACCCGATAGAAATGGCGGGTTAAAATGCGACTTAGCTCCATGGCCAGATGGGATTAAGGTAAAGACAGAAGCACCTTTCAAAACTCCCTGGCGGACCATCCAATTGGCAGAAAATGCTGCCGGGTTGATGACTTCATACCTAATCCTTAATTTAAATGAACCTTCGAAGATTGAAGATACCAGTTGGATAACCCCAGGAAAATATGTTGGAATTTGGTGGGAAATGCACCTTAAAAAATCGACTTGGGCACAAGGGGCAAATCACGGAGCAAATACCAACAATGTAAAACGCTATATCAATTTTGCCGCAAAATATGGATTCAAGGGTGTACTTGCCGAAGGCTGGAATTATGGCTGGGATGGCAATTGGCCTGCTGATGGCTCAAACTTCCGATTTTATGAACCAGTCCCCGATTTTGATATGGATGAATTGTCAGCTTATGCGACAAAGAAAGGAGTCAAACTGATTAACCACCACGAAACAGGGGGAGATGTGGCAAATTACCTGGAACAAGTAGAACAAGCTTTTGAATTCAGTAAGAAATATAATATAACAACTGTTAAAACAGGCCATGTTGGGCATTATTTAAACGGGGAATATACTCATTATGGTCAGTTCGCTGTGGAATATTACCAAAAGGTTGTTGAATTAGCTGCCAAATACCATATCATGCTTGACGTCCATGAGCCAGTAAAGCCAACGGGAATTCGCCGGACATGGCCAAATATGATGACCCGCGAAGGAGCCAGGGGAATGGAGTTCGATGCCTGGAGTAGAGATGGAGGGAACCCCCCCAGCCATATTGAAATCCTTCCTTTTACTCGTTTATTAGGTGGTCCCATGGATTTTACACCAGGCATTTTTGAAATGACTCTGCCTTCTCGGCCTAATAACAGGTCGAATATGACACTTGCCAAACAATTGTCAGTGTACGTGCTAATATATAGCCCACTACAAATGGCAGCCGACCTCCCTGAAAATTATGAAGGCAATCCGGCTTTTCAATTTATTGTAGATGTCCCTACCGACTGGGATATAACTCTGGTACCTGAAGCAAAAATAGGTAAGTACCTTACCGTTGTGCGAAAAGATCGAAACAGCGAAGACTGGTATCTTGGGAGTGCCACTAATGAAGATTCACATAAAATTACGGTCGATTGTTCGTTCCTCGAAAAAAATGCCCGTTATACGGCCGAAATATACCGCGACGCACCCGATGCGCATTGGAAAAACAACCCAAAAGCTATTATAATAGAGCAAAAAGAGGTGAATTCAAGTTCAAAATTCGAAATACAACTTGCCGAAGGTGGAGGTGCAGCAATTAGGTTTAAAAAAAATAATTAATCTAAATTCTCACATGCTTAATTGTAAAATATTAACAGTTTATTAATTATAATAGAATTTAATAAAATGAAAATCGTGATTTTTTTTCCATTCCTATTTTTAAATGTGTTGGCAACGAACGCCCAAACCTTTAAAGATTCTTTATCAAAAAAGGATGATACCACCGGAACAATTGATTATTCAAGGTATGAAAAACATATATTTAGAGAATCGAATAATGATTCCTTACCATACCGGATTTTATATCCTCTAGGTTTTGATAAAAACAAAAGGTATCCATTGTTCATTATGGTGCATGGAAGGGGGCTCCGCGGTACGGATAATGAGCGGCAACTCAAAATGGGAATGGGGGGTCTATGTTTCTGGAACCGCAAAATAGAGAAAAGTACAAAGCGATTGTAATTTATCCTCAATGTCCAGTAGAATTGTCATTTGTAGAGCTAACAAAAACAAAAGACCGCCAATTATCACGATTGAACGATACCCCCAAAAAGATTGGTACAATTTATTTCGACATGTTGCATGAATTAATTCTTCAAATGATTGCTACAGGAAATGTTGACACGGATAGGATTTATATTGGAGGGCATTCAATGGGGGCAGTTACAACTTATGAGATGATAAGCCAATACCCCGACCTTTTTGCAGCAGCAACCCCAATATCAGGGGCAACTTATTTGCAAAACCTTGATAAGTGGAAAGATAAGGTTGCAGTATGGATTTTTCATGGCGAAGTTGATAAAGCAGTCCCGGTTGAGGCTTCACGGGAATTGGTGAAAAGGTATAAGCAGTTAGGTGCTATAAATTTTAGATACACTGAATTTCCGGGAGTTGGCCATATGTGCTTAAAAAACACATTTGGTCAGCCCGACTATTTGGAATGGATATTTTCTCAATCAAAAAAACATTAGAATCTGAATAAACACGAATAAATAAATGATTAATAATATGAAAAGAAAAACTATTTTTCTCATTATGGTCACGATGGCCTTCGCCTTCCTGAACGTAGCAATGGCTCAGGAAAATGTAAATGAAAATATTTTAAAACAGTTTAATTGTGAGCGGAATATTGTTTATAAAACAGTTAATGGAGAAGAACTTGACATGATCCTTTTTTTTCCAAAAGAAAAAAAATATAAAAAGACACCGGTAATGATTTATACCCATGGTGGCGGTTGGGGTAAAGGCGATAAATACGCTGTATTAAAGAAGGATTTTATAGGAACGCTTAAAACTCTGACAGAAAACGGTATTGCCTGTGCGGCAATCGAATATCGCCTGACACGACTAGACACCTCGACTGTTTTTGATTGCGTTGTTGACTGTAAGGATGCAGCACGGTTTCTAATGAAAAACGCCACGAAATTCGGATTGGATACAAGTCACATGGGAGTTTGGGGCGGTTCAGCCGGCGGGCACTTAAGCCTTATGACAGCCCTGGGGCATAATGAAGATTTCATAGGCGATCCGGAATTGAAATATTTTGTTCCACACTTTAAATGCGTTGCATCATATTTTCCCTTAACTTCTTTTATGCATCCTGAACTTCTTAAAAAATCAAATTTTGAAAACCCTCAACGGTTTATCCCTATGTTCGGAGGATTATTTGAAGAAAAAAAGGAACTGGCGCGTTTGGTCAGCCCGGCTGAATACCTGACAAAGAATAGCCCTCCGATATTGCTTCTGCACGGCGATAACGATGAGGTATTACCTTATAATCTGTCAACCTACTTCATTTCAGTAGCAAAACAAAACGGAGCCGACGTGAAATTGATCACGGTTAAAGGTGCCGGTCATGGTTTTAAGGGTAAAAATATTTCTCCCTCAATGTCTGAGATTAATCAGATATCGGCTAATTTTATCATAAAACACTTGACACATTGAGGCTAATTTCGCACATTTATCATTACTTGTTGGTATAAAATTATCTATTTAATGAAAATGGAATTAATAGTCTTTTTTTAAATTATTTTCACCTGGCAATTTCTTAAAGTTGCAGATGCTTATTAAAACAAAATAAATCAATATTACAAATGAAAATAAAAGGACTTGTCATATTTATTCTTGTATTATGGACAGCAACATTATTTGCACAGGACATGAGTAAACGAGGAGCCTATACTATGCCTTATTTACGTTATGATTCTCAGGAAGCTATTGTCAGTGGCAGGGCTACACATGAGAAGACAAAAACATTCGATGTCCGCACCTCAGCTGCTGAAGCTTCTAACCAGGAGTTCTGGAAACTCAACGAAAACGAATCCTCAATTGCATGGAAGGTAATTCAGGCCGCTAACGGAATAGTGGTACGATTCACCATGCCCGATGATAAAACAGGCGAAGGAACAACAGGAGAACTGGATGTACTGATCAACGGTAAAAAAGTGGAATCATTACCTCTTACTTCGCGTTGGGCCTATCAGTATTTTGAACGGGGGACTCCGCAAAAACAACCCGATGAGAAACGTCTTCCTTTGTTTCAGTTTGATGAAATCCGTTTACTATTGAAACAATCCCTTATACCGGGCGATGAAATCAAATTAGTCAAAAAAAGCGGTACTTACATCGGCGTTGATTTTATTGAACTTGAAGCCGTTGAAGCCCCAATCAAAAAACCAAACGATGCACTTTCCGTCACGGAGTTTGGAGCCAAAGCCAACGACGGCAAGGACGACCTCAATGCGTTTGTGACTTGCATGGAAGCAGCCTATAAGCAAAATAAAACGGTTTATATTCCAGAAGGGGAATTTACATTGAGTAACCGTCTTGAACTGACTTTTCCGGGAACGACAATGATGGGTTCCGGAATGTGGTATACGAAACTCTACTTTTCGAATGACGCCCCTCGAGGCGGAGGTATTGCTTCAACGACGAGAGACGTTCACGTTTCACACTTTTTTATGGACTGCAACAACACTACCCGTATGGACAACGGCCGCAACCGGGGTTATCATTGTTTTTCCGGTTCATGGCGAGGCCAATCGGTCATCGAGTACGTTTGGGAACAACACTTTACTGTCGGTATCTGGACCAGTGCCACCGCCGATGGACCGACCGATGGACTCCGGGTATCACACGTCCGGCTGCGCAATAACTATGCCGATGGGGTTAACTTCGCCTCAGGGTCGTCAAATTGTATTTTCGAATACAGTGACGTACGTAACTGCGGCGACGATGGGCTGGCTTCATGGTCTTCGACCGGAACGGCCAATAATATCTGCAACAAAAACAATATTTTCCGCTGGAACACAGTGGAATTTATTTGGCGCGCATCAGGTATCGGCATGTTCGGCGGTGGCGGCCATAAAATTTACAACAACATTGTCAGCGAATGCCTTGGATCGTCGGCACTACGGTTTGTGTCCGACTTCCCCGGCTGCGGTTATGATCCCAACAACCCGATGGAGGTTTACAACTGTACATTCTACAAATGCGGTTCGCGCCAGACCCTTTACGGAGCGATCTATGGAGCGATCGAACTTCATGGTTCACGTTATGAAGTCTGGAACATGAAAATACACGACATTGACATTATCGATTCTCAAGTGGACGCAATTCGCATGATCGGCAAGAACGTCAGTGGTATCGAATTTAAAAATATTCATATTAAAGGGACCGGAAAAGATGACCGGACAATGAAGGTTCCTGGCAATGACAACTATCGCGGAGCGGCGGTTTATTGCGAAACAGAAGAACAAGGGTCGCCGGAATGTTCAGCAACGTTCAAAAACGTCACATTCGAAGATTGTTACGACGAGAATTACTATAATGTCAACAAAACGTATAAACTCACAATCAAAAAATAACGAGAGATGAGAAGCGGTTTTTACTGTCGGTGAACCTCCCTGATTAGAGTTGCCGGGCCCAACAATCTGAACAAACACGTCGAACAAGCCGGAGACGGAAACAAACCTACTGAGTCTATACTTTATGCAAAATACTACTTTATAGGTGACAGCAACGATTTCGATCTACTTAAAAAATGTTCCCCGTACTACCTGATCCATAACGATCCAACAAAAATCCCGGCGGATATGCTTGTGCATGGCACCTTTGATACTGCTATAGAATATCAATAAAGCGTTGATATTCAAAAAGAGCTCAAAACTAAGGGTGCAAAAGTGGCTGAATTGCTTACAGTTCCTTACACGCAACATGTTGTTTTTAGTCTTGAAAAAGTTGCTACCTGCGAGGACAACCTGATTACCATTGTAAAATTTGCCAAAGAATATTTAAACAACTAACCCCATACATTGTGAGTAACAGAGTCTTATTTTAAACCGAAAAAGATAGTGTAAATAAGACTGACTGTGAGAGGCATTCTTTTATTAGTTGTTACATTTGAGCTATGTTTTGATATAAAAGAGCAATACCGGGAATAGAAAACTTGAATTCAATTAAACCAATCTGTTTTTTAAAAGTCTAACTATTTTAAATAATAGTTTTAACAAACCTATATGTATCGATTACCCATTTGCTTTCTTATATTTTTATTAATTTCTACATTTGTTTTCAGTCAATCCCCCTCTATTTCCGGGAATGTAATTAACGAACAAAAAGAATCATTAGAATTCGTTTCAGTGGCCTTGTTACAACAAAAAGACTCTACCCTTGTAAATTACACTATTACCGATATTAAAGGGTATTTTAAGATTCCTGAAGTGCCAACTAGCTCCTTAATAGTGCAATTTTCATTAATGGGGTATGTTACCCAATCGAAAAATATAGATTTTAAAAACGAAGCTATAGATTTTAATACGATTACCCTGATTGAAAATTTAAGTGTTTTAGACGAAGTTACTATTTCAGTAGTCGTCCCCATTCAAATAAAAAAAGATACCGTAGCGTATAGTGCCAGTTCGTTTAAGGTAAATCCGGATGATAATTTAGAATCCCTTTTAAAGAAGTTACCAGGTTTAGAAATAGAATCTAATGGAAAAGTGGTGGCTCAAGGTAATGAAGTAACGAATATTTTTGTTGATGGAAAAGAATTTTTTGGTGGAGACCCGTCTATTGTTTTAAAAAACTTATCTGCCGATGCCATTTCGAAAATTGAAGTAATCGACAAAAAAAGTGATGAAGCAGAATTGACAGGAGTTGATGATGGAAATAAAGAAATTGTTATCAATTTCACATTAAAAAAATCAAAAAAGAAACAAGGCTTTGGTAAAGCTTCTGCTGGAATGGGGTTGGATAGCAGATACTTTAGCAACCTAAATTATAACAAGTTTACTCCAAAAACTCAATTTTCAGTCATTGGAAAATTTAACAACATAAATGTTACGGGCTCAAATATTCAAGATTTTATCGCTAATGCCAATGGTATTGACGATGAATCTGATGACGAAAACGCTGCAAAACAAAACACAAAAAGCCTGAGCGGATTTTTAAAAACTGTGGTAAGTGGTATTAATATTGGTCATGAATTTAAAGATAAGCAATCTTTTAACGTTGACTATTTTTACAATCTTTCCGATAATAGTGGTACTTCTAATTCTAAAAGGATTTCCTTCTCGCAAAACAATAATTATGATTATGAATCTGAAGATATTTATCACAATGTTTCAAACAATCATAATTTAAATTTGAATTATGAAAACAAATCGAACAAAACCAATAGCTTGATAGTTAAAGGTCAATTAAGCTCTAATAACAGGATTTCTAATTCAGAAACATTCGGTTCTTATTTAAATGAAGCTGCTGAATTAACAACAACCAAGGATCAAACATTAATTAATAATAATATTAACAAATCGGCGAACTTCAATATTAATTTCAATCAAAAACTACAAAAAGTTGGAAGAAGCTTTAGTACAGGATTTGGCACCAACATTAGCGAATCTGCTCGCGACAATGAGCAAGCTACTTTTATTAACAGAAATATCAATACAAACAACCCAATTTATCGAGAAATTTTCACGTTGAGAGACGAGACATTTAATACTGCCACATATAATTTTAATTTTAGGTTTAGAGAGCCACTGGGGAAAAATCATTATTTAAACTTGCAATCGTTTTTAACAACCAGAAATGAAAAGGAAGATATTACTCAACTAAAAACTACGGTTACTAGTAATAATAACGAAGAACTTTTAGCATATAAGTACAAACACATTGAAGATAGTTACCGAACAAAATTTGCCCATAGTTTTAACTCTGAAAAATTCAATCTATTTAATGGTATTGAACTTCAGTACCTCAACCGAACGTTTGGCGTTATTGATGATGACCCTTTTTCAAAAAATTTAGTTTATTTAAACCCTTTTTCAACCATTCAATTTAAGCCAAAAAAAGGCAGCAAATATAAATTAGCGTATAAAAGAGTTATCCGAAATCCGCGTTCATCAGAAAGTTCTACGATTATAAATGATTTAAACCCTTACTTTATAAGACAAGGTAATCCTGATTTAAAGCCTGAAAAATTGGATGATATTTCTTTTCATGCCAATATCTTTGACTTTAAATCGTCTTTAAATCTCTCATCAAAAATCACGTATCAATTTTCAAAAGATGCCATCGTCCAGAATATTGACATTGCTGATGATTTTGTTAAAACAAGAAGCTATCTAAACAGCGGAAATAGGGAACAACTAAGCACTTTATTCAGTTTTGGTAAAAAGATAAATGGACTTGGGTTAAGATATACCATTAAAAACAAAAATTTATATGGCACCTCTAATTCTATTATTAATTTACAATTAAATGAGGTAACCTCTAAAGATTTCTTATTAGGTCTCACTTTAGAAAACAACAACAAAAACGTTATTGATTTAAAATTTGGTGCTAATTACAGTGTAAATAACACCTCGTTTTCAATAGAAAAAAACCTTGATAGAACTTATAAAAAACAACAGTATTTTTCTAATTTAGATTACGATATATCGAAAAAACTGAATGTAAATACTCAATTTGATTATCTGATATTTACTGACAATCAGTTTTCTTCTAAACAGATGCTTCCTATTTGGAATGGTGCTATTTCTTATAATTTTTCAAACAATAAAAACAACATCTTTAAGCTGGTTTTAATTGATTTACTAAATAAAAGTGTAGATGTTTATAGGCGAAGTACCACCAACTACTTTGAAGAAACCATCTCAGAAAGTTTAGGTCGCTATATTATTTTAAGCTATACCTATACTTTGAGAAATGGTATGAAAAAGAAAAAATAATTTAATCAATCAATCTAACAACCAAACTCTTAAATCATCATATCCTACAAATTCATGATAGTTTTATATAAAGTAGGTTACTCCAAAAATTCTAACAATTCAAAAAAGTTAGTATCATGAATATCTTTTTCAGTCGGGAAAATAGTAGATGCTTTATGAAGATTATCTTCAGCGTCATTTCTGTCTTGTTTTAGCTCTAAAAATTTCCATTGACTACCTGCTTTTACCGGGAAGAATCTATCAACTCCTTTAAACGTATTAATAAGAATTGCCAGTTCCATCATCCAACCTTTATCAATATCAGAATTATCATTTAAGGTTCCATCAACTTTAAATTCAACCTCAAATTCTGGATTAAATCCTTTTAGTGGCGCAAACTCATTATTATAAAAGTTGATTAAATACACAATATCATTAGATAATTTATAAATTAATTGATAAAGCTATTACAACGATAGTAAATGTACATGAAATTTATTTTTTGTATTATTGATTTCTAAAAAGTTTAAAAAGTTGAGCTACAGTTCTAACTCTGCACCCCAACCATTACTAAAAATCTAACACTTAAAAACAATTCAAATTCAATTCATTATTTTGAGGAATTACTTACAAAAGCAATATGCTTACTATCTGGCGACCATGAGTTAACATTAAAAGTTCCCTGACCTCCATACAAGTATGCAATAACTTTAGGAGCCCCGCCTGAAACAGGCATTAACCTCAACATCACTCTTTTGTAAGAAGGATGTGTATTTAACGCGATATCTGGCTCAAATGATATAAATGCAATCCACTTACCATCTGGGGAAATGTGTGGAAACCAATCATTATACTCGTCGAAGGTGAGCTGTTCCTTCTGATCGCCATCAGGCTTCATTCTCCAGAGTTGCATGGTTCCGCCTTTTTGGGATCCGTTGTAATAAATGTATTCTCCGTCAGGGGAATATTCACAACCATCAACATGTTCCAGTTTCTGCGTATCCGTTAACTGCACCTCTTGACCTCCATCAATAGACTTTTTATAAATATCGTAGGTATCGTTACCCTCTCTTGTGGCTACATAAACCACTTCCTTGTTGTTAGGTGCCCACCCATGTAGGTATGAAGGTGTATTTGTGGTGACAGCGGTAGGTTCACCACCTTCTATTGGCAATACATACACATTAGAACCATTACCATCATTATGGCTTATCCCGATCATTTTACCATTAAAAGAAATACAATGATCATTATTCAGGTTATCTGCAGAACCTGTATTTACTTTTACAAGATCTCCGCCTTCAGTAGGAATAGTGTATAGAGACCCATCCATATTAAAGATCAACTTATCACTGTCTGGCATCCAGTTAGGCGCTTCAAACCGGCTGTCTTTAGTGTGTATTACTTTACGTTTTCCATCAAAAACATTCATTGTTTCTAATCTGCAACCTATCCATCCTTCTGAATTAGGGTTGTAATCTTCGGCTACTGGTTGATCTATCCTTACATTCCAAACCTTGGCAGTTTCAATAACATTTTCATCATGAGAACCAATAACTATTCCCGCTAAAACCTCTTCCGGCATAAAATCTAACTCTTTTGAGCTTATTTCTTCAAAAGGTTCGCCAGGATGAGCTGCTCTCACTATAAATGTATTTCCCTTACGCTCTAATTGTAGGATCTGATAGAAACGTTTAGTCGCCCAGACATCATCTTCGGGATTCTGCATATCTGCTCCTCTTCTTTCCCTCCATTGTCCTGCAGTAAGGCCATCACCATGTAAAAAACCACCTACCATAACTGCATTATCCTGTTCTGATGCGCGGGCCATCCAGCCAATTTTTCTATGTACTTCATTGTCGCCTACAAATTCAAAATTTGCAGTAACTATAAAGTCTCCTTTTATTTTATTATAAAGATAATGATGCTCATCTCGTTGACCCCATATATTGTAACCGGCACCTTTAATAGTATACGTTTGACTATTTTCATCATAAGTGGCAGATCCTGCCAATTTGGGATTACCAATGTCTTTATTTTGTTTAAAAACACCGATAGGGTTTTCCTGAGCAAGTGTGATTTGTGATAAACACAAACAAAAGAGGATTAATTTAAATTTCATACTAGTCATTTTTAATTTATTTTAGATTGAGTTACAAGCTTGTCCTAAGATCCGGGATTTTGTTTGTATAAGCCTCGAGTAAGTCAATTTCGTAACTAATCATTATCTAATATAGTTGTTTTTAAGGCATGACAAAAAAGGCTTTGAAAAATGTTGTATTCATTTCATATGCCCTTCGTTGCGCTAATCCACAGAAAAAGCGGAACCGACCCACTCCGGGAAGCACTTTTTTACCTGAGTCCGCCGGATTTGGACTTCTTTCAAGCTCAGTACTTGCCAGAACCGTTTGGAACTTCACCTCAATAGTTGATTCACCTCCTATCCTATCCTATCCTGCCTAATCCACTTTTTGAGAAAGCAAAATTCCGGAATTTAGAAATTAACAGGCCTTATAGCTAACTAACCTTCTATTCAGGATTCTCGGGCGGCCTATCCTAATTCTAAATTCCTGGCTAAAAGCATCTCAAAAAATGGTAACTGCGATTTTTGAAGTGTTTACAAGAGGTACTTAATAGTACAGGAGACACTTTTACACAAGAACAATAAAGATTGCAGAGCAAGGCTTGTTTTTACGTTATAAATAAAATCCAATCCACAATTTATCTGAATGGGATTTGAAATGGAGAACACTTCCCAAAATATTATAGGGAATTATTACGCCCCCAATTGTGCCCCAAAAAAGAAAAGCCCCGTAAACAGTAAGTTTACGGGGCTTTTAGCGGAGAAAGAGGAACTAACCGAATTTCAAAAAACCAGCTATACAAAGGGCTTGGGGAGCCCCATAAAATCGTTGACACCGAATTTGACACCTTTAACATACTTTAACAAAAACGAAACCCTAATTATTGTCATTTCAAGACAAATAATACATTTACTCTTTCAGATTTTTCAAGCAAACTTGGTTTGTGATAAAAATCCATTGATATGGAAAACCAAATAACATTACCTACTGTATTCTGGTAAAATTATATTTAGAACTACCAACCCCTCAGCACATTCCCCTTTATCTCGTTATTCCCCAATGAGACGCTCTGTGACTTGTGAGGTATTGATCCTCTGTCAGTGAATTCTAAGTATTTGTTTTAGTGTGATAAAACGTTTTGGTTTTCTTGTCATTGTTAATCTTTAGATGTAGTATATAAATTTTATTTAGAGTCTTGTATTTATAATGTTATTATATGCAGATCCAAAAGTATATCCTAAGCCAACAGAAAAACCTAAATTATAGTCCGTGGCTATTTGCTTTTGTTGTAAAAGCACATCTTCAATAGAAGTATCACCGGAAGGTAAATTAATCTGATCCCTAATATATTCTATGTTGCCAGAGAACTGAACCGACAATCCTTTTAATACCCTAACTGATAAACTACCATTCATCTCAAATCTATTTTTAGAAAAATCTTCTAAAAAAGTAGAGGCTCTAATCCTAGAAGTTACATTTCCCCACGGTTGTCTATATTTTAAATGTATATCAAAAGAGTGATTCAAGATAATTTCACTGTTTTTACCAAAAATAGTGGTGTCAATGTAATCATTATAGTTATACCCTATTTTATAAGAAAAAACTATTTCTTTCTTTAAAACCTCGCTATAAGGGAAAATATTATATTCTATCGCCGGCGAAAAACCAGCGGCTAAATCTATATTAGTATAGGTATTATGTTTGGTATTTACAAACACACCAGCAGACCAATGATCTGAAAGACTTCTTACTACACTAGCGGCGCCAAAATATTGTTGTCTTTCACTTGAAAATTTTTCACTATTTCTTATAAACTCACTATTGGCTTGACTGATCTGAACATCTCCTCTTATACGCCATTTATCAGTAACACGATCACTTTTTAAACCAACTTTGTATTCAAAATTTTTGCGACTGGATTCCTTATCTAATTTAGCACGTCCGTAAATTTCAAAAATCCAATTTTTCCAGGGATCGTTAAATTCAATTTCTTCCTTTTCTGTTTTTCCTTTTACACGATACACTACCCTGTTAGCAATATCAGATTCAACAATATACTTTAGTAA
>Ga0307487_1001040_pt1 | contig 20326 bp, 17 predicted proteins | sample CBIW12metaG_FD_203665 | JGI IMG/M metagenome (GOLD analysis project Ga0307487, IMG submission 203665) | Sea-ice brine microbial communities from Beaufort Sea near Barrow, Alaska, United States - CBIW 1.2 | ecosystem: Environmental > Aquatic > Marine > Coastal | place: USA: Alaska | collected... | reverse complement strand
TCACCACAGCAGTCAGGTTTTATGCAAAGTCAATCGGACGAGAATACAGCTACCTGCTGCTCTCCAGCGCAATACTTTGCATAACGAGTAGATGTACATAAGGCGGCATATGAAAAGCTTTTCATATTGCGCCCTGAGGCACACCTTCACTAGCCGCCCGAAAGAGTCCTGCAGCAATATGGCCAGCTTTGATAAATCGCCAGAGAAGATTCAGGAAGCGTCGGTCCCTGATTCTCCGGCGTACAGCTTTCATCATTAGCCGGTGATGCACGGTGTCAAAGTAGCTGGACAGATCCCCTTCGATGACCCAGCGTCCACGCGTTTCCTTATTGTCCGTCAGTTGTAGTTTCACTGTGCGGATCGCGTGGTGAGCGCTCCGTTTCGGGCGGAACCCGTAGGAGCGCGCATGGAAGTCACTTTCCCGCATTGGCTCCATCGCCATTAACATGGCCTGTTGAACGATGCGGTCGCGCAGGGTGGGGATACCCAGTGGTCGTTGCTTGCCGTTGGCTTTCGGGATATAAACCCTTCGAGCCGGTAGCGGGTTACAAGCATCGGAGAGTAAATCGTTCCTGATTCGCTTGAGAATAGCCGGCAGTCTGGCCTGCACAGTGAGCTTGATCTCTCCATCGATCCCGGGCGTATTTGCCCTTTTAGAAGACAAAGTGATTCGAGTCGCTTCTGCGAGCCACTCAGGCTGCGCTATCAGGCGCAACAACCTGTCCACCCGGCGAGCGGGGTCGGTTGTTGTCCAAGTCGCTAGCTTGCGTTGCATCTCGCTGATTATCAAAGGTCTTCACCTTGTTTGGTCAGATAGTTTTCTTGGCATACACGTCTAAACTGCTCCCCTTCGCCATGTAATGGGCTTTCCCCATCGCGGACTACTACGGAAGCTTCGCAAGTCAATTCGGCGTCGGAGTCATGCCCCTTGGCATCCGAGATTGACCTTCCCCGGTTTACCTATCTGGACTCCAGCATGCTGAGGAGGCTGTCCATCGCACTCTTTACCCTTGCTTGTCGCAAGTTGACAGGAGGCAGCAGTCCGTTCTGTGATGGATACTGCTGTCCTGAACCCCGGCTTACCTGTCCGGGCTTCTTTGTTTGGCAGCGCTTACATCTCAGGCTGCCTCACCTTCCTGTACGGCTTATCAGGTCACGTAAGCCGTAGTGACACTTCAACCCACAGAGGCGGATGAATGGATTCATGTTCTTCAGCCTTTCAGCACTCAGCCTTGAGGATCATCTTGGCTTAGTGACTTCGCCTCAACCCCCGTTGTCAGCGGGTTACATCACCCTGCGGGCATACCGCAGGTCACTGCTGCTCAGGCTCACCACCCTCACGGTAGGTGGGATTGATCGGTTACTCCCTCATGAAGTACCGATTCAATATTCCTGATAGACTTGTGGTTCATTTGAGCTTCCATGCTCGCCCTGAGCTCCGGGCACACTGTATGTGATATCGCCGCACCACGCTTGGTCTGGGGAACTGACGTTGAACTCACGATTCAGTCGATTAGGAATATCTGGTCTCTCTACTGTGGCCTGTTTGTAGGCGTGCGGCCCTGGCTGTTTGCAGATCAGTCCCAGCTCACTCATCAGTCGGCGAACCTTGGACCGCCCGATCAAAACGCCTTCGTCATTAAGCATGGTGGTGATCATCCGGCTTCCTGCCGAGCTTCGACTCTTGCGGAATATCCGGTTTACATCGGCTCGCAGAACTACTCGCTCGGCGTCCACTACGGACCGCCTACGGCGAAATTCGTAATAGCTGGACCTTGTACATCAAACGCTTTACAGACCATCTCAACCGGCTCCTGCTCACTTAACTGGTCTGTCAGCGCGTACGATTCATCTCGTCTGACATCAAGAGAGCGGTGGTGAGTTCAACCGGTCAAAGCAAATATGCTCTCCAGCATTTCAGCCGGTGTCATATAGCTGAGAGTTTTTCTTGGCCGTTCATTTAGTTACTGTGCAACAACATTCAGCTGCTTTTGAGAATAACCTGATATATCAGTCTTCTTTGGGAAATACTGTCGCGAAAGCCGGTTAGTATTTTCGTTGCTGCCCCGTTGCCAATAGCTCTGGGGGTCACGGAAGTAAACTTGCATATCGGTGGCGACGGTAAATGCTTTGTGGTTACCCAGCTCACCTCCTCGGTTCCACGTGAGGCTCTTCTTCAGCTCCCCAGGGAGTTGACCAACCTCTCGACAAAGTGCTGAAACAACACTTCCGGTGTCTTTACCATCAACCTGAACCAGCATGGTAAATCTGGATTTTCGCTCTACAAGCGTAGCAATGTGAGAGTTCTTTGAGCCTGATATGAGGTCGCCCTCCCAATGGCCCGGGATAGCTCTATCCTCAACGGTTTTTGGCCGGGCGCGTATGGAGCAGCATCTGAAATGCTTGTACGCTCATGCTCTTCTTCGGAGCTTCTGTGCCTTGATCTTCGTACACTACGTCTTGAACGGAGATGCTTGATTAGTTCTTTTTTCAGAACACCCCTGGCCTGAACAAAAAGACTGCGGTAAATCGTTTCATGAGACACATGCATAGATTTGTTATCCCGAAACTGGCGTTTTAACCAGCCTGCTACCTGTTCCGGGGACCAGTCAAGACTCAGCTTTGCCGCAACGGCTAGCCGTAGGGCCTCATTCATCGCAAGCGAGCACTTCTTCGATCTTTTTGATTGAAACCATGCACGTTGATCAGCCTTATTGGCCCGGTACACATCCTTCCCACCGTTGCGATGGACTTCCCGGCTAACCGTGGATGCAGATCGACCGATCGTTTCCGCAATCTGACTAAAGGATTGGCCACCGGAGAGGCCTCGCGAAATCTCTTCTCGCTCGGCATTGCTGAGAACTCTGGCAGATCTCGAGCGCTTAGATGGTGCAATGCCTCCATGTATCGCAAGCATTCTACAGATTGATCCGGCATGTTTTCCTAAAGCTCTACCAATCTCGCTGAGAGACTGACCTTTCTTCCATCTATCCCACAGCTCTTGTTTCTGCTGTGCGGTAAGGCCTCTTGTTTTTGAAACTCGCTGCATCCTGAAAGCCCCAGTAGTGATTCATCACATTATGTTGCGCTGACCGGTTGAATTTACCGTTCCGGACGACAAAGATCAGTGCAATTTTGCCAATCCCGAAAGCTGCTTCATGAAAACCAGTACCGGGTTCGAACAGTGCTACAACGGCCAGTTAAATGTTGATGGCGAGCTCCAGATTATCGTCGCTAACCATCAAGGTAACAATGTCAGTGATAACGACTATTTGGTGCCACTGCTGGACGAGGTAGAAGCAACCCTGGGAGGCCAGCCGGACCAGTGTCTAGCCGACGCGGGCTACCATAAGGAAGAGGGTTTTCAGGCACTAGAAGAGAAAGGCGTCGACGGTTATGTCTCGTTACGCAGAGAAGGCAAAGGGGATGCGAAACCCGACGAGACCCGGTATCCGGCCACGGCACGAATGGCCCGAAAGCTCGCTACCCCAGAGGGGTGGGCGATCAACTCTCAGCGCAAGCATCTGGTCGAGGCTGTGAACGGTTGGATCAAGAACATTCTCGCTTTTCGTCAGTTCAGTCTGCGCGGTCGGGAGGCGGTACAAGGCGAATGGGATCTGGTCTGTCTATCCCTCAACCTCAGGCGTATGAGTTCACTGATGAGGCTGACATAGGCACTCTGAAGCCACATTTGCCGGATGGGCGGCGCGGACGTTGTCCCTGTTGCCGACTCCCTGGGTCATTTCAATTGGTAGCAGGGAAAACCGTGCTTTCAATCCGTTTCGCCGTGCCAAACCTCATTCTGGGCTGGCAGTGGCACGGCCATGCAGATCAATGCTTAAAACGCTCCTACCGCGCAGACTTCTAGCCCAAATTTTCAATACTGAAGATCAGGCAAAGAACTCACCATGCGAAATCTATAATCATTTATTGATTTTTCGGCATGTGTCGCCCATACTCGTTTCAGTGAAAGGAGATAGGTTTCGACCTGCTGACATTTAAAGGCGCACGCCAATGTGACGTCACACACCAAAGCGGAGAAAAAGATGATCAACACATTCAATTGGGGCGCACGGCATCTTGTCGCATGTGCATTCGGTGCGGGACTGTCGCTTGCGACTGTCAGCGCTGTGTCTGCTCAAACGCTAAGCATGGGTACAACAAACGCCACATCTAGCCATTACCAAATAGCTGTCGCTATGGGTAAAGCCATCGAGACCGGCAATGATGGTATGACCGTCACCATCGTTGAAACCGGTGCCAGCGTCGACAACGTCAAACGTCTTGCACGCGGTGAAATCGATCTTGGACTGGTTGCGGGCGACGTGTTTATTCAGGCGGTCACAGGCACGGGTCAGTTTGAAGGCAAAGCGATTGACGATCTTGTTGCGCTTTATCCCTACAGCGACTCTGTGATTAACGTGGCCGTACGTGCTGACAGTGGCATCACTGATCTAGCGGGCCTTGCAGGCCAAAATTTCACACCCGGTATCCGGGGCAGTGGCGGTGAATTGTTAGTCAGCCAAGCGTTTGCCCTGTTTGGGATTGAGCCAAACTATATCTACGGCACGATCACAGACTCCAAGGAAGGCGTGCAAAACGGCCAATTGGTTGGATACTCAAAATACGCTGCCGCCAACCGCGTCGATGCAGCTTTGCAAGAAATGATGATCACTACTGATATGCGGATCTTGGGCTTTACGCCTGAGCAGCAGCAGATGGTTAAGGACAACGTTGCTGGTGTCGGCTTTGTCACCGTTCCTGCAGGATTTATTAAAGATAATCCTGAATTTGTGACCCCTTCAGTGCCAATTGTTTATGCCACACGGATGTCGCTGATGGATGAAGCGATTGCTGAGAAAGTTGCAAGTGCCATCGGGGAGCATACCGACATTCTGATCGATACTTGGAGCCAGCTGAAAGACTACGATTTCAAAGGGTCGATTATCGATACGCAAGAGATCGGCATCAAGGTTCACCCGGGTGCGCTGAACTACTGGTCCAAGTAAGCACTGCAGGCCCGAGAGAGCATTTTTATGGAAGACCACGTTGACGCGAAACCAAGAGGCGCTGCGGCACTGCTGCTTGCGATAATACTGATTGGCTACTCGATCTTTGAGTTGCTGACCTCATTTTTCGGAATGCTTGAACCATTGATTCAGCGGAGCCTGTTTCTGGGCATCGGTTTGGGGTCGGTTTTTCTTGTCGGGTTTGTGGATGGATTGGGAAAAGGCCAGCGGCGGTGGTATCTGCTGCCGCTGGCACTCTTGGGATATTACGTCGGGATACACATCGCGCTCAACAACGAACGCATCTCGGATTTCATGGTGGATCTGACAAGCTTTGATGAAGTTCTGGGGCTGATTGCGATTGTACTGGTATTGGATTCCACCCGTCGCAGCATCGGAATATTTCTACCTGCCCTCGCAGTTCTGGGGTTGGGGTATTACTTTTTCGGGCACGGGCTAATCTCGGGTGCTTGGCAGCCACCGCGTGTTTCACTGATCACGTTGACGGAAACCTACTATGCATCGACCGAGACAATCTTTGGATACATGACAGATTTGGGCACGCGGGTCATTGCGATCTTTATCCTACTCGGGGCGTTGTTACTAAGCACTGGTGCGACCGAAATCTTCATGAAACTTGCGACGCGCATTGCCGGTCGTAGCTATGGTGGGCAAGCCAAGATTTGCACCGCATCTTCGGCGCTTTTCGGGACGGTGACCGGTTCTGCCGTTGCTAATGTGATGGCAATGGGGCAGGTGACGATCCCGACTATGCGCCGCGCCGGATACTCGGGTGGTTATGCCGCCGCGGTCGAGGCAGTTGCCTCCGCCGGCGGTCAGATTATGCCACCCGTTATGGGGGCCGGTGCCTTTATTATGGCTGAAATTCTGGGTGTACCCTATTCGGACATTGTGGTTGCCGCGATTTTCCCTGCGTTTTTCTTCTTTATGACGGTCTGGTTGAGTGTCGGATTTTACGCGCGCCGTCGCAGCATCGCGCCACTCACACGTGAAGAACTGCCAGCATGGAGCGAAATCTTCGATCCTTATACCTCGCTGCCGCTGTATCTGCCGCTTGCTGCCATGATTTTCATGTTGTCGGTCGATTATACGCCGACGTTTTCGGGAGCCGTGGCGGTTGTCTTGTTGCTAGTCTCACAACTTGTATTGAGGGTGATCAAAGTTTTTGCTGAGGGGCGGCCCCAAGATTTAATACCCACACTGACGACCCTTTTGCGTCAGATTATCGACGGGCTTTATAACGGTGGGCGTGCTGTAGCGATGATTGCGGTGCTTCTGGCCTGTGCGGCCATCGTAGTCAAAGTCCTTTTGACAACCGGTATCGGGGTGAAGGTCGCGGGTATTATATTGGCGGTCTCTTCTGGTTCGTTGATTTCGGTGCTGATTTTGACGGCGATCCTTGCGATCCTTTTGGGAATGGATGTTCCGACGACGGCATCTTACATCCTCGCTTCGGCCGTTGCGGCACCGATCCTGATCGGTCTTGATATCATGCCGCTTAACGCGCACCTCTTCATCTTTTACTTCGCGATTATGTCCGCAATAACGCCGCCGGTCTGTGCGTCGGTCTTTGCGGCGGCCTCTATCGCCAATGTTAATTTCTGGCGGGTTTCGGGTCATGCCGTTGTGATGGCTGTTGGGCTATATCCCATCCCGTTCATGTTCATTTTCCGGCCCGGTGTTTTGATGGGCGGATCAACCGTTGATATCGTCAAGGATGTCATAATGACCGGATTGGCGATCACGGCCATCACGGCAGCATCGTCGGGATTTCTGACATCCCCACTTAATCTGGCCATGCGCATGGCACTTTATGTCGGTGCCGCGCTCTTGTTCATCACGACGGGTTGGAGCGATATCGCAGGCTTTGTCATCGTCGTTGCAGTCGCTGCTTGGGGGTATTTCGGCATAAAGACTCCTGCCACCGAATAAGTGTGCGTGTTTCACCAGGTTTCAAATTCAAAGACAGCAGATATAAGGTATTCACAATGAGTAAGAAAATCAGACTTGGCGCCGGCTCGGGATTCTGGGGGGATGCGCTGGATCCAGCAGTTGAATTACTACAAAAAGGCAACCTTGATTATCTGTCGATGGACTACCTGGCTGAGCTGACGATGGCGCTTTTGCAACGTGCAAAGATGAAAAACCCGGGCGCGGGATATGTGCCTGATTTGGTTGATCACATGCGCGAATTGCTGCCGCTGGCACGTCAGAACGGCACTCGTATCATTTGTAACGGTGGCGGATCGAACCCGCACGCGGCTGGCATAGCGATACAAGAGCTGGCGCGTGAACTTGGTCTGAAAGGTACACGGATCGCAGTTGTCAGTGGTGACGGCATTTTGGAGCGCCTTGACGAGTTGATGGCAACCGGCGGTGAGTTGCGCAACATGGATACACATGATACCGACTTTGCGGCGATCCGCGACAAGATCGTGGCGGCCAATGTTTATACCGGTTGTGAAGGCATTATAGAAGCATTGGCCGAAGGAGCGCATGTGGTGATTGCTGGACGGGTTTCGGACAATGCCCTCTATGTGGGTCCTGTGATGCATGAGCTGGGTCTCAATTTCGAAGACAAAAATGATGATCTGATCGCGGCGGCGATTACGGTTGGCCATATTGTTGAGTGTGCGGCAGCGGCAACTGGTGGCATGTCATCGCGGTTCGACGAGATGCCAAACATGGGACGTGTCGGTTTCCCCATCGTGGAATTTTCCGAGACCGGCACGGCAGTGATTACAAAGGTCGAAGGCAGCGGTGGTAAGGTGGACCAGTTCACCATTAAGGAACATTTAGTCTACGAAATCGGTGATCCTTCGCAATATCTCATGCCCGACGGCGTCGCGGATTTTACCCGCGTCAAGATCGAGGAGACGGGCAAGGATCGGGTAACGGTTTCACAGATGGGTGGCACCGGCCGCCCTGAAAAACTGAAGCTGGTGGTCGGCTACGAAGATGGCTGGATCGGCGAAGGTATGCTGTTTTTCCCTTGGCCAAAAGCGCTTGGGCGGGCCGAGAAAGCCAAGCAAACACTGTTGGAACGGTTTGACCGGTTGGGTCTCGCGGCTGATGCCATTCATTTTGACTATGTTGGCATCGATATGCTGCATGGTCCGGCGTCCCCGCAACCTGATTACGATCCTGCAGAAATTGGTCTGCGCGTTTCGGTTCATACCCGCACCCGCGCCGAAGCTGAGAAAGTCAGACGTGCCTGTGCACAGCTATGGATCATGGGGCCGGGCGGCACGTCCTTTGGCACACCAATGAAACCGCGCCCGGTCTATGGCTCTTGGCCAACATTGATCACGCGGAATTTCATCACGCAATCAGTTGAGATTTTGGAGGCATGAACATGCAAACATTGGACAATATCGCCTATGTGCGTTCCGGCGACAAAGGTGACGTCGTCTCCATTGGTGTGATCGCACACACGCCTGACGATTATCCCAAACTTCTTAACTCTGTGACGTCACAGGCGGTCAAGGATCTGTTTGGTGACTGGGTAAAGGGGGATGTTGAAATCTATCCGATGGAGAACATTCATTCGGTTGCGGTGATCATGCGTCGCGCACTTGGCGGCGGTGCGACACGCACGCTGCGTTTGGACCAAACAGGCAAAGCAATGGGCAACGGGATCCTTCGGTTGCCCATTGTGACGAACCACCAATGACCTCAGCGAACACGACAGCGTGGCGTAACGCCCAAAAGACTGCTTTGGCCGGTGGCTCTGAAGCGTCGCAAAAGCGCCATCTCGGGCGTGGCAAACTGCCAGTGCGTGAACGAATTTCGCGACTCTTGGATCCTGATACACCGTTTCAGGAAATAGGCCAATTGGCTGCTGCAGGCTTGTATGAAGATGCCGTTCCTTGCGCTGCCTTGATTGCAGGTATCGGAATGGTCTCGGGTCATATGGCCATGATTATGGCGAATGACGCGACTGTTAAAGGTGGCACATATTATCCGTTAACAATCAAGAAACAGATACGTGCGCAACAAATTGCGCGCGAAAATGGGCTGGCGTGCATTTACCTCGTCGATAGCGGTGGTGCTTTCTTGCCGTTGCAGGACGATATTTTTCCCGACGAAAACCATTTCGGGCGCATTTTTCGCAACATCGCAGAGCTATCTGCGCAGGGTGTGCCGCAGGTTGCAGCCGTCATGGGATCTTGTACGGCAGGAGGTGCCTACATCCCGGCGATGTGTGACGAGACGGTTATCGTAAAGGACACCGGCACGATTTTTCTGGGTGGGCCGCAACTTGTGCAGGCTGCTACTGGCGAGATTATTGACGCAGATACACTTGGCGGGGCTGATCTGCATACACGTGATAGTGCTGTTGCAGATCATTTTGCTGTGGATGACCCGCATGCGCTGGCGTTGGTGCGTGATATCCTGGCTCGCAAACCGGCAAAAGTGCCGGCACCGCCTGGTCGTTCCCCGCGGCCGCCACAAGGGGCTGCTAGTGACATAGGCGCGTTAATTCCGACCACGTCACGCCAACGTATGCCGGTGCGCGAGATACTGATGCATTTGGTCGATGGTGGTGCATTCACCGAATATCGTGCGCGTTTTGGGGTCACATTGATCTGTGGAACAGCACATATCGGCGGCTATGAAGTTGGTATCCTGCTGAACGACGGGGTGCTGTTTTCAGAGAGTGCACAAAAAGGTGCAAACTTTATCGAACTGTGCTGCCAGCGCGATATTCCGCTGTTGTTCTTACACAACATCAACGGATTCATGGTGGGCGCCGAATACGAGGCAGGCGGGATCGCACGCCATGGTGCAAAACTGGTGAACGCCGTCGCCACCGCGCGTGTCCCAAAATTCAGCCTGTTAATTGGCGGTAGTTATGGCGCCGGAAACTTTGCCATGTGTGGCCGCGCCTTTGCTCCAAGGCTGATGGCGATGTGGCCGAACGCGCGTACATCTGTAATGGGCGGCGAACAAGCCGCGCGGGTTTTGTCATTGGTTCGGGAAGGGCGGACAGGTGCGGCAATGACAGATGCTGAACGTGAAGCCTTTGAAGCCCCTGTGCGCAAAATTTATGAAACGCGCAGCACGCCGGTTTATGCCGCGGCGCGCCTTTGGGTGGATCAGGTGATCGCACCCGCTGACACCCGCGAATGGTTGATCCTTGGTCTGGGGATGGCTGCGGCTAGCCCAAAAGAAGAAACGCGCTTTGGTGTGTTCAGGATGTAGCAATGATCAAAAAACTCTTTATCGCAAATCGGGGTGAAATCGCCTGCCGCATCATGCGGACCTGTCAGCGGATGGGTATCGGGGTGGTCACGTGCCATTCTGATGTTGATGCTGAAGCCTTGCACGTTAAATTTGCGGCGAAGTCCGTACGCATCGGACCAGCTCCGTCAGCGAAATCCTATCTGAACGGCACTGTGATTATCAATGCCGCATTGGAGGCCGGATGTGATGCGGTGCATCCCGGTTATGGCTTTTTGTCCGAGAACGCTGATTTTGCAGCAGCGGTCGAGGCAGCAGGGCTGATTTTTGTTGGACCTGCGCCCGACACCATCGAAAGCATGGGCGACAAGGCACGCGCCAAAGCGATCATGATCGAGGCTGGTGTCGCCACAGTACCGGGTGGCGCACATGCTTCTGATGATGCCAAAGAGGTAGCGGAGTGGTTGGACGCAACAGGTTTCCCGGCCTTGCTAAAACCGGTTGCCGGTGGCGGTGGTAAGGGCATGGTTGTACTGGATGCGCCGCCAAAGGGTGACGAGATAACGGCAGCAATCCGGACAGCAAAAGCCAGCTTCGGGGATGGCCGGTTGCTTGTCGAACGCATGATCAAAGCGCCCCGGCACATCGAAGTTCAGGTCTTTGGTGACGGGCATGGCAACGTGGTGCATCTGTTTAATCGCGAATGTTCTTTGCAGCGCCGCCATCAAAAGGTGATCGAAGAAGCTCCCGCAACTAATCTGCCTGCCTCAGTCCAGCAAGAGATGATCGCTGCCGCTGTGCGGGGTGCCAAAGCGCTGAATTATCGCAATGCCGGTACGTTTGAATTTATCATCGACGATCAAGGATATTACTTCCTTGAAGTAAACACACGCTTGCAGGTCGAACATCCGGTGACCGAAGAGATCACTGGCCTTGACCTGGTCGAATGGCAGTTGAGGATCGCGAGTGGGGAAAACTTGCCGCTCAAGCAGGAACAAATCACCTGTCAGGGACATGCCTTTGAATGTCGGGTTTATGCCGAGGATCCAGCAGACGGGTTTCGGCCTTCTTCGGGTCGGATAAACGCGCTTTTTTGGCCAACCGCGGCGCGGGTTGAAGCGGGCGTTGAGGATGGCAGCTATGTCTCGTCGTTCTACGATCCGATGATTGCCAAGCTGATCACCACCGGTAAAGATAGGGCAGCAGCTTTGGTCCTGATGAGCGCCGTATTGAAAGAAACCCATATTCATGGGGTCGCTACGAACCTCGGATTTTTGCGTCAATTATGTGCTGCCACGGCCGTTATCAAAGCGACGGCGGACACCCAGTTCATCGATGCCAATACCGAGGCGTTCACGCGCACGCCGCCCCTTTTGGAGTTGGTTTCGGCGGCGGCAACGGTGGACTTCATGGGGCAGTATCCAGCATCGCAGGGGCCGGTTTCGCCTTGGCAGGCTGGTGCATGGGTGGGAATTGGGGACCGTAGATCACTTGATCCAGATGCCCCGCTTGGTAGATTTTCCTATGCGCATAACGGCGAAAAAATTACGGCACGTGTTCAATCTGCCAAAAATGGTGCCTTGTGGCTTTGCATTGGGAAAGATGGAGAGAGCAATGGGATAGGCGTCACGGCAGCCCTATTCGGCAGTGTGATCAAAGGGCAGACCGGGTCGCGCGACTGGACAGCTCTTCTGGGTGCCACGGGGATCGAGATTGTTATTGAAGGCAATCGCCATCGACTGTCAGCTGCTAGTGCTGCGCCCGAGCATGCAGATGATCCAACAGCCCGCTCTTCCTTGCCTGGTGTTGTAACTGCTTTGCCGCTTTGCGTTGGCGACTCTGTTGCCAAAGGCGATACCGTGGCCGTGGTCGAGGCGATGAAGATGGAAAATGCACTGCTTGCGAATGTGGCAGGAACAGTTGCTGAGGTGAACTGTGAACTGGGCCAACAAGTGGCGGCAGGGCAAGAATTATTGGTGATCACACCAATTGAAGAAAAGGGGTGAACAGAGGTCACTTGATCGTGAGACAAAGATGCAATTGCTTGATACGGTTGAACGCTTTGTGAAAGAGCGGTTGCAGCCTGCTGAGGTGCAAGTGGAGGCAGACGACGCTATTCCAGCCGATGTCATTTCTGATATGCGCGATCTTGGCTTATTTGGCTTGTCGATCCCCACAGCCCATGACGGTCTGGGGCTGACCATGGAAGAGGAAGCCGAAGTTGCCATTTTTTTGGGGCAGACCTCGCCTGCGTTTCGGTTGCTGATCGGGACCAACAACGGTATCGTATCGCAAGGCATCATCTTGGATGGCACCGCTTTGCAAAAGACCCATTGGTTGCCAAAAATGGCGGCAGGAGAAGCGATTGGTAGCTTTGCGCTGACCGAACCCGATACCGGATCGGATGCTGCATCCATTCGGTTGACCGCTGAACTGAATGGGGGTGATTATATTCTGAACGGAACCAAACGGTATATCACCAATGCGCCCATTGCTGATGTATTCACGGTGTTGGCCCGAACCGAGCGCGATATCAAAGGAGCCAAAGGCATATCCGCGTTTTTGGTGCCTGCTGATCTACCGGGTATCAGCGTGGGCAAACCCGACAAAAAGCTAGGCCAGCATGGTACTAAAACTGCGGATGTGGTTTTTGAAAACTGCCGTGTGCCTGCAACGTCAATTATTGGCGGTGAACCGGGCAAGGGGTTTGCCACTGCGATGAAAGTACTGAACCGGGGGCGTCTGCATATTTCGGCTATCTGCGTCGGTGCGGCGACGCGTATTTTGGATGATGCGCTGGCTTTTGCGATGGAGCGGTGCCAGTTTGGCAAACCGATTGCGCTATTCCAGCTGATCCAAGCCCAATTGGCCGACAGTCGTGCCGAATTGATGGCGGGCAAGGCGATGGTGATGGAAGCTGCCCGCAAACGCGATCGGGGCGAAAAGGTCAATCTGGACGCAAGCTGTTTTGTTCAGAAATGGTTGGGCGGGTCGCTGATAGGGCACTGCAAATTCATGGTGGGGCAGGATATATGGCGGAATACGCCATCGAGCGTCAGCACCTTGATGCGCGCTTGTTCCGCATCTATGAAGGAACAAGCCAGATCCAGCAATTAGTGATTGCCCGCGAAATGATCGCAGAAGCCGGTTAAGAATTGAACTGCGCGGCGGTTATAGGTCGCGTAGATATCCTTTTGTATCAACTTTTTCACGCAAGAGACGTAGCTCTTGATTGGTTGGCGGCGCCGTCACAGGCACATCCGTCGGTATGACCAAATCAAACCCGGTGTTGTCCACCACTTGATCAACTGAGATGCCTTCATGCACCGATTTCAGGCGCATCCGCAGGGTCGATGCGTCAAAATCAAGCACGGCCAGCGGTGTAACACACAGGCTTGGGCCACCCTTTAGCCCTGACTTTGCAAAACTCTCGGGCCCGTCAAGAAAACCGGGCGAAGTGATGAAATCCACCCGTTCGACAAAGTTACGTTTTGAGTGAACTGTCGGACAGATGTAAAACCGCTTGGAGGTGCCTGCATAAGAAATGTTGGCCGCACCTGGGCCGCGCATCTTGGGTGCATGAAGCGATCCACCGACATAGTGTAGGTTGATATTGCCACGCGCATCAATTTGTAAACCGTTGTGAAAAAAGAAATCTAGTCCACGATGTGAATGGCCAAAAAGCTCGAGAAATGTCTCTGCCGCTTCGCATGCGCCAAGTGCACGGTCGTCCAGCATTGAAGGCCAGATCTGGGTTGGGTTCGGGTTCACAAACATTTCGCCAGCGATCATCAGGTTGGGCGCCTGCATCTGGCGGGCCAGCAAGATTGCGGCCATCGGAATCGCCGCCGCCGCCCCTGCCGCCCCCATCTCCCCGTCTTTCAGATCGCGAGCCAGAATAACGGCTTGCAATTCCTGCTTTGAATAATTACTCACAATGACTGTGCCTCCGCTTCTAGTGCGTTTAGGGATTCCTGACCAATTTGATCAATATACTCTGCGAGGGTCCCGCATCCGGTAACCGTTTTAGAGAGATAACCCTCAAGCCCAGCGCTATCACCCTTACGGGCTGCTTCAGCCAAGGTGGCATAGTTTTCTATGAAGTGTTCGTCGATGCTATAGTTTGGAAAACTGCCGCTGGGGTGCGCACCGTAGGGTAGTTCCACCACCGCATCCACGTAGATGCCGGGAATAGAGGTTTCACGTGGTCGCGCCAGAATGTCCTCAGGCGAAACGATTCGGTCAACGCTGGCGATCACATAATTGGATGCACGGGCGATCAATTGGTCCGCATAGGTCATTGTTGAAAGGTGGCGCAGATTCCCGAATCGATCGCCTTCCTGTGCATGGATCAATGCGACTTTGGGCTGGATTGCACGAGTCGCAAACAGGTCCTCACCGGAGAACGGGCAGGTTATCATCGCCACAAGCGGGTTGTTCTTTGGGACGTCCGAACCCTTCCAAGCCACAACCGGCTGAAACGGAACCCCGTTGGCAGAGGCGAGGTAGCCCCCGACAACAGACAGCGCATCAACACAGTGCGCACGAATTTGCCCCGTCTCGACGGCACCGCGAAATGCAGGGCACATCCGGTCTTCCAGTGTAACGGCGGGGCAATAGGTTGTCGCAACACAGCCTGCTGCAATCAATAAATCAACGTCAAATCCTGACCCTGGCGAGGACACAACATCAAGCGCCTTTCGCTGCGCCCGTATCACCTCGCGGACCAACGCGGTAGGTCTTCCTTGCTTGAACAACCCGCCAATGGCCAACAGGTCGCCGTCGTCTAAATGTGCACGCATCCATGCATCCACGTCGGATTCGTTGATTTGTTTGTTCCGTCGTTCAGTCATCTCTGTCTCCTGATACAAACACTGTTGCGTCGAAAATCCATGCACCTTTGCCTGCGCTACCCACACCAATCGGATTCAACTCGATCCCCGTCAAACCGGACTTGGGGTCGTCGGTCAGGGCACAAAGCTGTGCAACCAGTGACACCAGTGCCACCACATCAAGCGCTGGTTTGCCGCGTGCGCCACGCAGGATCTTGCCAATCCGGCAGCTGTCGAACATGCCCTCTATCTCTGCGTTTGAGACAGGCAACAGACGGGTGGCGACATCCTTGTGAACTTCTGTATAAATGCCACCTGTCCCGACCGTTAGCGTGGGACCGAATTCCTGATCATGATTGATGCCTACAAAGACCTCGGCACCGGCATTGAGCGTTTCCACCAGAATAAAACCGCGCAGGTCTAGCTTGTGCGTTTTTGCGCTGTCTTGCATTCTGCGAAGGGTGTTGGCCAGACTTGTGGCATCTGGTAGGCCCACTGCAACCAAACCATATTCTGATTTATGAATGACGCCAGTTGCGATGCCTTTTACCGTGATGGGAAACCCGATATCTTTAGCTACGGCGTCGGAGTTGGCAGTATCGGCAACTGACACAAATCGTTCTTGTGGAAATGGAATGCCACGGGCTTTTAGCATATTTTTGCTTGTGGCCTCGTCCATGCTTTTAACGTCGCATTGACCGGTTCCGATGATGCCTGCTGCACCTGTCATCAACAGATGGCTGGGTGAGGCACGCTGTGTCCACAAAGCGGCGGCGCCGTTCAAAGCAGCGACGGCTGTGTCTACACGTGCAAATACGGAAAACCCCGAATCTCGCAAACTTTTGATTGCGACCGTGTTGAATGTTTCCGCGGGCCAGACGGCAGAAATAGTCTTGCCGGTTTTTTCTGAAACCGACTTGATTGATGCAACGATATCGTTGGCCCAAGGCGGCACAACGGGCGTTGTTGCAACGGCAATCGCGTCAAAGGCCGGATCAGCAGTAAAACTTTGTAAGCACGCCTCAAACCCGCCTGCTTCGCGGAATGGGCTACCGCCCACGTCGACGGGGTTTTGTGGCTTCAGAAACTCTGGTAAATAGGCACTTAGCGCTGTACCTGCGGCATTGCCGGGTTTGGGTAACGACGTGTCGCCAGCGGCTGCCAACGTGTCCGAAAGCGCACCACCCAAGCCACCAGATACTGTCAGAACGCCCACTGCACGCCCGCCTTTGGAGCGGCTAATATAATCCGCCACAGGAAGCAGATCTTCGAAGTTGCGCACATCGGTCATACCCAGTTGCTTGGCTGCTGCCTCATAGGTTCCGCGCGTTCCCAACAGGGCACCCGTATGACCTGCCGCCGCAGCGCGTCCGGTATCGGACTTGCCTGCCTTGTAGATGACAATCGGCTTTCGGGCTGAAAAAGCGCGCCGTGCCGCAGCAATGATGCGATCGGGGTGGCGGAACGCTTCGACATAAAGAGCGATTGCATCTGTCGATGGATCATCAACCAGAAAATTAATAAAATCTGCCACGTCGGAAATTGCTTCATTGCCGGTGGAGATCAGATGACTCATGCCGATCCCGTCCCGTTCGGCCACTTCCATCAATGCACTGCCAAGCGCGCCGCTTTGAACAATCGCGCCAATCCGGCCCAACGGAGGCAGGTGCGTTGTGATCCAGCTGGTCGAGCTCATGGCGACCTTATCTACAAAGTTCACGTATCCAGTCGTGTTGGGCCCTAGCATCACCGCGCCGTGTGCTGACAGCATTTCGGCAAGCTGGGCCTGCAATTGGGTGCCATCTGGTCCGGATTCTGAAAACCCGGCTGAAATTGTAACAAAAGCGCGAACACCCATACCAAGAGCCTCTTGGACCAGCGCGACGACCTGATCGGCGGGGACGGACAAGACAAGACACTCGGGCGGCCTGTCAAGTTCGGACAAGGCCGTGACCGATGTCACGTCATGCAAGGTGAATGGCGTTCGTGTGATCAGGTCGATTCTCCCCGGATACCCGTGTTTTACAAGGTGCTCGAATACAGCACGCCCGCCAACTTGAAAGGTCGCAGTCTTGCTGGAGACCCCGACGATCGTCACAGATTTTGGCGATAGCAGTTGGGTAAGGGACATGATGAGCACCTCGGTTCTAAAAGTTGGTGAAGATGACTGAAGCCATAACACGCAGAAAATTTACAGCAGGAAACTCTGTTTTGCAAATAACGATTTAACATTCCGCATAATGATATTGTAGAATGATGAAACAATCATGTAAAAGGACGATCAAATGGGCCATGCATTTCTTTGTGAAGGTTTCAGAACGCCAATTGGATGCTACGGCGGTGCGCTTTCATCTGTCCGGCCAGATGATTTGCTCGCGGGTGTGATCAAGGCAGTTATGGCTGCGGCCCCCTACCTTGACCCAGCGGCGATCGAAGACGTTTATATCGGCTGTGCGAATCAAGCAGGGGAGGATAACCGCAATGTCGCAAGGATGTCGGCATTGTTGGCGGGCCTTCCGTACACGGTGGCTGGCAGCACGGTAAATCGCCTGTGCGGATCAGGATTGGACGCTGTGGCGATCGCCGCACGGGCGATTCGCTCAGGAGAGGCAAGCGTGATGCTGGCAGGCGGCGTCGAGAGTATGAGCCGTGCCCCTTTTGTCATGCCTAAGGCAACATCTGCATTCAGTCGTGCGAACGAAGTCTACGACACAACGATTGGATGGCGGTTCGTCAATCAAGTGCTCAAGTTGCAATACGGCGTCGATTCTATGCCAGAAACCGCTGAAAATGTGGCAGCAGACTTTGGAATATCCCGTGCTGATCAGGATGCGTTTGCCCTGCGGTCGCAACAACGGGCCATTGCTGCACGTGACAACGGGCGATTTGCAGTTGAGATCGCGCCTGTCACCATACCCACAAGAAAGGGCGCAGCTGTGATCGTGGATCAGGATGAGCATCCGCGTGCGACCAGCCTTGAAAAACTTGCGGCCCTTCGCACGCCGTTTCGGGAAAATGGCAGTGTGACAGCCGGAAACGCTTCAGGCGTCAACGATGGCGCTGGTGTGGCCATTATCGCATCTGAAGAGGCGGCGAAACAATACGGGCTCACCCCGCGTGCCCGCATCCTCGGGATGGCAACTGCAGGCGTTGCACCGCGCATCATGGGGTTTGGCCCGGCAGTGGCGACAAAACGCCTTTTGGCGCGGACCGGTCACTCTATTTCGGATATCGACGTTATCGAGCTAAACGAAGCCTTTGCTGCGCAAGCTTTGGCAGTGACTCGGGATCTTGGGTTGCATGATGACGCGGAGCACGTCAATCCAAATGGTGGCGCGATCGCGCTTGGGCATCCTCTTGGAATGACCGGCCTTCGACTGGCGCTAACCGCGACCGAAGAGCTGCACCGTCGGGATGGCAGACTTGCCTTGTGCACAATGTGTATTGGCGTGGGTCAAGGAATTTCAATGTTGCTAGAGCGTGTCTGAACGTATGATGCGCCGCGTTAGGGTCACGGCATTACCGTTTTGCCACCTTGGTATAATATCGTTTCAGAATGTTGTTTATTCCCGAGAGCAGAGTTGTTTGTAGCCAGTAGAAGCCTTGCATGACTTTCGGGGCAACGGGGTTGACCATGAAAATACACATATTTGTCGATAAATTATCGGGGCTTCTCCTCTGCGCGATTACGGTGCTGGTGATCTGCGAGGAATGGGGACTTACCGGTTGGGCTTATCCTTTAAAACCGCTGCTCGTGCTTGCACTTGTTGCAATACTGACAACTCAGGTCCGACTGTCGCGCAAAGTATTTGTTTTGGTGGCTCTTGGCCTCAGTATCGCACTGGCGTCCACCAATCCCGACTGGCTGGACATTGTGATACGTGGATTGGCCGCGGCTGCGTTCATTGGTGCATTTTTCACGGCCCTATCGACACTCAGGGCTGTCGCCCAAACTTCTCCCGCGATCCAGCGTGCGGGGGCTTTTCTGGCTGAACAAAAGCCGGGCCGTCGTTATGCTGCACTAACACTTGGCGGGCAGGCATTTGCTTTAGTGTTGAGCTACGGATCACTTCAGCTTTTGGGTGCACTGGCGATGGCGAGCGCGAAAACCGAGCTTAACGCAGAAATTCGGGAGCATCGCATCAGGCGGATGCTGCTGGCGATCCAGCGGGCCTTTGTCTCGTGTCTGCCGTGGTCGCCGCTTTCATTCGGGATGGTAATTACACTCAGCGTCATACCAGACACCAGCTGGACGCAAGCCTTGGTGCCCGGCCTCGTTTCATCCTGCATTCTGGCTGGGATCGGCTGGGGTCTGGATACTGCATTCAAGCCAAATTTGACAGTAACGTCGGCTAGGAGGGCGCCGAGCGAAACATGGGCCGCAATGTTACCACTACTGGCATTGTTGGTTGTGATGGTTGTCGGGGTGGTCACGCTTCACGAGATGACAGGTGTTCGGATTGTTGGTCTGGTTGCGGTATTGGTGCCCACAATTGCGCTGATCTGGCTGCTGATCCAACATTGGGCTGACGCGCCACTCAAAAATATATGCGTGCGGATCAGAGATTATGTTTTATGGGAACTTCCCGATTATCGTGGAGAGCTCGTTTTGCTTATGATGGCGGGCTACATCGGCACGGTTGGCTCACATCTTTTGGCACCGATTATGCTCAACGCCGGCATGGATCTGTCGGTGGTGTCACCTTGGGTAATCCTCGTTTCATTAGTCTGGATCATTCCGCTGGCGGGTCAGATTGGCATGAACCCGATCCTTGCGGTGACGTTGATTGTGCCTTTGATACCCGATGCGGCCAGCCTTGGCGTGCAACCCACAGCGATTATCGTCGCACTGACCTCCGGTTGGGCATTGAGCGGAGCAAGTTCGCCGTTTACAGCAACAACGTTGCTGATCGGCTCTTTTGCCAGCATCAGCGCACTGCGTGTTGGGCTGGTTTGGAACGGTGTTTATTCGTTGATCTGCGGTCTCGTGTTGTCGCTATGGGTTTTGGTTTATGCCTTTGTGATCTAGCTCTAGGAAGCACCATCAAACCGTGGGATCAGACGGTGGAGCCGGTTTTCGGCATCATCAAGCACGTCATGGGCTTCAGGCAGTTCTCGATGCGAGGATTGGACAAGTTGAGCGGCGAATGGACACTAGCCACGCTGGCGTGGAATGTGAAACGTATGAATGTACTGAGAATGGTGTGATAAAGAGCCCGTGAGCCGCCTTATGCCGCGTTAACGCGAAGGCAGAGCGGGATTATAAGAGTGGCAGGCAAT
>Ga0307487_1001037_pt1 | contig 20406 bp, 19 predicted proteins | sample CBIW12metaG_FD_203665 | JGI IMG/M metagenome (GOLD analysis project Ga0307487, IMG submission 203665) | Sea-ice brine microbial communities from Beaufort Sea near Barrow, Alaska, United States - CBIW 1.2 | ecosystem: Environmental > Aquatic > Marine > Coastal | place: USA: Alaska | collected... | reverse complement strand
CCGACTCTCAAACCTGGCTCACCGTTGGTCGAGGCGCGACGAAGGAGCGATCGAGGCCGCGTAAGCCGACTCTCAAACCTGGCTCACCGTTGGTCGAGGCGCGACGAAGGAGCGATCGCCCGCTCCGTTGGTCGAGGCGCGACGAAGGAGCGATCGAGGCCGCGTAAGCCGACTCTCAAACCTGGCTCACCGGCCAGACCAACGGCCCGGTGCACCCCGGACTGGATGCCTCCACAGGCGGGCGTGCCGCCGGGAGTGCACTATTGAGGCCTTCGCCGGGCGTGGGCCTGGCCCCGCCGATATTGTCGGCCGCATGACTGAGCCATTCGTCGCCGTTCCCTCCTATAGCGTGCCGGATTCGGCGCCTGCCGCAGCCCCGCCCGTGCCGGCAGCCCCGCCACGGGCCGGGACGGCTGCCCGTCCGCACCTGCCGGGGCGGCCGGATGCCGGGCGTGCAGATGCTGTGCGCACCGAGGCCCTCGGCCCGCTCGCGCCGTACGCCGTCGACCCGCTCGTCACCGACCTGTTCGTCAACGGGGAATCCGGGCTGTGGGCGGATGCCGGCACGGGCCTCGAGCGTCAGTCGAGCTGGCGATGCTCGGAGGAGGAGGCCCGGCACCTGGCTGTTCGCCTGATCGCGCTCGGCGGGCGTCACCTGGACGAGGCGAGTCCCTGCGTGGATGTGCGGCTGGCCGACGGCATCCGCGTGCACGCCGTGCTTCCCCCGGCCTCCAGTTGCGGCACGTTGATCTCGGTGCGACTGCCGCGTCGCGAGCGGCTGAGCCTCGACGCGCTGCGGGCGGCCGGAATGCTGGGCAGGGAACCGGCGGCGGCCGCAGTGCTCGAGCGGTTGCGCCTGGCCGTGACGGATCGGGAGAACCTGCTCGTGACCGGCGCCGCCGGAACCGGCAAGACCACGCTGCTCTCGGCGCTGCTCGGTGAGGCGCCTCACGGGGAACGCATTGTGGTGATCGAAGACGTGGCCGAGCTGCGGGTGGCGCACCCGCACGTGGTGGGCCTGGAGGCCAGACAAGCCAATCTGGAGGGCGCCGGGCGGATCGGGTTGGACGCCCTCGTGCGGGAGGCGCTGCGCATGCGGCCCGACCGGCTGGTGCTCGGGGAATGTCGCGGAGCCGAGGTGCGGGATCTGCTGACCGCGCTCAACACGGGGCACGATGGCGGCGCGGGAACCCTGCACGCCAATTCGCTGGAAGACGTCGCCGCGCGGCTGGAGGCGCTGGGCGCGCTCGCCGGGATGAGCGCGGAGGCGGTTGCGCGGCAAACCGTCAGTGCCATCGGTCTCGTGCTGCACCTGGAGCGATACGGCACGCGGCGGCTACTCACCCGGATGGGCCGATTCGACCTGGATGACCGTGATCGTCTCGTGGTGGTGCCGGCGTGACCGTGCGCGACGCGGGCCCGCACCGCGACGTGCGTCGCCGGTGGGGGCGGAGAAGGGCGCACGGAGCGCCGCTCGAAGACGTGGCGGCGGTGACCCAGCGCATCGCCGTGCTGCTCTCCGCGGGAGTGTCGCCCGCGTCGGCCTGGACCTATCTGCTGCCCGACACCTCCCCGCTGCCCGACACCTCCCCGCTGCCCGACACCTCGCCGCCTCCCGACACCGAGCCGGCGACCGTCGCCATCATTCGCGCGGCCGCCGCGGCGGCATCCCGCGGCGAGAGCGTGGCCGATGCGGTCGCCGTCGGCGCCCGGTCACTGGGCGGTCAGGTCGGCGACGCGTGGCTGGGACTCGCCGCGGCGTGGGCGGTTGCCACCGCGGCCGGGGCGCCGCTCGCCCGGTGCCTGCGCGATCAGGCCGCGAGCCTTCGTGAGCTCGGACAGTTGCACCGCGACCTGCAGGTGGCGTTGTCCGGCCCCCGCGCCACGGCGCGTCTTGTGATGGGGCTGCCCGTCGGGGCAATCGCGGTCGGCGCCCTGATGGGATTCAACGCCCTGCAGGTGCTCTTTCTCACCGTGCCGGGATGGCTGTGCCTCCTCTCCGGAGCCGCGCTGATGCAGCTCGCCGCACGCTGGAACCGGCGTCTGGTGCGCGCGGCCACCCGCGCCGAGGCGACGCCCGGCCTCAACCTCGACCTGATGGCCATCGCCATGACGGGTGGCGCCTCCGTCGATCGGGCGCGCGCACTGGTGCGGGAGGTCACCGAGCGCTTCGGCCTGCGCTCCCTCTCGGCCGCGCACGAGGCGCCGGACGATGAGGCGATGAGCCGGGTACTGCGATTGTCGCAACGCGCGGGGGTGCCGGCCGCCGAGCTCCTGCGCAGCGAGGCAGACCAGGCCCGCCGCAACGCGCGCAGCGCGGGGCAGCGCCGGGCGGAGGCGCTCGCCGTGACGCTGATGCTGCCCCTCGGGGTGTGCGTGCTGCCCGCATTCATGCTCGTGGGTGTGGTGCCGCTGGTCTTGTCGATTCTCTCCACCACCCTCGGCTCGTTCTGAACCGAATCGGGCGTGGCCGCACCGGCGCTCTCCTCCACAGGTTCGCCCGACGCCGAGACCTCAACGGATTCATCCCGGCGCGTCGCGCGCCGCCGGTCGCGCGGCACAGTGGGTGCACTCGCGCCGCGGGTGAACGCGAATCACGACGCAGAAGGAGACGACCGTGCTCGACCAGCAACCAACCAACAGGCAAGGCCCCGCGACAACCCGAGCGAGGACCCGGGCCGACGGCACGGCCCCGTGGCTGTCCCGACGCCAGAGCCGCCGAATGAGCCGCCGAATGAGCCGCCGATTGAGCCGCCGGTGGTTCGTCGACGACCGCGGCGCCGCCACCGCCGAATATGTCGTCGCAACCATGGCCGCGGTCGGGTTCGCGGGCCTGCTCATCGTGATCCTGCGCGGCGACGAGGTGCGGTCCATCCTCACGGATCTCGTGCGCAATGCGCTCACGGTGGGCTGACCGCGTCGCCGGAGACGCGGGAACCGTCACCGCGGAACTGGCAACCGTCTTACCGGCGGTGGTGCTCGTGCTCGGCTGTTGCCTCGGCGCCGTGCAGGTCGTCGGGCAGCAGGTGCGCCTCACCGACGCCGCGGCCGACGCCGCCCGCGCGCTGTCCCGCGGAGACACCCCGGATCAGGTGGCGGCGCTCGTGGCGAGCGAGATGCGGGGTGCGCGCCTCTCCCTGCAGACGCACGGGCAGTTCGTGTGCGCGCGGCTCAGCGCCGACAGCAGCTTCGCGGCCTTCGCGCTCGCCGGGCTGCGCCTCGAATCGCAGTCGTGCGCCCTCGCCGGCGGGCTGTGATGCTCGGGCATGCCGGTGAAGACGGCGCAGGGTCGGTGCTCGCGGTCGGCATCCTCGGTGCGGCGTTCACGCTCACCGTGGTGCTCCTGCCCCTGCTGACGGCGCTCGCCGTGAGCCAGTCGGTGCAGAACGCGGCGGATGCCTCGGCGCTCGCCGCCGCCGACACCGTCTCCGGCCTGATTGCCGGGTACCCGTGTCAGACGGCGGCCGAGGCGGCGCGGCTCAACGGCGCATCCATTGCCGGATGCACCGTCGAGGGCCTCATCGCCACGGTCGGCGTGCGGCGGCGCTTCCTCGTGTTCGACCTGGCCGCCGAGGCCAGGGCCGGACCGCCGCCGTGACGCGCGAATTAGCCGAACACGGCCTCAATGAACCGGTATCCCACGGCGGTGGGCCGGAGGGGTGACGCGGATTCGTCGAACTCGAGGCCGGGTCCGCGGGAATACACGTAGCGCTTACCCGCCTCGGTCGCCGGGATCTCGATTCGCGCCTGCGGATCCCCGGAATCGAGGAACTCGGTCGTGATGGTCTTGCCTTCGAGTGGGCCATCCGTCAACTTCGCGGTGTAGGTGCCCTGCGTTGTTCCCATGGCACCATTGTCCTCGCCGGGGGAGAAGTCGCAAGGGCTGAAAGCAAACCGACACCCGGGGTCTCCGCCCGCGAATGCCCGGGTCTGGGCGCCCCCTCATTAGGCGGGTACTCCGTTCGGGTGTGTATGGTGTGCTGTGGTCGACCTATCGGCCACTACGTATAAAGAGGAGTCTGGTGCCAGGCACGAAGAAGCTGGTCATTGTCGAATCGCCGACAAAAATGAAGTCGATCGCGGCGTATCTGGGCGACGGATACGAAGTTCTGTCCTCGGTCGGACACATTCGAGACCTCATTGAGCCCAAAAACCTGCCCGTCGAACTCAAAAAGGGCGCACTCGGCCGGTTCTCGGTGGATGTGGACAACGGTTTCGAGCCGTACTACGTGGTGTCCGACGCCAAGAAGAAGACGGTCAGCGAACTCAAACGTGCGCTGAAGAACGCCGATGAACTCCTGCTCGCAACTGATGAGGACCGCGAAGGGGAGGCCATCGCCTGGCACCTCCTGCAGGTGCTGCAGCCCAAGGTCCCCGTGAAGCGCATGGTCTTTCACGAGATCACGAAGGACGCCATCCTCGCGGCGACCGACAACACCCGCGACCTCGACACCGCCCTCGTCGACGCGCAGGAAACCCGGCGCATCCTCGACCGCATCTACGGGTACGAGCTGTCCCCGGTGCTGTGGCGCAAGGTCGGCCCCGGCCTGTCGGCCGGTCGCGTGCAGTCCGCCGCCACCCGCCTCGTCGTCGACCGGGAACGCGAACGCCTCGCCTTCGTGTCCGCCGGCTACTGGGATCTGCTCGCTCGCCTCGCCGCGTCAACCGCAGACACCGAGCAGGGCTTCGACGCCAAGCTCGTGCGCCTGAACGGTGAGCGCATCGCCACCGGCGGCGACTTCGACGACTCCGGCCGGCTCAAGCCCACCGTGAAGGCCGCCACGCTCGACGAGGCGTCTGCCCACGCCCTCACCACGGCGCTTCAGGAACCGAATGTGAACATCGAGGTGACCAAGGTCGCCTCCAGGCCGTACCGCCGCAGCCCCGCCGCGCCGTTCACCACGTCGACGCTGCAGCAGGAAGCCGCCCGCAAGCTGCGCTTCACCGCACGCCAGACCATGAGCGTGGCCCAGTCGCTGTACGAAAACGGGTACATCACCTATATGCGTACGGACTCGCCGTCGCTCGGACAGCAGGCGCTCTCGGCCGCCCGCACCCAGGCCGCCGCGCTGTACGGTGCGGAAACTGTTCCCGACGCGCCCCGCACGTACAAGGGCAAGAGCAAGAACGCGCAGGAGGCCCACGAGGCCATCCGTCCGTCCGGCGACACGTTCCGCACACCGGCCTCGCTCGAGTCCAGCCTGCGCGGCAACGACTTCAAGCTTTACGACCTGATCTGGAAGCGCACCGTCGCCTCGCAGATGAAGGACGCAACCGGGTCCACCGCATCGGTGACGATTGCCGCCGGCCCGACCGGTACGGCCACGCACCCCGCGGCATCCGGTGCCCTCGCCGAATTCACGGCCAGCGGAACCGTCATCACGTTCCGCGGGTTCATGCTCGCCTACGAGGAGTCGAAGGACGAGGAGCGCAACGCACCCACCGACGCGACCGAATCCAAGCTGCCTCCGCTCGAAGAGGGCCAGACCCTTGCGCTGCTGGATCTGGAGGCGAAGGGCCACGAGACCACGCCGGCCGCCCGGTACACCGAGGCGAGCCTGGTGAAGAAGCTCGAGGAGCTCGGCATCGGCCGTCCCTCCACGTTCGCGTCGATCATCTCCACCATCACCGACCGCGGCTACGTGACGCCGCGCGGACAGTCGCTCGTGCCCAACTGGATCGCCTTCTCGGTGGTGCGGCTGCTCGAGGAATTCTTCAGCGACCTGGTGGAGTACGACTTCACCGCGGAGATGGAAGACGACCTCGACCGGATCGCCGGCGGAGAGGCCAACCGCACCGACTGGTTGAACAGCTTCTACTTCGGTTCCGACAAGCACCGCGGCCTGCGCAACGTGATCGACAACCTCGGTGAGATCGACGCCCGCACCATCAACTCGATCGCCATCGACGAGGAGATCACGCTCCGCATCGGCAAGTACGGGCCCTACCTTGAGGTCATCGACCCCGATGCCGCCCCGGATGCCCCGCCGCGTCGCGTGAACATTCCCCCGGAACTCGCCCCCGACGAACTCACCCCGGCGAAGGCGCGCGAACTGATCAACGCCCCCGTCATCACCGACCGTGTCATCGGCATCAACCCCGACAACGGCAAGGAGATCGTGGCAAAGGACGGCCGTTTCGGGCCGTACGTCACCGAGCTCGACCCCGCGCCGGTCGTGGACCCGGCCGTGGCCGCGGCAGCGGCAGCAGCCGCCGCGCTCGCGGCGCCGGCCGTCACGGAAACCATCGACCCCGCCACGGGTGAGGTCAAGCCGGTCAAGCCCAAGCGCAAGCCCGCCGCGAAGAAGGTGGCCGCCGCAGACAAGCCGCGCACGGCATCCATTTTCAAGTCGATGGACCTCGCCACGGTGGACCTCGAAACGGCCCTGCGCCTGCTGGCTCTGCCGCGCGTGGTCGGAATCGACCCGGAGACATCGTCGGAGATCACGGCGCAGAACGGCAAGTTCGGCCCGTACCTGAAGAAGGGTGTCGACACGCGCTCGCTCACGAGCGAGGACCAGATCTTCGACATCGACCTCGCCGGCGCCGTGGAACTGTATGCCCTGCCCAAGTACGGCGCTCGTCGCGCCTCGAGCGCGCTGAAGGAATTCGAAGCGCCCGACCCGGAGAGCGGCAAGGCGATCAAGGTCAAGGACGGTCGTTTCGGGGCGTACGTCACCGACGGAGTCACCAACGCCACCATCCCGAAGTCCGAAAGTGTCGATGAGATCGACTTCGACCGTGCGGTCGAGCTGCTCTCCGACAAGCGCGCCAAGGGACCGGCCGCGCCGCGCACGAAGAAGGCCGCCGCGAAGAAACCCGCCGCGAAAAAGCCGGCCGTGAAGAAGGCGCCCACCGCCGCGGCGAAGGCCGCGACGGCGAAGAAGGCCGCCGCGACCCGGGCGGCCACCGCCGCGAAGAAGGCCGCGGAGGCGGGCACCGCCCCGGCGCCCGCCAAGAAGGCACCGGCGAAGAAGGCGCCCACCGCGGCGGCGAAGGCCGCGAGCGCGAAGAAGGCCGCCGCGACCCGGGCCGCCAACGCAGCCAAGAAGGCAGCGGGGGAGTGACCGGACTCTTCATCACGCTGGAGGGCGGCGACGGCGCGGGAAAGACCACGCAGGCCCAGCTGCTCACCGACTGGCTCGAGGCCGAGGGGCGCACCGTGGTGCGCTCCCGCGAGCCGGGCGGAACCGAGGTGGGCGTGGAGATCCGCGAGATCGTGCTGCACCATCGCGGCGAAGTCGCCCCGCGGGCCGAGGCGCTGCTGTACGCGGCCGACCGCGCCCAGCACGTGGCCACCAAGCTGCGCCCGGCGCTCGCTCGCGGCGAGGTGATTGTGCAGGATCGCTACATCGACTCCTCCGTCGCCTACCAGGGAGCCGGCCGAGTGCTCGGCGCCGACGAGGTACGCGACCTGTCGCTGTGGGCGGCCGAGGGCTTGCTCCCCGACCTCACCATTCTGCTCGACCTGAACGAAACGGATGCCCGCGGTCGTCTCGATGCCGCCAACAAACGCTTCGACCGGCTCGAGGCCGAAAAGGGCGAATTCCACGCCCGCGTACGCGCCGCGTTTCTGGACCTGGCCGGCCAGGAGCCGGAACGGTTTCTGGTGCTGGATGCCGCGGCATCCGCCGACACCATCGCCGCGCAGGTTCGTGCGCGAGTCGCCACGCTGCTCTAGCCGCGGAGTACCGTCACCGCCCCCGAAATCGGGCGTCGCTACGGTAACCGGCGTAGCGGCCACCGACATCGGGCGCGGCCAGGTGCGCGTCGGCCGGGAGCGCCGGGGTCGGCGCCGGACGGTAGCCTAGATTCATGGCAGTGTGGGAAAATCTGACGGGACAAGCAGACGCTATCGCGATCTTTCGCGCGGCGGCGGAAGCGGACTCTTCATCGTCGATGACGCACGCATGGCTCATCACCGGACCCCCGGGATCCGGCCGGTCCAACCTTGCCTACGCCTTCGCGGCCGCGCTGCTCTGCCCCGGCACCACCGAGGGCGACCGCGACGCCATCCGCCAGGTGGAGGCCCGAACGCATCCCGACCTGAGCGTGCTGACGACCGACGGGGTCATCATCAAGATGACCACCGTGAAAGAGGCCGTCGCCCGCTCGCAATACTCGCCCTCGGTGGGGCGTTACCGCGTGATCGTCGTCGAAGACGCCGACCGCATGGTGGAGCGCACCAGCAACGTGCTGCTCAAGGCCCTCGAAGAACCGCCCGAGCGCACCGTGTGGATCCTCTGCGCGCCGAGCGACGCCGACCTGCTGCCCACGATCCGTTCCCGGGTGCGCACGGTGCGCCTGCGGGTTCCGAGCGTGCACGACGTCGCCGAGCTGCTCGTGACACGTGACGGCGTCGACCCGATCGTCGCCGAGCTGTCGGCCCGCCAGTCGCAGAGCCACATCGGCATGGCCCGCCGGCTCGCGACGAACCCCGAGGCCCGGATTCGCCGCGAGGAGACGCTGCGCACGGCCCTCGGAATCCGTTCGGTGTCGATGGCGGTGAACGCGGCCGCGCGTCTGCTGGCCATCGCCGGGGACGACGCGAAGGCGATCACCATTGAACGTGACGCCGCCGAACGTGAGGGGGTGCTGCGCTCCCTGGGCGTGGAACCCGGCCAGTCCGTTCCCACCGGGCTGCGCAGCCAGATCAAGGCGCTCGAAGACGATCAGAAGCGCCGGGCCACCCGAAGCCTGCGTGACGGCATCGACCGCATTCTCGTGGACCTCACGTCGTTGTACCGGGATGTGATGATGGTGCAGCTCGGCCGCGAGCAGGCCGTGATCAACCTCGAGCTCGGTGCGGAGCTGCGCAGCGCCGGCGCGTCCAGCGCTCCCGCAGCAACCGTTGGCACGATGGATGCGATCGCCCTGGCGCGCACACGAATTCAATCCAATGTGGCACCGGCCCTCGCCCTCGAGGCCATGCTCGTTTCAGCCATCAGGCGCTAGTCACCGTTGCTCGACAGAAGGAATCCGATGACACACCACCCCCGCCTGATCACCGCCCTGGCCGGCGCCGTGGTGCTCACCCTCGGGCTGAGCGGGTGCGTCTCCGCCTTCACCCCCAAGGCCGCCCCCACGACGTCTACTCCCACGGGGGAGTCCGTGGATGCCGCGCTCGACCCGTTCTACAGCCAGGTGCTCCAATGGAGCGACTGCGACGAGGACATGCAGTGCGCCACGGCCACAGCGCCCCTGGACTACGGCGATCCCGCGGCGGGTGAAATCAGCCTCGCGCTCGTGCGCCAGCCGGCGACGGGGGGCGACCGGATCGGGTCACTGCTCGTCAACCCCGGGGGGCCGGGCGCGTCCGGCTACGACATCGTGAAGGACTCCGTGGATTTCGTGACGGACGACGTGCTGCAGTCCAGTTTCGACATCGTTGGCTTCGACCCGCGCGGTGTCGGCCGATCGTCGGCCGTCACCTGCTACCAGCCCGCGGAAATGGACGAGTACCTCTACGGCCTCACGACCGCAGAGCGGGGATCGGATGCCTGGATCGCCGAGCTTGAGGCCTCCTCGATCGCGTTCGGCGAGGCCTGTGCGCAGAACACCGGACCCTTGCTCGCGCACGTCGACACCGAGAGTGCCGCCCGCGACCTCGACCTGCTGCGCGCCGTTCTCGGGGACACGAAGCTCCACTATCTCGGGTACTCCTACGGCACCTACCTCGGCGCCACGTTCGCCGAGCTGTTTCCGGACAAGGTCGGGCGCCTCGCCCTCGATGGCGCGCTCGACCCGTCCACCACCAACTTTCAGGTGACCCAGTTGCAGGCGAAGGGTTTTGAGAGTGCGCTGCGCGCGTACCTGGAGTCATGCCTGCAGGGGGAGGACTGCCCGTTTCGCGGCACCGTGGACGACGCGATGACGACGGTGGGCGCACTCCTCGCATCCGTTGACGTCAGTCCGATCGCCAACGGTGACGGCCGTCAGCTCGGCTCGAATGCTCTTCTCACCGCCATCATCACCCCGCTGTACCAGCAGGCGGCGTGGCCCCTGCTCAGCCAGATGTTCGAGGGCGTGATGACGAACGACGTCACCGCGGCGTTCGGGCTGGCCGACCAGTACAACGGACGCCAGTCGGACGGCAGCTACCTCGACAATTCCAGTGAGGCGTTCTCCGCGGTCAACTGCGTGGACTACGCCTACGACGACGACCCGGCGTCGATGCGCGCGCAGGCCGCCGAGATCGAGGCGGCGGCTCCGATCATCGGCCGGTACATGAGCTTCGGCGACATCGGCTGCGCCAACTGGCCGTACACGTTCGACGGGGATCGGGAAGAGATCCACGCCGCCGGAGCCGCGCCGATCCTCGTCATCGGAACGACGAACGACCCGGCCACGCCCTACGCCTGGGCCGAGAGCCTGTCCGCGCAGCTTGACAGCGGAAACCTCGTGACCTACCGGGGCGAAGGCCACACGGCCTACAACAAGGGAAGCGACTGCGTGAACGGCGCCGTCGACGACTACCTCGTGAACGGCACGGTGCCGGGTGAGGACCCGATGTGTTGATCGTGGGCGGCGCGTCGGAGTCCGACGTGTACAACATGACTGCTCGAACAGGCTAAGCTTGGTTCTTGTGTCACCGACCGCCCTACGGGGTGATCTGGTATCGCCGCCTTAGCTCAGTTGGTAGAGCATCTCACTCGTAATGAGAAGGTCGTCAGTTCGATTCTGACAGGCGGCTCCACTACATACGGTTAGTACCTGCCAGCATCGGCAGTGTCGAAAAGTCCACTGATTCCGCTGTTCGGAAGTGCCCGCTCGACTCAGGCGTAATCTCAAGCGGCCACCCGCGGCAGAGGTGGACGGAGTACGCGTGGGTCCTTCTCTGAGGCCCCGTGACGGTCTCAGGTGCTGATGAGGGCGGCTCGGGCGAGTACGGCCGCTCCCACGACGCCCGCGTCGTCTTCCAGCTCGGAGACGACGAACTTCAGGTCGGGATTGGGCTGCAGCATCCACGGCTCAGCCGCCGTGTGGAGACGATCGGCGAGGTCCTGGCCGAGTTTCTCGGCGAGTCCACCGCCGACGACGACCCGGTCGAGGTCGAGGAGGTTGTTCGCGGAGCCGAGCGCGATGCCGAGGGTCTCGATGGCCGTGTCGAACAGCTTCTGCGCCAGTTCGTCGCCGTCATCGAGTGCGTGGGCCCAGACCTTGGACGTGAGCGTGCTCTTGCCTTCGTCGTCTCGGATGGTGAACAGTGAGGTCTTCCACCCCGCGTCGACCATGGTGGTGGCGACGCCGCGCATCGAGCGACGTCCGGCGTAGGCCTCCGCGCACCCGCGCCGACCGCACGTGCACAGCGCCCCGCCGGCGAGCACAACGACATGGCCGATCTCGCCGGCGGCTCCTCGCGAACCGACGTAGGGTCGGCCGTCGAGGATCAGGCCGCCCCCGATCCCGGTCCCCATCCAGAGCCCGAGCACGTTTCGGCCGCCTCGTGCCGCGCCGGCCGTCCATTCCCCGAGCAGGCCGACGTTCGCGTCGTTCCCGAGCGTCACCGGAACACCGAGCCGATCGGAGAGCGGGCCTTTCAGGTCGACGCCCTCGGTCCAGCCCACGAGGTTGGGAACGGTGAGGGCTCGTCCCTCGTGTACAACCCCCGGGATCCCCACGCCGACGGCAACGGGGGAGTCGTCGAGGGAACGTACCAGGTCGGTGATGACCTGCAGGACCTCCTCGGGTCCGCCTTCGGGCGTGGCCGCCTTCGCTCGCTGCAGCACGGTATGACGTTCATCCACGGAGCCGACTTCGATGTTGGTTCCGCCCACATCGACCCCGACGATAACAGCGCCTGTTTCACTCATAGGTCATCCTCACACGTCGCAGCCCTCGTCCACAGCATCCCCTGCAGAGTCCGAGTCTCCGAGTGGCTCAACAAGCTACCGCATCGGCCGAGCTGAACGTCCGACCGGGCGAGGACGGCCTTCCGGGGCAGCCACGTTGCCGTTATCGCTGATGCCGCCGCTGCCGCCCGATTGGAGAGCATCACGACCGATCACGGCCACCTCGCCGAGGGCGGGCACGGCGGCAACGAAGATGTGGTGCGTTCGTCATTCTTCGTCGTGGCGCGCTGCGTCGGGGGCGACCCGGACTGTTCGGGGGACGGTGCCCGCCTGCCCGCTGTGATGCGCCCGGAGCACATCGCGGACTACCTCCTCGCGCACCTTGCCGAGTCAGCGTGACGCCCGCCACCAGATCGGGCGCCCCGGGTGAACGGCGCCGACGTCCTGCCGCCTGGGTCAGGCGACCGGTAGTCCGGGCCGGCGGTGGTCGTCGCCGCGCATCCGGGCGGCGACGACAAGCCCGGATGCCGCGGTGAGCGCGGCGACCACGGCGACGGCCGCGGGGATGCCGACGGCATCCGCCAGAAGTCCGGAGAGCAGCGCCCCCACGGCGAACCCGCCATCGCGCCACAGTCGGTAGATGCCGACCGAGCGGGCCCGCCAAGCGGGGTGGGCGACGTCGCCGATGGCGGCGAGCAGCGTCGGGTAGACCATGGCGGTTCCCGCGCCGAGCAGCACGGCGGCGGCCAGCCAGACGCCGAAGTCCTGCCCGATGGCGACCATGCCCAGGGCGACGGCCTGCACGAGCATGCCGCCGACGATCAACCACTTACGGCCGATCCGGTCGGAGAGGCCGCCGGTGACCAGCTGGCCGGCGCCCCAGACCGCCGGGTAGACGGCGGCGAGAATGCCGATGCGTTCGATGCCGAGGCCGGCTGTGGCAAACAGGATCGGGAACAGGCCCCAGGCCAGGCCGTCGTTGAGGTTGTTGACCAGGCCCGCCTGGCTGACCGAGGACAGGGACCTGTCGCGAAATCTGGTGAGAGTGAACACCTGCCGGTTGCTCAGGGAGCCGGCGTGCGCGGAGACGTGGCTGGCCGCCTCGACCCGGGCATGGTGGTGCGTCTCGCGCACGAAAAGCACGGAGAGCCCCAGGCCCAGGGCGATGAAGGCGGCGCCGAGCAGGAACGGGCCTGGGCGAAGCCCGTAGTTGGCCGCGATGTATCCGGTGGCCAGCGCCGTTCCCGCGACGCCCAGGTAACCGGCGGCTCCGCGCCCACGCACGCACGCCATGCTGAAGAATGCGTGACGGCACTCGTCTGCGAGGGCGGCACTCGTTCAAACGAGTGCGACCCTCGCAGACGAGTGCCGTGGCAGTGCGGATGCCCGGGGTCAGCCACTCACCGGTCGGCGCCCCAGCGTGAAGCGCACGTTCTGCTCGAGCGTGACGCCGCCGCGAGGGTCGCGTGCCGCCTCGAGTCGTTCGGCGGCCAGGGCAAGCACGGCGGCCCGGTCCGGCTCCGGAACCGCCAGCCAGTGCGACCGCTGACCGTGCGACATCGACCAGCGTTGCCACTGCCGGGCATCGGCGAAGTGCACGGGCAGATCGAGGTGTGTGGTGTAAACGTCAGAGAAACCCGAATCCGTCAGCAGGGCCTCGACACCGGCATCCGATGAGAACGGGCCGCGGATGCCGCTGGTGCGGGCGTCCAGCAGCTGCGGCGGCAGGTACGGCGTGAAGACGTCATCGACGTCTTCCCAGGCGGCGTCGCGCGGGCCGAAGGTGGAGATGGCGAGGCGGCCGCCGGGCACGAGCAGGTCGCGCCAGGCGCGGAGGGCGGCGGCCGGTTCGGGCAGGAAGAACAGCACGAGCGAGGCGACGGCCACGTCGAACGACGCGCGCGCAAGGCCGGGGTCCGAGGCATCGGCCACCAGAAGCGTCACGGTGTCGAGCCCGCGTGCCTCCACGTCGCGTTTCGTGGCTTCGACCATCTGCTCGGCCAGGTCGAGCGCGGTCACCCGGCCGCTCGGCCCGACGGCCTCGGCGAGCGGCCACAGCGCGGCGCCGCGACCCGTGCCGAGGTCAAGGGCGCGTTCGCCGGCGCGCGGCTCGACCTCGGCGACGAGGCGTTCGGCGATCGGCGTGAACCACGGCACCCCGACGGCATCGTAGGTGTCGGATACCTGGTTGAAGAGGGACGCAACTCTGGCGCTCATCGCCGCCGCTTGTGCATGTTCCATGCGCACAGTCTGGCCCGCTCCTGCGCCTGCCGGAAGGGCGTGTTTCTAGCGTGCCGAGTAGCCGCCGTCGACGAGGTGGTAGCTGCCCGTGATGAAACTCGCCCGGTCCGAGAGCAGGAAGGTGACGAGGTCGGCGACCTCCTCCGCCGTGCCGAGACGGCCGAGCGGGTGCATGCCCACAATGGCGTCGTGCATCTCCGGCGGCACCGCGGCGAGCATCGGGGTCTCGATGTAGCCGGGCCCGACCACATTCACCCGGATGCCCTGCGCGGCATATTCGAGCGCCGCGGCCTTCGTGAGTCCCACCACGCCATGCTTGGCCGCCACATACGCCGCGGCATTGAGCTCCCCATTGGTGCCGAGGATTGAGGAGATGTTCACGATGGATCCGCCGCCCGCATGCAGCAACGCCGGAATCTGGTAGCGCAGGCCGTACGCCACACCGCTCAGGTTGACGTCGATCACGCGCCTCCAATCATCGATGTCCAGCTCCCCGACCGGGACGCGGGTGGGCGCGATGCCGGCGTTGTTGACCGCGAGGTGCAGTGCGCCGTAACTGTCGACGGCGACCTGAACCGCCGCCTGGGACTGTGCCGGGTCTGACGTGTCCTGTCGCACGGCCACGGCGATCTGGCCGGCGGCCTCGATCTCGTCCACGACGCCCTGCGCCGCCTCCAGATGGATATCGCTGACGACAACGGATGCCCCGCCCGCCGCGAGCTGCCGCGCAATCGCCGCGCCGATGCCCGAGCCGCCGCCCGTCACGAGCGCGACCTTCGACTGAAAACCTGTCATGTGCGTGTCTCCCTCGGTTTTGTGACTTGTGCGCGCCAGTGTGCCACCGATCGGGCACTCGTGGCACTCGTTGGGAAAGGTGGCACTAGTTCAAACCAGTGCCACCTTTCCGAACGAGTGCCGTGGCCACCGGGGCCGCAACGGGGTTAAATCGACTCATGGCCCTCCCCTCGTCGACTCGCGCGGAACGACTCGTGCTCACCGTCGCGGTGCTCGCCTCCTTCATCGCCTTTCTCGACGGCACCGTCATCAACGTCGCCCTGCCTGCCATCACCCGCGAGCTCGGTGGTGGGATCAGCACGCAGCAGTGGGTCGTGGATGCGTACCTCATCACCCTCGGCGCCATCATCCTGCTCGCCGGGTCGCTCTCCGACGCGTTCGGGCGCAAACGCGTGTTGTTTTGGGGCCTCGTCGGGTTTCTGGTCGCCTCGATCCTCTGCGCCGTGGCGCCCTCCGCCGCGTTCCTCATCGGTGCCCGCGGGCTGCAGGGCGTGGCCGGCGCGTTGCTCGTGCCCAGCTCGCTCGCGATCATCCTGTCGACGTTCTCGGGGGCGGCGCAGGCGCGAGCGATCGGGGCGTGGACGGCGTGGACCAGCACCGCGTTCATCGCCGGCCCGGTGATCGGCGGGCTGCTCGTCGACCTCGCGTCCTGGCGGTGGGTGTTCGCCATCAACGCGCTGCCGATCGCGGTGACGCTCGTGCTCCTCGCCCGGCTGCCGGTCGACCGGCCGGCGGATGCCGGGGCGCGCGTCGATGTGCCGGGCGCCGTCCTCGGCGTGGTCGGGCTCGGCCTGCCGGTTTTCGCCCTGATCGAGCAGTCGAACTTCGGCTGGTCGAGCCCGGTGATCCTGCTGCCGGCGATCGTGGGCGCGGCGGCATTTGTGGCATTCATCGTGCACGAGCGGCGCACGGCCCAGCCGATGATGCCATTGGGTCTGTTCCGCGTGCGCAATTTCTCCGTCGGCAACATCGCCACCGTCTTCTTCTACGGCGCGCTGTCGATCGGGTCGTTCGTGCTCGCGGTGTTTCTGCAGCAGGTGGGCGGATACAGCGCCACGCTCGCCGGGCTCGCCCTGCTGCCCGTGACCATTTTCAGCATCCTCCTCTCGACCCTGTTCGGAAAACTCGCCGGCATCCACGGTTCGCGCCTGTTCATGTGCGTCGGCCCGCTCGTGGCCGCCGCGGGCTTCTTCCTGATGCTGCGCATCACCGACGATGTGTTCTATTTCACCGAGGTGTTGCCGGGTGTGCTGGTGTTCGGCCTCGGCCTCACCATCACGGTGGCGCCGCTCACCTCCGCCATTCTCGGCGCCATCGACCCCGCTCGGGCGGGGATCGCGTCGGCAGTGAACAACGCGGTGTCGCGGGTGGCCGGCCTGGTGGCGATTGCCGCGTTGAGCCTCGTCGTCGGCTCGACCCTCGACCTCGCGGGGATGCACCGGGCGTTGATCGCGACCGGAGCGCTGCTGGTGGTGGCCGGCGTGGTGTCGGGGATCGGCATTGTGAACCGGGTCGCGCCCGCCGCGGTCGAGGTGACCGGCCCCGCCTCCGAATAGCGAGCAGGGCCTAGGCTCGGGGCATGACACATGGAATTCGCTGGGGAATCCTGGCCACCGGCGGTATCGCGCGCGCCTTCACCTCCGACCTCGTGCTCACGGGGCACACCGTGCAGGCCGTGGGATCACGCTCGCAGGAGTCGGCGGATGCCTTCGCCGCCGAGTTCGGCATCCCGAACGCCCACGCCAGCTACGAGGCCCTCGTGAATGACCCCGAGGTCGACGCCGTGTACGTGAGTACCCCGCATCCGTTCCACGCCGCCAACGCCGCGCTCGTGTTGAACGCGGGCAAGCACGTGCTCGTGGAGAAACCGCTCACGCTCAACGCCCGCGAGGCCCGCGTGCTCGTGGACCTCGCCCGGGAGAAGAACCTCCTGGTGCAGGAGGCCATGTGGACGCGTTTTCTGCCGCACATGGTGCGCATCCGCGAGATTCTCGCCGCCGGAACCCTCGGCGACGTGCACGGCCTCATGGTCGACCACACCCAGGACCTCCCCGACGACCCGGCGCACCGGATCAACTCACTGCAGCTCGGTGGCGGCGCGCTGCTCGACCTCGGCGTGTACCCGATCTCGTTCGCGTCGGCCCTGTTCGGTTCGCCGGAGACCATCCAGGCGTCGGCCACGTTCAAGCCCACCGGAGCGGATGCCCAGGTCGCCACGATCTTCCGCTACGCCGGCGGGCAGATCGCCACCACGCTCTCGGCGAGCGACACGAAGGGACCGAACACGGCGAGCATCCTCGGCACCGAGGGCCGCATCGACATCGACTCGGTCTGGTACGCGCCCGCGACCTTCCGGGTGCGGAACAGCGCGAACGAGGTGACCGAGACCTTCGTGAGCGACGTCGTCGGTCGCGGCATGCAGTACGAGGCGGACGAGGTCGAGCAGCTGATCGCCGCCGGCAGGACAACGGGCGAGATCTTCCCCGCCGAGGAGTCGGTGAGCATCATGGAGACGCTCGACGCCGTGCGTGCGCAGATCGGTCTGAGCTATCCGGGTGAGTAACACGCTCGTCGGCTAACATACTCGGGTGGACAACGCAGACCTCCCGGCACCCGCCGCCGCGCGCCGATCGGCGCGCGGCCTCGGCGCCGTCTTCGCGCGGAATCCCCGCCTCTGGCTGGGCGCTGCGGGGGCGCTCGTGTTTGTGCTGCTGGGAACGGGCGCCGTGTTTGCGGGGGCATCCACCGGACGCGGCGCGCCGAGCGCGGCATCCGTCACCCCCACGGCGACCGCGACACCGACGCCCACCCCGACGGCCACGGTGCCGCCGGCCCGCCCCGTGCCGGCAGCAGATACCGCGGCGAGCCGGTTGCGCACCTGCTCGGTGGCCTCCCTCGCCGCCGACTCCCGGCTGGCGAACTTTCAGGGGCAGGTCGTCAACGCGACGACCGGCGAGGTCCTCTTCGACCGCGGCGGCTCCACCGCATCGGCCACCGCGAGCGCGCTCAAGGTGATCACCAGCGCGGCGGCGTTGAACGTGCTCGGGCCCGACTACCGCGCGTCGACCACCGTGGTGAAAGGCAGCGAAGCCGGGCAGGTGGTGCTCGTGGGCGGGGGAGACCTCACCCTGTCGCGGCTGCCGACCGGTTCCGAACCCTTCTACACCGGCGCCGCCCACCTCGACGATCTCGCCGCGCAGGTGCGCGCGGCCTGGGACGCCGACCCCGCCAACGCCGGCGTGCCGCTCACGAGCCTTGTGCTCGACACCTCTTACTTCTCCGGTCCCGGTTGGGACGACGGCTGGGCGCGCTCCGAGCTGAGTCTGGGCTACATGCCCGAAATCACCGCGCTGCAGGTGGACGGCGACCGCGACAATCCGGCGCGCAGCACCTCGCCGCGCAGTGAGGACCCGATCGGGCGAGCCGGTTCGGCCTTCGCCGCGGCGCTCGGCGGGGGTGTCTCCGTCAGCCAGGGAACGGCGCCCGCGGGGGCCGCCCAGCTCGGGGCCGTTCAGTCGCAGCCGGTGTCGACCCTCATCCAGCAGGCGCTCATCGTCTCGGACAACACCATCGCCGAAATGCTCGCGCGACTGGTGGCGATCAAGAGCGGTGCCGGCAACAGCTTCAGCGCCCTGCAGCAGGGCATTGTGGGCGGCCTGTCCGGCTACGGCATCGACACGACCGGCATCGTGATCAAGGACGGTTCGGGCCTGAGCCCCGCCAACGCCGTTCCCCCGCGGTACTTCACCGAACTGTTCGTCAAGATCAATGCCAGGGAAGGCAACCTCGGCGTGATCTTCGACGGCCTGCCGGTCGCCGGCGGACCCAGCGGGTCACTGTCGTACAGCGACCGATTCTCCGGCGCCAACGCGGTCGCCGACGGGGCCGTCTTCGCGAAAACGGGCTGGATCACCACCGGCTACACGCTCGCCGGCATCATCCATTCCGCCGACGGAACCCCGTTGACCTTCGCCGTGTACGCGCTCGGCAACGTGCGCGACAATGCGAAGCAGGCCATCGACACAATTACGGCCGGGTTTTTCCGATGCGGCGATAATCTCTCCAACAACTAACTTTTCATCGACACCGAAGGAGCCATCGTGACCCGAGCACTGTTGATCATTGACGTTCAGAATGATTTCGCCGAGGGCGGCGTTCTGGCGGTCCAGGGAGGGGCAGCCGTCGCCCAGGGCATCAGCGCCCTGCTCGCCGCGAAGCCGCAGGCCTACCGTTCGATTTTCGCGTCCCGGGACTGGCACGACGCCGAGAGTGACAACGGCGGCCACATCGCCCACGAGCCCGACTTTGTGCACACCTGGCCGGTGCACTGCGTCGCGGAGACGACCGGCGCCGAGTACCACCCCGCGCTCGCGCTGCCGCACCGCACCGTGCACATCCTCAAGGGGCGCGGTGAACCGGGCTACTCCATCTTCTCCGGGGCAACGGATGCCGGCGAGCGCGTCGGCGCGCTCCTCACCGAGCACGGGGTGACGGACATCGACGTGGTGGGCCTCGCCACGGACCACTGCGTGCGCGCCTCGGTGCTCGACGCGCTCGAACACGGGCAGCATGTGCGGGTGCTCACCGACCTCGTGGCCGGCGTGGACGCCGCGGCGAGCGAGACCGCGCTGATGGAAATGGCGCACGTCGGCGCCGTGCTCGCCGACTCGAGCGTGGTCGCGCGCGACACCGTGACCGATTGAGCGCGCCGCAGTTGGCGCGTCGCCTCAACGGGGTGCGCATTGCCTATGACGTCGTCCCGGGCGAACGACCGGTGCTCCTGGTGCACGGCTTTGCCTCGTCGGGAACGGCAACGTGGGGCGCCACCGGGTGGGTGCGTTTCCTGACCGATGCCGGTCGCGGCGTCATCGTTCCGGATCTGCGCGGCCACGGACGCAGCGACGCGCCGCAGGCGGCGGCCGACTACGAGCCGCGGCAGATGGCGGCCGACCTGGTGCTCGTGCTCGACGAACTCGGACTCGACCAGGTCGACGTGATCGCCTACTCCCTCGGGTCCCGCGTCGCCGCGGCGCTCACCCGGCTCGCGCCGGAACGGGTGCGCCGCGTCGTTCTGGGCGGTGCCGGTCCGATCGAACACTTCGCCGCCTGGCCCGCGGACGACCTGCAGCGCTTCGTCATGGAGGGCGCCGTGCCCCGCGACCCGACCATTGCGGCGGTTCTCGGCCCGGCCCTCGCCGGCGGCGCCGACCGGCTCGCGCTCCTCGCGTGCGTGCAGGGGATGACCGGCTCCGAACTCGACGTGCCCGCCGGCATCCCCCGGCTGTACGTTTCCGGCACCGCGGACCCCATTCCCGAGGGTGTCGCCGAACTGGCGCGCACCGTCGGTGCCGAGTACGTCGCCCTGCCCGGCCGCACGCACCTGAACGCGCTCGGCGCCCCCGAGTTCAAGCGCGCGGCGCTGGCCTTCCTGGCCTGACGCCGCCCCGCCCCCGGCCCGGCGGCCTCGGCCCCGGCGGCCCCGGGCGCGGCCCCGGCGGCACGGCCCGGCCCCGGCGGCCCCGGGCGCGGCTGCCCCGGGGCGCCGGCACGGCCCGGCCCCGGGCATCCGCTCGCCCCG